>JACCDW010699600.1_pt1 | contig 11103 bp, 9 predicted proteins | sample 7449781 | NCBI WGS metagenome assembly JACCDW01 (sample SAMN15323449, study PRJNA562643) | freshwater metagenome | isolation source: river surface water | place: USA:Blue River Watershed | collected 2017-08-18
AAAAACAACAAGGCCACCACCACGGGCACCGCTATGGACAAGACAACGATGGTTGGAATCGCCCACGAATCGGTGGCAGGTTGAGGGGTATGCTCTTTGGATGCTGACATAGTCGTTTATTTCTTGCCCATTTTGTGGGCCCGGTACTCCTTCGCTAAAACGCGCAAATCGTCCACAAGTTCATCGGACTGGTGGGGACTGGTCAAATCGTATACCCCTTTCAACTGGCCCGATTCTTCCTCCAAGCGGCTCCGAATGTTTCCGTCCCAATCCAATAGTACGGCGGTTTGGGAATGGGTGAAGCCGCCTTCCGCTGCATCGTCCTTCAAGGCGACCAGGTAGTACAAGTTCGCCAAACGGTAGGTCAGATCCCGGTCTCCGGTCAAGAACCACCATTTCTTGCTGTCTTCTACGCCAAAACGCTCGGCATACTGCTGGAGGACCTCCGGGGTGTCGGTTTCTGGATCTACGGAAATGCTTACAAACTGAACATCCTTGTAAGCCAGCAAACGGTCGTGCACCTGCTTGAGGTTCATGTTCATGGCCGGACAAACGGTGGGGCACGAGCTAAAGAAAAAGCTCAAAACCACCATCTTCCCCTTCAAACTGTCTTGGGTGATGACCCGACCGCGTTGGTCCAAAAAAGAAAAAGCAGTATCCGGACCCGGACCTACTTTTTCAAGGGTTCTGAACTGGACTTCTCCGCTGAGAAGCACAGACAACAAATAAACCGTTACCGGCCCCACCAAAAGCAGCGCCAAGATCCATTTCTTACCGGCCGCTGAAGGAAGTTGTGCCATCTTATGCCGCGTAAATCTGCGCGCCCTCTACAATTAAAATAAAGGTGAGGTAAGGAATCAAAATCAAGACCGGCAGGTAGATGGTCCACTGCAAAAAGGTCTCTTCGTACTTCAGGTGCATAAAGTACATCACGATGTAGGCGGCCTTGACCAGGGTCAACCCGATGAACACCAGATTCAACAAGGAGGTTCCCGCCAGTTGGACCAGCATAAACTCTGGCTTCACAATTCCCAAAGCGACCTCAACGGCCGTGATGGCCAAAAGCAACCAAAAAATTTTCCAAATCCAACCGGTACCGGTGGGCTGTGCATGTGCTCCCATGATCGAGAATTAAACGAGGTAGAAGAAGGTGAAAACAAATACCCAAACCAAATCGACAAAGTGCCAGTAGAGACCAATTTTCTCTACCATGCCGTACTGGCCGCGGCGTTCGTAAGTTCCCAACAACACGTTGTAGAACAAGATGAAATTGAACACAACACCGGAGAACACGTGGAAACCGTGGAAGCCCGTGATGAAGAAAAAGAAGTTCGCAAATAGCTTATTCCCGTATTCGTTGCGGTACATGTTGGCCCCTTGGACCGTGGATGCACCGCGTTCCAAAAGCGACATGGCCTCGGCATGTTCATAAACCGCACCGCCTTTGCCTGGTTCCACCAATTTCCACTCGGGATGCGCCTTGAAAGCGGCAAAAACATCGCTTTGCGCAAATTCCTCGCCGTGGTTGCTGGCATGACCGGCTTCGCCGTGAATCATTTGAGAGAACGACAACACGGTGCCGTCGGCATCGGCCACCTTCACCACGCGGGTGTCGGCCAATTCAATGCCTCCTTTGTCGCCTTGAATAAAGTGGTACCATTCCCAGGCCTGGGAACCCAAGAAGATCGCTCCTCCCACGATGGTGGCAAGCATCCACCACGCTACAGCGCCTTGCTTCTTTTCGTGGCCGGCATTCACCGCCAAAACCATCGTCACCGAAGACATGATCAAAATAAAGGTCATCAAAGCCACGTACAACAGGGGCTGATCGCCTTCGATTCCGGGGAAGTGCGTAAAGACATTCTCAGCGATGGGCCAAGAACTTTCAAAGTTGAAACGCATGAAGCCGTAGGCCGTCAAGAATCCCGAAAACGTCAAAGCGTCGGAAATCAAGAAGAACCACATCATCAGTTTGCCGTATTCGGCGCGCAAGGGCTCGTTCCCTCCTCCCCATCGGGAGGTCGTTGCAGCAGGTGCGGGGTGTGCAGACATGGATAGATCGTTAATGTCGGAGCGCAAAGTTAACGAAGAAACGCCAAGAAAAGAACCAGGTAAATCCACAATCCGTCCAAGAAATGCCAAAATAAACCGGCTCGATCCAGACCCGCCCAATTCTCAGGCCCATAAGCTCCTTTGCTCGCCTGTCGAGCGGTTATCAGAAGGACAATTGTTCCCGCCAAAGCGTGCATCCAGTGGAACCATGCGATCACGTACAACCAACTCCCGGCTTGGGTGCTTTGGGGACCCGTGAAGTAATACCCCTGGGAGAGTAACTCTCGGCCTCCCAAGAATTGCGTCACCAAAAAACCCAATCCTACCAAAACGGCCAGCCACAAGGCCGAGACCACTTGTCCTTGATTCCCCCGCTTGGCTTGCCCAAGGGCGCGCTGCATCAGCACACTGCCCACCACCACCAAGGCGGTAGATACCCAAAACCACGTGGGCAAGGGCACTTCCGCCCACTGGCCTTTGGCTACAAGGGCGGAGCGCGCTACCACATACCCGGACGTAAGCCCGGCAAAAGCCATGGCCATCGAAGCCATACCAATCCACAACAGGGGCTTGGCCGCCTTAGCGGTCGAAGAGGAAACCGATTGTTCCATGCAACAAAGTGTGATCGATTACGTAAATAATTTGTACCAGGGTTAGGTACCCGATGGTAGTGAGCATGAGCTTTCTTGCTTGAGCGTCCGACGGTTGGCGGTGCATCCGCAGCGCGGCAGCAATGACCCAAACCCCTACTCCCAATACCAAAACCGCTCCCAACCACGAAAGTTTAAGCGACCCCGTCAATCCGGAGGCAGGCAACAAGGAAATTCCCACCATGAACGTGGCGTAAACAAAGGAACCGTAGGTGGCCGAACGGTCTTTGACCCGGTTGGGCAGCAAAAAGTACCCGGCACGGGCATAATCGTCGTACGCCATCCAAGCAATGGCCCAGAAATGGGGGAACTGCCATACAAATTGCACCGCAAACAGCACACCGGGTTCTATGCCAAAACGGCCGGTAGCCGCCACCCACCCCAACAAAGACGGAATGGCCCCCGGAAACGCCCCCACCAATACGGCCCACGGGGTCTGGGCTTTGAGTGGGGTGTAAAAAAGGACGTACAAGGCGATGCTGAGCGCCCCAAAAGCGCCCGTTAAAGGATTCAGCCAAAACAACCCAACCAGGCCCAAAACACCGCTCACAAGGGCAACCGCCCAGGCTTGGCGAACCGACATGCGTCCGGACGGAAGAGGCCGGCCCTGGGTGCGGTGCATGAGTGCATCCTGCTTTTGCTCCCAAATTTGGTTAAACGCATTGCTGGAGCCTACCACCAGCATGCCTCCTGCCACCAAAACGAGCAAGGGAAGGAGCTGATCTGCCCACCGATTGTCGGGCAAAACCGACGCTCCCAATAAAAATCCAGCAACGGCCGAGAAAACGACCGACGCCGCAAGCCGCAACTTCATCAATTGGGCGGCATCCGACCACGAAAATACACCGGGGCGGGCCGACGGGGCGCGGTTATCGCTTGCTTCAGGCATGGGCACAAAGATAGGGCGAGCCGCACACCAAGAACCATGGATTTAACAAATCCGGACGGTTGTACCGCAGCGGATTTTCCCAGTGCAAATTCCCTTCGGCATCTTGCTGAACCACGAGCACCGAACACCCTGCCGCTTCTGCGACGGCTTGCCCTGCGGCCGTGTCCCACTCCATGGTGGGCGCCAAACGGGGATAGGCATCCGCACGCCCCGCGGCCACCCAGCAAATCTTCAAGGAACTGCCCATGCTCACCCGTTCCAAAGGACCGTGTTTTTCTTCCCAACGCGCCAAAAGCGATTCGGTCGCCTCCGAGTTGTGGGACCGACTGGCAACTACCCGAAACGAATCTTGCCTTTCTTCTCTTTGAAATTTCGTGCCTTTCAACTCTGCCCAAGAAACCGCAGTTGTTGCATGGTAAGCGCCCCGCTGCGCATCGCCCAAGAAGACCCATCCCAAAACCGGTGCGTACACCACGCCGAAGACAGGTCTTCCTTGGTGCACCAAGGCAATATTCACAGTAAACTCTCCATTCCGCTTGATAAACTCCTTGGTGCCGTCCAGCGGATCGACTACCCACAAAGACTCCCACTGGGAGCGTTCTTCGAACGGAATGGCGCGCCCCTCTTCCGAGAGCACCGGATAGGGCGTAGTCTCCAAGGCGGCCTGCAGAACGCGATGGGCCGCCCGGTCCGCAGCAGTCAACGGGGAATCGTCGGCCTTGGTTTCGACCGCTAAATCTGCGGCCCCATAGACCTCCAAAATGGCCGCTCCGGCGGCATAAACGGCATTCAAAACCGTTTCAACCAAAGCATCTGGCAACAAAAAAGCCCCCGGTTCGGGGGCTTTTGAAGTAGAACGTGATTCGCTCATTGCAAGGTGAAGTTGACCGGCAATGAGTAGCGCATACGCACAGACCGACCGGAAACTTTGGCGGGAATCATGCTGGGGAATTTCTTCACCACGCGAACGGCTTCGGAATCCAACGATTTGTCCACGCCACGCTCAATGGTTACGTCGGCAATAGAGCCGTCTTTTTCAATAATGAACGAAACCCAAACCTTGCCCTGAATGCCCATATCGCGGGCCATTGTTGGGTAGGACGTTTCTTTGGCCACAAACTGACGGACCTTCAATTGAAAGCAGTCGAATTTTGCGTCTTCGGTGGATTCGCGCTCACAACCTGGGAAAACCGGGCGGTTTTCTACACTTACGAAATCGAAGACCTCGGTATTCTCTCCAACTTCCTCAATAATTTCAACCTGATCGTTTTGATCGGTTTCGGTAGACTCCAAGGTGGTCTCGGGAATGTCTACATCGTTCTCAACGATGGTAATGACCTCGGGTGGCGCCTGGGGAGGCGGCGGAGGTGGAGGTGTATTTTTTTGGGTCAATGGAATGACCTCGTCTTCCAAAGTAACATTGAGATCTCCCAAAGACCCCGCTGTGGCCTCGTACGATTTCCATTCAAATGCGACAACAGAGAGCGTCAAGGCGATGACGGCCCCTATCTGCATGAACAGGCCTCTGCGGCCTTCCAGATCTACGAGGGGGTTTTTGCGGTTTTTCATGCCGTATGATTTTACGGGTTAAAGATACGCTTTGCAAAAAGGGACGCAAGAACTGTGCCCAAAAAAATTCCAAGAGCGTTGGAGAGAAGGTCCAACCCGTCAAAATACCTTCCGGCAATAAGAGGTTGAAGCACTTCCAGGGCACTGCCCAGTAAAAAGGCCACGGTCAACCGCCGCCAAGACCACACTTCGTGCCGTGCCCGCCCCAGGCCGAGTGCAAAAGCCAATCCGGCATAGGCTCCAACGTGCAGAAAAACATCCGTCAAAGACAAAAACAAGGTGGGCAGTTCTTCTCGGGGCTGGAGAGAAAAAAAGGACACCACGGCCGCCCAGAGGGCGGCCGTGGTGTTCCCGGCGTATTTCCAAAAATGGTTAGGCACCGACCAAGGCCTTGTACGCCTCAGCCGTCATCAATCCAGCACGGTCAGCGGCGTCGTTCAAACGCACTTTGACCATCCAACCTTCGCCGTAGGGATCTCCGTTTACTTTTTCCGGAGCGCTGTCCAAAGCAGGGTTGACTTCCAGAATCTCACCAGCCAAAGGCAAAAACAAATCCGACACGGTCTTTACCGCTTCTACCGAACCAAAAACCGCTTCGGCGTCCAGGGTCTCGCCTTCGGTGGGGATGTCAATAAAAACGATGTCTCCCAATTCAGACTGGGCAAAATCCGTAATGCCTACGGTAGCCGTGTCGCCTTCAAAGCGAATCCACTCGTGGTCTTTGGTGTAGAATAGGTCGTTGGGAATGTTCATGGGGTTCCGATTTTAGGCAAAGGTAAACTGCGTAGCGAAAAGAATAGAAGGGGAATGCCGTTGGAGCCGAAATTTAGACCCAATCAACCTCCCAGGTTCAATTTAAAGGCAAAACCGGCTTGAACTTGGGTGGTGGGAAAGGCATTGCCGGTCTTGAATCGGCTGGCCGACTGGTCGTAATAGGCTTGAGCCGTAAGTCGGCGGCTTAAGCGGTAGTCTGCGGTGAACTTGATGGTGGTCCTACGTTGTCCGGCGGTGGGCTGTACAAAGTCCTCGAGGATCTTGCGGATAACGGTTTGGTTGTCGTTGAATTTGACGTCCAATTTCAATTCCAAATTGCTCTTGACCTGGGTACGTCCGCCCGCTTGGTCTACCACAGTAAACTTGACGTCTGGGATGATGTAACCGACGCCAAAGGTGACGTCGTGCGACTTGGTCTCGTTGAATTGGTTGTTGGCCAAACTCAGGGCGACCTGCCGGCTGCGGTTGATGTCCATTTTGAACGTTGCGTTGGCTTTGGTTCTGACCTGAACTCCCACCAAGGGACTGAAGTTCTCGCTCATTGCGATTTGCCCCACTTGCAAGTCCGACAAGAGATCGCCGTTGTCGTTTCGGGGGAATGGATTGGTCGGGTTGTCTTCCAGCTTTTGCGCACGCAGCATGTTGGTTTGGATGCCCGTAGCGGTGAGGGTTCCGGTGTAGCCGTGGCTCAAGGCGACCGAGGTGAAATTGCGTTTCACCCAGGGAATATTCTGCAAACCGGTGTAGTTGACTTTCCAGTTGGGCCTTGGCAACCCGTTGGTGAACGACCCCAGGGAGGCCGTGGCAGCCGGATCGCCTCCGTAAGCACTCAGGAAGCTGCGAATCAAAACGTCTTGCTGGATAACGCTGAATCCGTCGTAGCCGTAGCGCGACGAATCGGGGTCGGAGATGTAGGTGGGGGTATAGTTCGGGTTGTTCGCCTGATGGTCCAACGCGTAACGCTCGGAGAAAATCAGGCGGTTGGCGCGGAACAAGTCGTACACAGCGGACTTAAATTCCGGCTCGGGGCTGTTTTCAAATGCCGAAGAAAAGGCCCACCAAGATTGCGTGAAATTCTGCATTTGTTGGGGGCTGAAATGCCTGAATCCTTGTCCAAAAGCCGTGTCTGGGCCTGTGCCTGTGCTGTACCGGTAGGTGCTGCTGTATTGGTCGCCGAAGGTTCGCTGGGCCGTTAGGTCGATCCGGAACTCCGGAAGGGGCTCTATCTGGGCGCGAACGTTTAGGTTTTCTGTAAGCGTCCGTTGGAACCGGTTGGGCTGGTTGCGGTTTTTGATCATCCAGTCGTTTTGGGCCGCACGGAGGTCAATGGGGGCCTGCCATCCCAGCAGATAATCCCATCCGGGGGCCCATCCATTGCCCAAATCGCCTCCAAACAAGACCGGCGATTGGCGGAAGCCGGGCAAAGACGACCCTGTATTTCGGGTATAGGAAAGGTTGGCCGTTTTGGCCATGGTCAGGAAGCCCACGCCGGTTTTTAAAATCGCAAAGAGCGGGCCTTTTTTCTCCTCTTTGGGGGCTTCGGCCAGGGGCTTGGATGCCGCCGGGATGCCTCGTCCACCCAATGCGGCATTTCCTTTGTTGGCGGTTGCCTGAAACTTCTTCAAGAAGGGAAACTTGTTGTAAAACGTGTTGAAATTCAAATTCCCTGTCAGCGCCCATTTCCCGGAGTTTTGGATGGTGTAGCCGTAATCCAAGGAGTCGATTTTCTTGATAGACGCAAGCAACGAATTCGTCTGCCAGTCGTATTCCGCGGTGTAGCGCGCCTGGAGTTGGACAAACTCCAAATACGGGATTTTGTTGATGGGCAACTGCCAGCCGATGTTGGCGGTTTGGTGGTAGTTGGTGGGGCGTCCGCCGGCGCGCAGGTTGTCCAGCAAGAAGTACTGCACGGAATCCACGGCCATCGGACCCGGTTTTTCGTCGAAGCGAACGCGCATCCGGGCGTTGTAGTCGAACTTGATGGCCTGGCTCAGGTCCCACACCAAGTCGTAGGTGCGCTCCATGGTGAAATTCTTGTTGTAGGTGACCGGCAGTTTGAACTGGGGGTTGTCTACGTTGCGCATTTGAAGGAGCTGGAGGGTACGCTGAACGTCGGAACGGGCACTGAATCGCGAGGGCGTCAAGTTGAAATTGATGTCCCGTACAAGTGCCAAGTTTTTACTCTTGATCTTTTTAAAGGGACGCAGGGTGATGGGCTTGGCTTGATAGACATACGCCAGGGCTCCCCGGTAATCCTGGCGGTTGTCAAATTGGATGTTGGCATCGCGGCGGAGTACCTCGTTGAAGGAATAGGTCGCATTCCAATTGGAGAGGTCCAAGGGAGTCGAATTCTTCTTCATGGCCGCCGCGGAACGGTCTACACGGACGTTGGTCAGGGCCAGGCTGCGGCGTTGGGTGAGGTCTTTGACCAAGGCACGCAAGGAGTCCCGCTCCGCGGCGTTGGGCAAGTTTTTGACAGCGTCGTCCACCTGAATGTCGGGATTCAGGGGGTTGTACTGCGGGGTTTTGAACTCTTGCGCCATGCTCACAAAGAGTGGCAATTTGAGGCGTTGCGACCCGAGGACTTTGCCCAATTCCAAGTTTCCTTGCACGTCGTAGGAGGCAGAAGCAAATCGGTTCCGTTCCGTGGGGCCCTGGTCGATGGCGCCAAATCCAACACCGCTGTACAGGCCCGTGGCTACGACCTGTCCCAAGTCCGCCAGTTTGATGCTGGCGCGGGCTGTGGCGGCCTCTCCACCTTCGTTTTCAAAGTCCGCCATGCGGAATTCATTGATCCAGACCTCGGCGCATTTGTCGTAGCCGTCGTCGGAGCCACCGGCCTCGCGTTTCTTGCTGTTGCGCACACCAATCAGCACGGTGCGCACCAGTCCCAAATTTGGAACACCGACAACCCGGTAGGTGGCTCCCGCCGAATCCTTGGCATACGGATTGGAAATCAACCAATTGGGATCAATTTGCATCAGGCGATCCCGTTCCAGTTTCAAGGCGGTCAGCACTTCCAACGGCAGGTCCACGTGGTTGGCATCCGGCCAAATGGCATCGGGGTCTTTGATCCCCCAAGGGGTGACTTTAAGCGGCAGTTCGTACTCGTAATAGTTTTGCGAATAGTCGTTGCCCAAGCGGATAAAAATGGACAAGTCGTTGTCTTTCAATTGGCTTTCTACCCCCGCGGCTTCGGCGTGCACAAACAAACGGAGGCGCTTGTACCAGCGCATATCCACCGACATGTTTTTGAACACCGCACGGGCATCTCCGTCGCGGAGGCCGCACACCCGCATGCTAATCGCTTGTTCGTTCTGGGGAACCGCGGCCGTACTCGCCAGCAGGATTTGGCGGTCAATTCCCGGAGGCAATACATACGGAACAGGGACTTTTCCGCCATTCTCTTCCAAGTTTACCGCATTGACCGCAAAGGTGGTGCCGCTGCCTTGGTCGGTGGGAACTTCCTCCCGAAGGCCGTCCAAGGAGAACGGGTACCGACGCCACTCGCCCCGCACCAGGTCCAAACGGGCAAAACGCAGTACGACCGAAGAGTCCCATCCCTTCAGGACCATGCGCAGAAAACGGATGGACCGAAAATCCGAAATGCCCCCGACGCGGGCTTCGGGCTCAAAAACAGGAATTTTAAATTGGATCCAACGCACCGGCTTGCGGGTTTGATCCGGCAATTCGTCCGTGGTGGTCTCGAAAATGTCTGCGATGTAATTCTCCCCAACCACCAAATCTTCTGGACGCATCGAAACCTTGTACTGAAAATAGGACTCCGCCTTGTTCATGGTTTGGTCCCGGTTGATGTCCTCCTTGTCCGGCATGTTCGTGGCCGACGCGGGCACCCCGTTCACGGTTTCGGTGTTGGAATTGCCCTGCGGGCTGTTGAAGCGCTTGTAACGAGCGAGGATATCGGCATCCGCATTGTCCAGATCGTCGCCTCGGAAATACTGGAAATTATCTCCTGCGGGGTCTTCAATAGCGGCCTGAACAAGCGTAGAACCCGGCCCGTAAAGGTTTGTAAGCCGCTCTACGTAGGATAATGCCAAAGCATTCTTCCAACGCAATTCGTCGGCATCGGACAGTCCGTCCATGCCCACATCCTGAAATCCGCGGGCTGTGGGGTCGGTGCCAAATGCTTCCGTAATCGGTTGGTAACGAGAGGTGTATCCCCAGACTGAGGAGTCCAGGTCGTCGCGCAGACCCAAGGGAGAAAGTCCGTTTTCAAAACTCTGCCTTCCGTCCTTGAGGATGTCTTCGCTGAGGTTGCCCAATTGAAAATAGACATCTCCACCGGTTGCAGTCGGATTGCCGAAAAACGGATCCATCACCCAAAACTGGATGAATTCGATGTTTTGCTCTTCAAAGTTGTTGATTTGCAAGGAACGCATCAAACCGCCCCAGCGGGATTTGGGGTCGTTGAGTTTTCCTGCGTTGTCCAAACCGGACGAAATGCCCGGGAGGCCCTCCACGTCGTAGTTGTACGGTCCGCGTTCTTGGGGATAGAAGGCCACGTCGAACATGGCGATGTTTCGGGCCATGCCCGGTTGCACCGGCAGGTTGGGGAATACCTCGTTGATGGGCACCATCCGCTGGCGGTGGTCCGACAAGATGGCCGGGTTCTGGCGGATGTTCTGGGGGGTGGCAGCGGTGTTGGCAAAGAATGTAGGGTCAATGATGTACCAAGACGTCCGGGCCCGGTTAAAGCCGTACCCAATGGAATTGTTGAGCGTGGCTTCCGGAAACAGGCGGGGCTGCCCTTCGGGCACACTCGCTAAGGTCCAGGTATTGTTCCCGCGCAGGTCAATTTGCGTTTGAGCGCCCTCAAAATCGTCGATGTAGGTGGTGGCCGACCCGGTCAATCGGATGCTGCGCGGAGTCCCTGGAAGCAATTGCGCCACTTCGCCTTGAAACTGCAATGAACTCGGCTCCTTGGTCGAAATCAAAGGCAATTTATCCAGTAGCTTGGTGACCTGCGGCAGATTTTTTTGGAACTGCGTGTTCAGTCCCCAGATGGTATTGTTAATGGGCTCCTCTCCGGCATTGACTTTTTGGGTCAAGGACCGCTCACGCATGTTTAACAGGGCCCCTCCCGCCGTCAAATTGGGATTGAACTTGTGTTCGAAGGTCGTCCCAATAAACGTCTTGGTTTGGAAATTG
>JACCDW011068868.1_pt1 | contig 11102 bp, 6 predicted proteins | sample 7449781 | NCBI WGS metagenome assembly JACCDW01 (sample SAMN15323449, study PRJNA562643) | freshwater metagenome | isolation source: river surface water | place: USA:Blue River Watershed | collected 2017-08-18
AGAGATGGTGCGAGTAGAGATGGTGCGAGTAGAGATGGTGGAACATCGATGCTCGCTGCGCGTTCACACTTCCCGCTTGAGCTATCTGGCCGATCACGTGTAATCACAACTCTCTATTCTATTTTATTGGCAAGCGGTGTGACTCGTGTGCGATTCGCTGATCGCTTCTTTAAGAACGAAGTAAATGATCTCGATATTGGCTCTGGACCTTTGACTGCCAATGACTTAGGGCTTAATTACTATCAACAGCTGGAGAGCCATCGACGCGGGTTATCGCTCTTTCCGATAGCAATCGGAGATCGTCACGATATTGATCTATCGCCACCTGCGCTGACGGTTCACTATGGAGATTGCGATCCTGAGGTTTTAATCGAATGGTCACAACGTAAGCAGCCCCATTTATTAATTCACCTGCCAGTTGGTGATGAAGTTGTAGTCGGTCCGCTAGTTTTGCCCGGAACCAGCCCATGTAATCGCTGTCTATCGCTCTACGAGATTGATAACTGGGGCTTTACGCGATTTGAGCGGATTCCTTTGACACCAGTAGATGAGTTGCCCATGGCTGTTGCCTATTACATCGCTGCGATTGTTGCGGCTGAGATTCTTCACTTTATTGATGGAACATCGGCTGCTGGTGGTGAAGTTACCTACATTAATTTTCAAAACCTCACATCACCGCAGGTGGTGGCGATTGCACGCCATCCACTCTGCGGCTGTGATCTGTAAATATCTCTTACGCTGCAACAATTTGGCGTGCTGGTCGACCTGGACGGCGCTTACGTTCAATGATGACGCCATCTTCAATCAACTGACCGCCCCAGACACCAACTGGCTCGCCTCGATCAAGAGCGCCTTCTAGACACGCTTGCTTCATCGGACAGCTGCCGCAGAGTGACTTTGCCAATGAGATCTCAAGATCAGAGTCAGCAAAGAAGAGTTCAGGGTCCGCGTTATGGCAGGGCAAGGTAAAGGCCTTGGCGTTATCGGATGTATATGTGACATCTCCTAAGCCAATGTATTGATCTGCCCAACCTGCTACCTGTAGTTCGCTGTAGAGAACGGTCATCGCTCTCACCTGCCTTTCCTTTTCTTTACTTTCTTCTGATGGTTTCTCTGATTGTTGTGGGAATAACTTTCTTTCCCCAAAAAAAATGGCCCCTTTAAATCCGTAGTGGATTTAAGAGGCCTTGTGGGCTGTTATCGGTTATCCGATAGTTGCTCCGGTGGCCTCATCCACTGCATAAAAGTTGGCGTAAAACGCTGACTTTGTAGCTGCGGGCCAATTGCGCTTATGAGTGCGCGCAGTGTTGGCTGCATGTGTTGTTGAGGTTGTGTGAGCATGTGAAGTTGCAGCAGCGCGTGATACGACTGCTGTGAGAACGATTGCTTGTGACATTCGCTCATCCCTTCACTTGGTTACTGGTTTCTTGCTGCAGAAAGGATAGAGGAAGGTACGAGTTACTCGCAAGGTAATTAAATGAGGCAAGAATCTCGAATGGAACTGAATTAGGACAGGAGAGTGGATTCACGCAGGAATCGCGAAGCCTCACCCCGATAAGTGATGTGGAGATCGGCCTTTGCACGCGTCATTCCTACATAGAACAAGCGGCGCTCCTCGGCGATGACCGCATCGGTCAGACCGGTCGCTGAAGCGGAGCCTCCGCTTGCCAGCGGCAATATTCCCTCAGAGGCGCCAATGAGATAGACCCGCTCCCACTCCAAGCCCTTTGCAGCATGCAAAGTCGCCAAGGTGATGACCGGCATCGTTGGTGGATTGTTCTGCTGTACTCGATCTTCTACTTCACGAAGATATCCGCGAAGGGTCTTAGGTGAAAATGCTGGATTCTCATCGAGTTCGCGACCCAAGTGCAAGAGAGCAGCAATTCCATCGATTGATTCGCCGGTAAGAAATGGTTGAGCAATAGATCGCAGCTCGTCAATCCAACTACTTTCTTCAACAGGAATGACTGATGCTTGGCGAACTTGCTTCAGGAATTCGCGTACATCGGTGCGTTCAAAGAAACGTTCAGTATTTCGAACTTGGTATGGAATACCGGATTTATTCATTGCACGCTCAAATGCTGATAACTGTGCGTTAGTGCGAGCCAATATCGCTATCTCTTGTGGCTCAATGCCTTGCGTTAACAGGCCAGTGATTTCTTGCAGAACGCCAGATATTTCAGCGTACTCATCCTTAAATCCTTGTACCGATGGCTTACTTCCGTGATCGTTAAAGGCAACCAATTCTTGTCCCATCGCACCAACTCGCAAAATCGAATTTGCGGCAAATGTGATTTCGGGCGTTGATCGATAACCGGTGCTAAGGCGAATCACTTGAGCCTCCGGGAAGCGTTGGGTGAAGCTATTGAGAAAGACTGGAGTCGCTCCAGCAAACGAGTAAATAGTCTGAGCTGGATCTCCCACAACACAGATATCGCTGCGGGTTCCGAGCCAAGCATTGATCAACCGTTGTTGTACAGGAGAGATATCCTGATACTCATCGACGGTGAAGTAACGATATTGATCTTGTACTCTCTCACGAACATCGCGCTCTTCCTCCAGCATCGCTGCCGTAAGAAGAAGTACATCTTCAAAGTCAATCGCTAACTCTTGCTTCTTAATCGATTCGTATGCGGTGTACAACTGCACTAAATGTTCTGGATTAAAACGTGGCTTGGTAAGGCGCTGCGATATCTCGTTGAGAAAATCCTCTGGTGCGACTTGTGAAACTTTTGCCCACTCAATCTCAGTCGCGATATCTCGCATCAGTTCGCGATTATGAGTTGCAATCTCACTCGTTAAACCTGCTCGTCTTACCGCTTCTGAGATAAAACTTCCCTTAGAGGTGATGAGATCAGGAGTGCGACCACCAAATACGGTAGGCCAGAAGAAAAGTAGTTGTTTGAGCGCTGCTGAGTGGATAGTTCTTGCCGCCACCATTGGTACACCGAGGGTGCGCAGACGGGCGCGCATTTCGCCAGCTGCTCGCGCAGTAAAGGTAAGTGCCAATATTTTCTGTGGATCCATCGTTCCAATTGCAGCGGCATATGCAATGCGATGGGTAATTGCACGAGTCTTTCCAGTCCCGGCGCCAGCGATAACGCAGACCGGACCTCGCGTAGCAAGAGCTACAGCGCGTTGATCGTCATCGAGCGCTTCTAAAATCGCAAGGGCATCTAGCGCCATGTCTCGCCCGAAAGTTTGGAGCTATCAAGTGATGTAGCACCTAACCAGCCTTCAATCATTCTTCGAGCAACGCTGACTTTTGGCGGAAGAAGCAGCGAACCGTCTTCGGCAGCAGCCTTGAGTTCTGCACGTGAGAACCACTTCACCTCTGTAATCTCTTCGCCATCAGGGCGAGCATCTTCAGGTACATCGGTAATTGCTTCAAAAGCGATCATCACACTGGCTGGAAATGGCCACGGTTGAGAACCTAGATATTTAATCTCAGTTAGTCTGATGCCAGCTTCTTCATAAACTTCACGAGCAACGCATTGTTCAAAAGTTTCGCCAGGCTCTAAGAATCCAGCGAATGTTGAGAAGCGACCATCGGGCCAGACTGGTTGATGACCTAGGAGAATTCGATCTTCGCTATCTTTGACCAAAACAATTACTGCAGGATCTGTTCGTGGGTGATGTTGAATCTCATCTTGATCACATTTGCGAGCTGCCCCAGCAAGATCAACGCGAGTAGGTTGTCCGCAACGTGGGCAATGTGGATGTGCATCGTGCCAATTTGAAAGGGCAATCGCATGCATTGCAATCTCTAAATACAGCGGTGAGAGGCCGCCGGCTAATTCGCGGAGAGTTAAATAATCTTCTACTTCACTATCGACTTTGCCTGATGCCCACGCAAAATATGGAAGATCAGTCGAGCGATCGATTCCTAAGAAGTAGCGCTCTCCCCCAATTGCATTCTCTGCTTTAAGGAATACTGGTCCGGACTCAGATGAGCGAATGCGGCCCTTTCCGACCTCAATAATCGCAGCTGTCTGCCAGAGTTGATCCATCCGGCCTTCATCGCTTCGAATCTCGCCGGCGCGGTCCATCAGGGATCTCTTCTGTGGAATCGCGCTCATGGGTGGAGATTACTAGTGTTGACCCATGCGCATCACCTCGTGGAACTTCCTCCATGGCCAGACCATCAAGCAGGGCCAGGCACCTGGCGATGCTCTCACTTCAGGTCAGGTTGCCGCCTCTTTGGCCAGTGATCTCCTTGCCCTGCAAGAGATAGATATGAACCTTGAACGTTCGGGTTCGGTGAATCAGATTGCAGATATCGCGCAGTCAATGGGCGCTGTGGCGTGGGGCTTCGCTCCCGCTCTCAAAGGGACGCCGGGCTTTTCTTGGCGGAAGTTAACTTCAGCTGAAACACGAGTAATCACCTATATACAAGAGAGCTCAGATCAACTGTATGGAATCGGAATTGCATCAAAGATTCCGGTAAAGCACTGGTTGCGATTTGAATTAGGTAAGGCATGGATTGGTCTACCACTTCTGGTTGCAAATGAGCGCGGCAAAGTTGCGCCTTTCTATGTCAAAGATGAACCACGCGTTGCACTAGCAGCAGTTCTTGATAATGGGTGGACGGTTATCAACACTCATCTCTCGTTCGTTCCCTTTGTTAATCTCTATCAATTATTGAAGTTAACGCGATGGGCTAAGAAGTTAGAGAAGCGTTATGAGACTAAGGTGATTCTGCTAGGAGATTTCAATCTCCCTTGGGGTATTCCAGAACGAATATCGCAATGGAGACGAGCTACGCACTCATTATCATATCCATCATGGAAGCCAGCAATCTCTTTCGATTATATTTTGATGCGACGGAGCACTATTCATAGTGCGAAAGAGTTTGTGCATGAGCCGGTCTCTATTAGTGATCATCTCCCAATCTCTATCGAGATATAGGACTTCTCCGAAGTAAATTAACTTAAGAGCGCAATGAGTTGACTTTCGCTCATCAAATTGCTGCGACGATCGGTGACGCTTGTTGGGACGTAATGAAATGCGGCGCTAACACTTTCTACTGGAACGCCAGCAAGCTTCGCCCAGGCGAGACGGTAGATCGCTAGCTGGATTGCTGAATCCTCATCAAGCTCCTTGGATCCGGTCTTCCAATCAACTACCTCAAAGCCTTGCTCTGTCTTATAAATTGCATCGATACGACCACGAACCAAAGTTCCGGCGATAACGGTTTCAAATGGGACTTCAACTTTATAGACTTCACGATCTGCCCAATCAGATGCCAACCAAGCGCTCTTGAGCTCTTCGAGTGTGCGATCTTCCTCGATTGGTTGGAGGAGATCGAAATCTTCATCATCAAAGATTGAGTTCCCCATGAGGTGACGTTCGACCCAGAGGTGGAACGCTGTTCCGCGCGATGAGTACTCATCTCTTGCACGTGGCATCGGTCTGCGAATATTGAGTGCAAACGCTTCAGGATCTCGCTTCATCGCAATGATGGAAGATGGTGACATTCGGACTGGACGCGGAATTGTTGTTGCTCCAGTGCGGGACTCTGCCACCTCAGCTATCAACGCCTGCGCATCTTCAACCCAGGATAAGATGATTGAATCACTGGTTGAAAGAGAATTTAAATCTGCTGGTGCAGCAGCACGAACCTGTGCCACAGATGCATCAAAAATCTCACGGCGCGTGCCAAGTGGATCGCGTGGCCAGACCTCTGTAATCGCAACATCTTCCTGTGGATTGCGATCATCAGCAGCAGGAGGTTCGAGTTCATCGATTACACGGCCATGTGTGGAGGCAATGGATTCGATGCTTCGGTAGAGCGATGAAGGTTCGAGCGGCTTTACACCTTCTCCCCAATATGAAGTGGAACAAAAAAGGTGTGTTTTTGCGCGAGTGACTGCCACATAACCCAATCGAATCTCTTCGCTGAGACGATATTGAGCACATAGATCTTTATAGGCATCAAGTGCTTTATTTGCATCAGCGTTTGTTGTGACCTGCGAGAGGTTGAGTTGTGGAACAACTCCTGCATCGCTGCGGAGCTCAAAGGGGATAAAGCGCTCGTTAAAGACCCAGTTTTCAGGGCTCTTAGAGCTCGCGGATGGAAAGGTTCCCTTTGCTAGACCAGGGATTGCAACAACATCCCATTCAGCGCCTTTTGACATATGGATTGTCAGAATCTGCACCACACTGTCATCAATTTCGGGTGTTCCTGCTTTGAGTCCACCTTCTTCATCACTGGCAACATCGAGCCACTGAATAAAGCTATTAAGTGAACCACCAGAGCGCGCAAACTTGCTCGCCTCATCTAAGAAGCGATCTAAGTGGCGACGACCATGGATGCTCTCTTCGCGAAGAGCTACCTCTGCCTCTAGGTTGAGATATCGCTCAATCTCGAGAATCAAATCTGTAATTGAACCTGATGCCCGTGAGCGAAGTCGACGAAGGTCTCCAGAGAATTGAGTGAGGCGCGCAAATCCGGCAGCAGAGAATGTTTTCGAATCGGCGGAACTGATTTCATCGAGCGCATCGATAAGAGAGCCAGCAAATTGATCATCGCTATCGTTGCTGAGCGCAGTTCCTTCAATAATGTTCTTGACGAGAGAGCGGCTATCTGAACCTTCACTCTGTGCACGTGAGCGAGAGAAGCGACCAAGGGCTGCGATATCACGTGGACCGAGATTGATTCGTGGGCCGGTGAGATGACGCATCAGCGCTCCACCTGCATCTGGCGAGTTGATGACTTTCAGAATTGAGACGATATCTGCGATTTCAGGAACGTGAATAAGTCCACCAAGACCAAGAACTTCGGATTCAATACCAGCAGCGGTGAGCGCCTCTTGAATGAGTGCAATCTGAGATTTCTTGCGTACTAAGACGGCGAAGGTACGTGGCTTCTCGCCATCATCACCTCGCCTCTGCGCGGCTCGTCTCGCTTCATTCTCTCGCCATAGTGGCTGGAAATACTCAACAATTGCCTGCGCCTCTGCCTCGAGGTTCTCATAAATTCCGCAGACGAGATCACCTTCGCCTGCATCCTTACGTGCTCGAAGTGGAAGAACTTCTACGCCATCGTTCTTTCGAACGCCTTCAGAGATTACATTTGCAACGGCCAAGATGGAGTGATCGTTGCGGTAGGTACGAGAGAGGTTGTACTGCAGCTTTCCGGAGTATTGATCGGGCTTTGGGAAGTAGCGATTAAATGCACCGATTGTTCCGGCAGCAGCTCCACGCCAGGTGTAGATAGATTGGCACGGATCTCCAACAGCGGTAACAGCATGGCCACCACTAAATAAAGTGGAGAGAAGTCGAACTTGTGAGTGGGAAGTATCTTGGTACTCATCTAAGAGAACGACTGGATACTTTGCGCGCTCGATTGCACCGACATCTGGAAAGTTCTGTGCAATCTTGGCAGCAAGTGATATCTGATCATCAAAAGAAAGCTGTCCATCGCCACGACGCTCTGCCAGGAAGCGATCCATCATTGCAACTAGTCCAGATCGTTGAGTAGCAGCCATCGCTGCTTTGCGGACGCCTTCATTGGTCGGGCCACTCATGCGATTGAGCTCTGCCAATAATTTATTATCCTGCTCGATGATCTGATCGCCGGTGACTTGGTGTTCGAGCGCCTGCGAGGTCAACCCCATCAAATCTTCAACGATTGTCTTCACTGAACTCTCGTTGGAGTACCCGACCTCTTCCCAATTGCGAACAATTCGGTTGGCCATCATCCAGAGCGCTGCTTCACCAAGAGGTTGTGAATCTGCATCAATACCGAGGCGGATTGAATGTTCAGACAAGATGCGACCGGCATAAGAGTGATAGGTCGTCACCGATGTATTGGAGATAGTAAAAGGCGCTATAAATTCGCCCTTGCCGCAGCGTTCGTGCTCGATCTTCACGCCTTTGAGAAGTTGAGAGAGGCGCTTGCGGATACGTAAGTTGAGTTCGCCGGCTGCTTTACGAGTAAAGGTCAGACCTAATATTTGGTCGGGACGAACGAATCCATTAGCGACGAGATAGACAACGCGATATGCCATCGTCTCTGTCTTGCCAGAGCCCGCACCTGCGATAACTACTGCTGGCTCGAGTGGGTTGCTCTTGATAGAGATAATCTCTGCCTGCTCATCGCTGGGTGGATAGAACTTTGGATCTACCAATTGAATAAGTGCGGCTACTTGCTCTGGTGTGTACTTCTCTACCATCTCGATATTAGGCATCTCGTTACTCATCCGATCACCGATCTTCCTTCTAGGTGCAATGGACAAGAACTCTTTACTGGGCAGAAGCCACAGAACTCATTCTTCTTTGCATAGAAGACCGGCGCACTCATAGCTGTTGCAATCTCAATCAAGTTCTCTTTTACCAGCTCGACATCAATCGGTGTTCGTTCGCGAGTTGCAACCTCTTTTGTCTCATGGCCGAGGAAGACAAGGTGTGAACCAGATACTGCAGGCGCTTCGAACTTCTTCTCAAATGCATTGAGCACAACAGCTAGTTGGTAGCAGGCGAGCTGCAAATTCTTTGCCGCCTCTTTCTTGGTAATCGCCTTACCAGTCTTAAAGTCCACGACATAGAACTTTCCATCGTTATCGACCTCAAGACGATCTACCGAACCTCGAACTCTGGCGCTGCCGAGCTCGAATTCAAAGGTGAGCTCGACGCCTTCAACTTCACGAATTGAATCACGGTGATATTGCGCAAAACGTTGGAGCATCTTCTGGGCGCGCTGAAGCTGATGGTTGCTGATCCATCCTGTTGAATCAGAGATAAGCGGCCATGATTTTTCAAGTGATTGATAGAGGAACTCATCAGAGATATCAGTGCCCTCAACCTTGAGCCGTGCATATTCATGGATGATCGAACCAAGTAATTGCGCTGTTGAATCACCATTGGACCCACCATTGCGTTCAAGGAGCCACTTTAGACCGCAGGTTTCAAAAGATTCAGCAGCGCTTGGAGAGATATAGACAGTCTCATCTTCAGCGACCAATGGTGCATCGGTAGAGATTGGACGTGAGCCCAGCCAATTATCAGGATTGGCTACCGCGATTTCGGCGGCAGAGAGAGTTGAAAGGAGTGAGGCGGCAACTGCGGCACGATCTGTGCGAAGTGATCGGCGCAGCGACGCAACTAGCGCATTTGTCGTCAGTGGTCTGGCATCCTTAAAAGTAATGGGAGTAAACGCTCCAGATTCAAGTGCATCGAGGAAAAATGAAGAAGGTGAATCTTCCTCACGCGAAATCGCAGAGATATAAAGCTGCTCAGATGCGCGCGATGTAGCGACGTCAAAGAGTCGCTTCTCATCTTCAGCGAGTGACTTTGCAGTCATCATGTCAAAGGCAATCTGTGCCATCTCTTCGCTGTGGCGAATGCGCTCGACCAAACGCTCAGCGCCGAGCAAGGTACTGCGTTGTTTAAGGTTAGGCCAGATTCCTTCTTGGATACCAGCTACATAGACCCGCTTGTATTGGAGACCTTTTGCAGAGTGAACGGTGAGAATCTCAACAACATCAGGGCGGATTCCCTTTGCCGTAATCACATCCGTGACGATATTTTCTTGAGCGATTTCACTTAAGAAAATACGTGGGTGAGCACCTGGCATGCGATCAATGTGGCGCGCTGCGCTATCGAAGAGTTCGACCATCGCATCGAGATCGCGATCAGCTGCAGCGCCACGAGAGCCTCCGCGAAGTGCTGTGCGTTGCCAATGTTCAGAGATTAATTGATTGTCACTATTGACTGCCTTAGACCAGATGGTCCAGAGAAGATCGTGAATCGATGAGTTTTTCTTGCGAAGAGCTGCTCGGGCATCACGCAAGAGGGTATGAACTCGAAGGAGCTCGGCTGACTCTTCAATTGCAATCTCACCCTTATCGATTGCATCAATAATTAACTGGCTTCCGGTGCGTTGATCCTGCTCTTCATCGCGAGCCTTGAGAAGCGCAGTGCGGATACGGCGGAGAGAGATCGACGTTGCGCCACCGAACTCTGAGAGCAGAAGTCGCTCGCAAACATCGAGAGTAAGGCTCTCGTTTCCGGCAGCAACTCGAGCAAGGAGTAAGAAGGGCGCCAGCGCTGCACTGCTCGCAATTGCTTCGCGATCACCAGCTACTGGTATGCCAGATTGACCCAAAGCTCTGCGAATCGCAGTCGCTGTTGTGTTCTGTGAACGCAGAATGATGGCCATATCGCTATAGGCAACGCCTTCAATCAAGTGAGCGCGCTTGATGTTGTAGGCGATGAATTGTGCCTCTTCGCTCTCGGACTTTACCTCGATAGCAAATTTTGCTGGGAGACCGCGGTGATTGGTCTCGAGCGTAATTATCGCTGCATCTGCAAACCGGTCGGCACAATATTTATCAACACCATCAGGATCGGATCCACGGAAGCGACCAACGGCAGATTTAGGATCTACGACGAGAACTACATCTTCGCCCACAAGCAGCTCTAATAAACGTCGCTGAGCTGGATCACTCTCTTGGAATTCGTCGACCATGATGGTGGAGAAGCGCTTGCGGAGCTGGTCAAGAATTTCTGGATTTGCTTCAAGATGAAGGATTGCCGCATTGATAATCTGGGCAGGGTCGATACGCATCTTTGAATCAGCAGCGGCTGACTCCATATCTGCAGAGACCTCGAGATATTGCTGCCAGAAGCGAGCAGCTGGTGACCAGAGTTTTTCACCTAAGCGATTGCCCATCTCAGCAAGTTCTCGCGGTGAAATATTGCGCTCTGTCGCACGCATCATGAGGTCACGAAGTTCGCGGATAAAACCTTGAGTAAGAAGTGGTTCGCCCATCATCTCTGACGATTCTTGAGAGTTATTGTTACGAAGATCTGATGGCCACCAATCGACACCATCTTCAATATTTCCTTCAAGAAGTATTTTGATAAAAGATTCTTGCTCAGCACCAGAAATAAGTACCGTCTCACGGAAATTATCGCCAGCGCTCATCTGTAAAATCGAAAAAGCGAGCGCATGAAATGTTCGCGCAACCGGTTCTTGCACGGTACCGCCTGCTGCAATCACAATTGCATCACGTATTTCTGAAGCGCGTTCGCGACCGTAGGTAAGAATCAATATTGAATCTGTAGCTGCACCTTTTTTGATGCGATCAATCGCGCAT
>JACCDW010711959.1_pt1 | contig 11101 bp, 7 predicted proteins | sample 7449781 | NCBI WGS metagenome assembly JACCDW01 (sample SAMN15323449, study PRJNA562643) | freshwater metagenome | isolation source: river surface water | place: USA:Blue River Watershed | collected 2017-08-18
CACAGGTGTTGCAGCATCTTTGATTGAATCTGCTACTGGTTTTGCGGAATCTTTGATTGAATCTGCTACTGGTGTTGCAGCATCTTTGATTGAATCTGCTACTGGTTTTGCGGAATCTTTGATTGAATCTGCTATGGGTGTTGTGGAATCTTTAATTGAATCTGCTATGGGTGTTGTTTGTTCTACAGACTCGGTTTGGGTTGGCGGTGGAACTTGTGATTCCCCTTCTATTTTTTTTAATTTTGATAAACCACCTTTTCCAATTGATTTTTTACTACCTTCAAGTAAATCTTCTATACTACCTGGCAATTCTGCTCCAAATGCTCTTCCAATTTGTTGTACTCCGGCTAACATTTCATTAATAAAACTTCCTACAGGAGTTTGACCTAAAACACTTGCAGCTTTTGAAACACTCTTCAATTTAGCCTCAACATTTTTTGCTGCATTTTTCATTCCATCCAAAGAACTTGTTTGTTCTTTAAGTTGCTTTTTGAGTATCTCAGCTGCTTTTATTTGTTCTTCATCGGATTTATCAATGGATTCCAATTCTTTTGCTAGACTTTGTACTAATTTTTTTTGTTCATCTATTTGGATACCTATCTTTTTATAAGAACTCTCGGAATCTTCTAGTGATCCCATATTTTCAACAATAGATGCTGTAATTCCCCCATATGCTTTCTGTGATTTTAATACTCCATCCAATATTGTTTTATTTGAAATATTAAGTTTACCAGATATACTTAATATTGCTGAAATTTCATTTTTTGTAGCATTTAATATTTTTTCAGATTCTTTATATACATCGTTTATTTCACCATACCTACTACCTATACTTCTTAACGTAGATTCGTATTCATCATTAGTTTCTATTAAGTTATCAGTAAAACCTTTTAATGTTTGTAATTTTTCTGTAGCTTGTTGTATTTTTTTATTGAGTACTTCAATTAAATCCAAATCATCTTTAGATATAAGTGATTTTTTTTGTATATTTTCAACAATTTCTACATCATATATAATTTCTTGTTCTAATTTTTCTATTTCTTTAGAATAAAATTTTTTAGTAGGTTTACCTTTTTTTGCCTTTGCCATTATACTAAATTATTTAATATCGTAGTATTTTTTCAAAAAATTATCTATTTCTGATGTATCTAATCCCAAAGATTCCAAATCTTTCTTAAGTGATAATTGTCTTTGAATGATTATTTCATCAAATTTAGAGAATGCAGCCGCAAGTTTAGGATCAGCATGTTTGATTTTTGAAATAAATTGCTGTTCTTTATCTTGTGATTTTGCTTTCAAAAATGTATTGAATAACTTTTGAAACAAATTTTTTTCTATAAGTAAGGGCATAGTATTAATCTTTTATACTATAAATATAATATAAATGAGTTTATCTTCTTCTTGCTATTGAAGAACCTGAACTTCCTTTCTTACTTGCTTTACTATACATTTCCTTTTCGGCCTCTTTTGCAGCAAGTAATTCTTTCCAATAAAATTCTCTTAAATGTGTAGGCATATGATATAAATCAGTCCAATTGAATCCTCCATTGGATGAGTACATCATACTAAATATTTTTTTGTGTAGGTAAACTCCGTAATCACTCGGAAGGGTAAAAAAAGTCAACCCCTATTGGGACTTTTAGCGCCTCCGTTTCGCCAGTAAATGGAGATGTATAATCAAATTTCAAATCTACATCAGGAGTAATTTCATTCATATACTTCCTTAATGATTTTGAATCTGCCGCCAATAATTGGTTTGCTACAAAATTACTAATGTAACCGGCATCTCTATTACCATTTACTTCTACGATTAATCTTCTATAACGAGCTTGTATATCATTGCCTTGTTTCATTATTTTCATTGATGCTTCAACATCTTTTGAAACCGCTACTTCATCACCATGTGTCATTATTTTAAACTTAATAGCAACATTTGATTTAGGTAAAACAAAATCATACTCATTTTTTCTATTCAATTTTGATTCATCTATTTCTTTTGTATTAAGTTTAGACATATCAACTGAAATTTCAACAGGCTCATTTTCTTGCGGGTCTGTTATTGTTACTTTATATTCTGGTCCAAATGCTAATATACGAGCTGCAATTAGAATAGCATTTTTATCACCAATAATCAAATCATTAATGTTAAGATTTGCATCAACTAAAATTGATTCTAAAAGTTTATCTAAAACAATTCCCTTTCTAATTAAATTTGTTGAAGTCAAAATATCCTCTTCCTTTGCAGTCAGTAGTTTCATTGTAACTTCACCATTTGCTAATACACTTCCTTCAGGATATACTAATCCTTTAGATGGTAATGTAATTGTTTCTGTTGCGAATGGGTAATTTTGTTTAGGAATAATTGGTGATTCCGTTTTAGTTTGTGCTAAACCTCTTGTAACTTGTTGCTCTACGTTTTGTTCCATAGTAATATAACTTTTGTTTGTTTATTATAAGTATATGAAATTTAAAAAAATAAAAAAGGGAAGTATTTCTACTTCCCCTTTCTTTTTTGGTTTTATTAAGATTAGTATTCAAGAATAGCGTAATCGTATGCTAACGTTAATTCTATACTTACTGGATCTGTTGCGTTTGACCAATCCATCTCACCAAAGTTTGCTGATGTAATGAATGCTCCTTTCAAAGTCCATTGTTCAATCTTATCACCAACTGGTCCGAGTGCGTAGAATACAGGGTCTTTTTTATAGAACGCTGCGTATCCATCTCTACCGGTTAATGATTCATGTGATTGTCTTACCCACTCCATTACCTGTTGTGCTCCAGATGGAACAATTGGGTCATAGAGAGTAATGGTAACATCTTCCCATGTAGATTTTCCCTTTACTTTTCTTTTTACGTTAATGTGATCTAATTCAACTACTTCAGATGTGAAGGTTGGTCTAGATGCTGTTTTTATAAGATATGATTCTATACCATCAACTTCCATGATGAATCTATGAGCCAACTTTGGTTCAAAAGTTGTATAGAAGATTTTATTAAAATTTAATATTTCTGGCATTTTACTTTACGTTTTATTTATTATAAATATATACTTTTTAAATTATCCTTCAAAAGTTGCTCCCGTTGGAAGAATGTTGAAATCAAGTACAATGAATTCGGCAGTCTTCGTAGGTTGTAAGTAAATATCACCTTTAAGAATGTTTCTATCAATTACATCCGGAGTGTTATTACTTTCATCCATTACAACTTTGAATGCGTAAAGACCTTGTCTTTGTTGGATAGATTCCAAATATGGATTTACAATTTGTAAGAATCTCAATCTTGTTTCTGCAGAGTTTTGTTCAAACACCAAATATCTTGAAGATGATGCGATGAACTTTCTAACTGTTAACAACAATCTTCTTACGTTGATTCTATCCAATGCTGATGGTCTATCTTGTAAAGTTTTCTGTCCGAATACCACAATACCTTGTCCAGGGAACTGAACGATTGGGTTTACCTTACCTTCATACAAATCATCCTTTTCAGCCTGAGTCAATCTATTTTGAACACTAACTGCTCCCAACAAACCACCTCTGTTCAAACCTGCTGGTGCAAACCATTCAGCTGATACATTATCAGATGCTGCGAACACACCTGGAAGTAATACTGATGGTGGAACTTGAATCAATTTGTTAGTATTAATATCTACAGTCTTAACCCATGGATAGTAAGTTGCTACATAGTTTGAATCAATTGCTGATGCTTGTGTAATTGCTTGTGCAGGTGTGTCACTCCAAGAAGTTGAATCCATAATATAGAAACAATCTGCTCTGTTTTCACACATTTCCAATACACTTGTTACAATTGCTGGATGTAATCTTCTAATAACACCTGGAGTTGCTACCATATTGATATCAAACTCATCTGCGTTTGTAAGTGCTGCTACTGCTTTAGCGTAAGCTAAAGAACCATTTGAAGTTGATGTAGATAAATCAAATCCTTGTGAATTTGTTCCAGAAATATCATCTCCCAAATTAATTGGAGTTGCTGGGTTCATACCATCAAAACCTTCTTGGAAACATACTATAAAGTTTCTCTTTGATAAATCAGTAGAGGTAGTTAATGAAACACCATCCATTGTATCAAGTGAGTATGCACCATTTGCTCCAACAGTTGCTCCTGCAGGAATTGGTTTCAAATATATCAAGTTATCATCGTTATTATCCAAATCCAATCCACCGAATGTAGTTGCAGATGCAGTTACAAATGATGCAGTTGGTATTAATGCACTTACTGCAGTAGATGCTGAAATTGGCAATTGATAAGCTCCGTGTGCGAATGGAACTGCTTGTATAGGAATTTCATTTGCATTCTTGTATCCAGCATCATTACTATTCCACAAACGGATATATCTTGATTGATTTGCCCAATCACCATATTCAGAAACCTTACCTTCTGTACTAATTGTTTTACTTCTATCACCTATTACTCTTGCGATGTAGTTTGGAGAGTTTGGATCCAAAGTTACATTATTGAATTGCTCAAGAATTACTCTTTTCTTATTTGTATCAGAAAACTGTCTAACAAATACAGAGAATGTACCATAATCAGAGCCTGCAATTGAACCTGCTGGTTTTACATTTGTAATAGCTACTTTTACTTTTGTATTTGCTGCGTTACCAACACCCAAAGTATAGAACTTAAACAAATCATGTCTTTCACCACCAATTAATTGTGATTTAATTGATGGAGTTACTGCTTCTTGTGCATCAAATGTAAAATCTTGGTCACCTAAAACAGTTGCAGATACAACTGATGCGGATACCAATGGAACACTATGCTCTTTGAATAATCCATAAACATATGCACCTTTACTTCCTAATGCATTTGTTCCAAAAAGAGATTCAATATCATTTGCATCTTCAAAGTCAACTGATGTTGAACCACTAAATACTGCAGCTGAACTACTAATTGTGAAATCTCCAAAACCAGCGTTTGTTACAACTGTTCCTGTAAATCCATTTGTTCCAACTACATTGTTTGTACCAAATAAGATACCAACTGATGCTGTCATTGATCCAGATGCAACTGTTAATAAAAGTGGATTTTGTTCGGTATATCCACCTAAACCTGCTACTCTACAAATTGTAGCAATACCTGCTTCTCTCAAATAATTTTGAACTGCGATAGGAGTGTAGTATGCTCCATCTGGAACACCGAAAAGAGTTTCAAATTCTGCCTGTGATTCTACAACTGTAGGAACAACAGGACCTTCCTTAAATGGGCCGATGAATGCGGCTCCAATGTTAGCAACACCTTGTGCTAAAAATGATAGGTCGTTCTCTCTAGTAAAAACGCCTGGTGATACTATTTTTTCTGCCATTTTTTATTACTTTATTTTTTTAAATTGAAAATTCTGTCAATAAATATATTTTTTATTTCCAAAACACTAATTTACATAGATTTATTGATATAATAATCTATTACAAACAGCAGTATGAATTTTGTGCACCCGATACATCGCTTGGTGTTCCTAAATTATAATCAGGTGGGAAATTACTTCCTTCTCTATTACTTACAATACGAAATACCGCAGACTGAAGTCCACTATAATAATAATTTCCAAAAGTTAGTGGGCTATCTGAATCTATTGTAACATATACACTATCTTCGCAGGTATTAAATGTTCCACAATTTTGTATCCAAGCATATTGTATTTGATATAAATAGCCCGAAGTACTTGGAGTTTTACTAGGTGTTTTCGTTACCGTTACACTTGGTGTTGTTGTATTACTTGGTGTTGTTGTATTACTTGGTGTTCTTGTAATACTTGGTGTTGTTGTATTACTTGGTGTAATTGTTGGTGTAATTGATGGTGTTGGTGTTGCGGATACTGGAGTATATGTAGTAAATGCACTTATAGAATAATTCTTTGCTCTTGTTACACTAAATGTATGTGTAATTGTTTGTGGTTCGGCACCTCCGCTATTATATGCAACGGTACTTGAAAATACTGTAGTAGAATCCGTTGTATTTGTTATTATCAAAGTTACTGTAGATGTGCCGGTTGCAGGTTGTGGGTTTGATGAAAAGAATGAGTAAGCTTGAACTGTCACACTATCTCCCGGTATATAGGTTCCAGGAACTGTTCCTGTTGAATTAATGGTTTGCCTCAATCTTTCAACACTGTTTTGTTGTACTAATAAATTACAATCCAAAAAATACCCTCCACCCCAATATGTTCCAGCTGCTTCCTGATTTGAATATGTTATTGTTGAATAATCAGGACTAGTTGATGGTGTAACCGTTGGTGTAACCGATGCAGCACGGGTTGGTGTAATTGATGGTGTAATTGTATTAGTAGGCGTTATTGAAGCAGTACGAGTTGGTGTAACGCTTGGAGTTACTGTGTTAGTAGGCGTTATTGAAGCAGTACGAGTTGGTGTAACGCTTGGAGTTACTGTGTTAGTTGGAGTTACAGTATTAGTTGCAGTTATTGATGCTGCTTTTGTTGGTGTTATACTTGGTGTTATAGTATTACTTGGGGTTATTGTTGGTGTTGCTGTTATACTTGCAGTACGAGTTGGAGTAATAGATGGTGTTGTAGTATTTGTTGGAGTTATACTTGGTGTGACCGTTGCGGTTCTAGTCCGTGTTGGTGTAATAGATGGTGTAACGGATGCACTACCTATTGTGCTAGTGGATATGGTAGGTGTTACTGTTCTAGTTGGTGTGACCGTATTTGTTGGTGTAATTGTTGGTGTGACCGTATTTGTTGGTGTAATTGTTGGTGTTCTTGTTGCGGTTATAGTCCGTGTTGGTGTTATTGATATTGTAGAAGTGGGTGTTATTGTTCTAGTAGGAGTTATAGAAATGGTTGGTGTAATAGTTGGTGTTCTTGTTGCGGTTATAGTTGCGGTTGGTGTAATGGATGCAGTTCTTGTAGGTGATGGTGTAGTTGTTGCAGTCACTGTTGGTGTAGGTGATATTGGAACATTTCCTGATTTTCTCAATGCTATTGTCAAACAAACCCATTGATCATTATTTGTAGAAATACTCCATGTTCCTGGATCTTCCGTTCCTGCGGTTGTTTGAGCTCGGTATGCCTGTGCAACCAATCCTTGAGTTGCTGACCTAAATCCTGCCAATGTATATCCTGCAGGTTGTGTGGGTGTTCCAATTAAATCATCTTCAAATAGTGCAGTAACAATTACCGCTTTATTTGAAATTGTTGTTATCGCTGCTGGATCTGGATTTCCTGTTGTTGCGTTTGCTATGGTATCTGTTACATCTATTGGTGTAGTAGTATCAACGTTTCTCCAGGCAGTAACAACGGTATGTTCTTCTCCTGCTACATTTGTCAAATTTATAGATGTATCAGGAGTTGCTCCCATAAACTTATACAATGCACTATATCTTACGGATGTTGCGGTTGTACCTGTTCCACTTCGTATCACCGTATATGATGCAGGTGTTGGAATTGCGGTATCATCTCCATATATGGTTACTAATAAAAAGTCATTTTGTTGTAAGTTTAAAGATGTCAAACTTATAGATGCAACATTACTTCCAGAAACTTGTCCTAAAAATTGAATATCGGTGTTTATAGTTGATGGTGTAATTGATGGTGTAACTGTGTTTGTTGGTGTTATTGTCCGTGTTGGTGTTATACTCGGTGTTGCAGTATTAGTTGCAGTTATAGTTCTTGTTGGAGTTATAGATGGGGTAACTGTGTTAGATGGTGTTGCAGTATTAGTTGCAGTTATAGTTCTTGTTGGAGTTATAGATGGGGTAACTGTGTTAGATGGTGTAGTCGTATTTGTTGGAGTTATAGATGCAGTAACCGATGCAGTTCTGCTTGGTGTAATACTTGGAGTAACTGTATTGGTTGGAGTTATAGATGGTGTAATACTTGGAGTTACTGTATTGGTTGGAGTTATTGATGCGGTAATTGTTGGTGTTACCGATGGGGTTATAGTATTAGTTGGAGTTATTGAAGTAGTTATAGTTGGCGTAACTGATGGGGTTACTGTGTTAGATGGAGTTATTGATGCAGTTACTGAAGGTGTTATTGATGCAGTTGTAGTATTAGTGGGAGTTATTGATGCAGTAATGGATGGTGTTACCGATGGAGTTACTGTGTTGGATGGTGTTACTGTGTTGGATGGTGTCACCGATGCAGTGATGGATGGTGTTACGGATGGTGTTACTGTATTGGTTGGAGTTATACTTGGTGTAATCGAAGCAGTTGGTGTTACTGATGCAGTAATACTTGGCGTTACCGATGGTGTTACTGTATTAGTTGGTGTAATTGATGGAGTTATTGATGCCGTAGGAGTTATCGATGCGGTTTGTGTTGCAGTTATAGATGGTGTTACTGTATTAGTTGGAGTTATTGAAGCAGTGTTACTCGGAGTAACTGATGCAGTTGGTGTTATTGATGGAGTAATTGATGCAGTTATTGAAGGAGTAACGGATGCAGTTGGTGTGATTGAAGCGGTAACACTTGGGGTAATTGATGGGGTTGTTGTGTTTGTTGGAGTTATAGATGGTGTAATAGAAGCAGTTACAGTTGGAGTAACCGATGCCGTTGGTGTTACGGAAGCAGTAATACTTGGAGTTATAGATGCCGTTATTGAAGGTGTTACTGAAGCAGTTGGGGTAACTGATGCGGTAATACTTGGCGTTACCGATGGTGTTACTGTATTAGTTGGTGTGATTGATGCGGTTATACTTGGTGTAATCGAAGCAGTTGGTGTAACCGATGCGGTTGGTGTGATTGATGCGGTTATACTTGGTGTAACCGAAGCAGTTGTAGTATTAGTAGGAGTTATTGATGCGGTTATACTTGGTGTGATTGATGCAGTTGGTGTTACGGAAGCAGTTGGTGTAACTGATGCCGTTACCGAAGGTGTTACCGAAGGTGTTACTGTATTAGTTGGAGTTATAGATGCAGTTATGCTTGGAGTGACCGATGCAGTTGGTGTAACTGAAGCAGTGATGGATGGTGTAATACTTGGAGTTACTGTGTTAGTTGGAGTTATAGAAGCCGTTACCGAAGGTGTTATAGATGGTGTCACTGTATTGGTTGGAGTTATAGAAGCAGTTATGCTTGGAGTGACCGATGCAGTTGGAGTTATAGAAGCAGTTATGCTTGGAGTGACCGATGCAGTTGGTGTTATAGATGCAGTTATTGATGGAGTAACGGAAGCAGTTGGTGTAACTGAAGCAGTTATAGTTGGAGTAACCGATGCGGTTGGTGTTACCGATGCAGTACGAGTTGGAGTAACCGATGCAGTTGGTGTTATTGAAGCAGTTATAGATGGTGTTACAGATGCTGTCGGTGTTATAGATGCAGTTTGCGTTGCAGTTATAGATGGTGTTACTGTATTAGTTGGAGTTATAGAAGCAGTAATCGTTGGAGTAACCGATGCAGTTGCTGTAATTGAAGGTGTTACGCTTGGAGTAACTGATGCGGTTGGGGTTATAGATGGGGTTACACTTGGTGTAATGGATGCACTTGGTGTTACCGAAGCAGTACTAGTTGGTGTAATTGATGGGGTCACCGTATTAGTTGGAGTTATTGAAGCAGTTATACTTGGTGTTACTGATGCAGTACGAGTTGGTGTAATACTTGGTGTAACTGTGTTAGATGGTGTTATAGATGCGGTAGATGTTACAGTTGCGGTGGGTGTTATAGATGTTCCTGCTGATGGCGATATACTATTTGTCGGTGTAATGGATGGTGTTATGGTTGGTGTAACCGATGGTGTGATTGATGGTGTTACTGTATTAGTTGGAGTTACCGATGCGGTTATGGTTGGGGTTACTGTATTGGTTGGTGTTATAGATGGAGTTATAGTAGGTGTGACCGATGGTGTAACGGAAGCAGTTGGTGTAATTGATGCAGTTATAGATGGTGTAACCGAAGCAGTTGGGGTTATGGAAGCGGTTCTACTTGGTGTAACCGATGGTGTTGTTGTGTTGGTAGGTGTTACTGATGCGGTTATAGATGGAGTAATAGAAGCAGTTGGAGTTATAGATGCAGTTCTACTTGGTGTAACGGATGGTGTTACTGTATTAGTTGGTGTGATTGATGCGGTAACACTTGGGGTAACCGAAGCAGTTGGTGTAACCGATGCGGTTCGTGTTGGTGTTATACTAGGTGTTACAGTATTAGTTGGGGTTATTGAAGCGGTTGGTGTAACCGATGCGGTTCGTGTTGGTGTAACGGATGGAGTTACTGTATTAGTTGGTGTAATTGATGCAGTTACAGTTGGAGTAACGGATGTAGTTGGTGTAATTGATGCAGTTACAGTTGGAGTAACCGATGCGGTTGGTGTTACCGATGCGGTTCGTGTTGGTGTTATAGATGGTGTTACTGTATTAGTTGGTGTGATTGATGCGGTAACACTTGGGGTAACCGAAGCAGTTGGAGTTATAGATGCAGTTCTTGATGGTGTGATTGATGGTGTTACTGTATTAGTTGGAGTTATTGATGCGGTAATACTTGGGGTAACCGAAGCAGTTGGAGTTATAGATGCAGTACGGGTTGGTGTAATACTTGGAGTTACCGTATTAGTAGGAGTTATGGATGGAGTTACTGTATTGGTTGGTGTTACCGTATTGGTTGGTGTTATAGATGTAGTACGGGTTGGTGTAATTGATGGAGTTATAGATGGAGTAATAGAAGCAGTTGGAGTTATAGATGCAGTTCTACTTGGTGTAACGGATGGTGTTACTGTATTAGTAGGAGTTATTGATGCAGTTATAGTTGGTGTTACAATTGGTGTGGAGGAAACGCTTGGAGTTATTGATGGAGTTATAGATGGTGTAATTGATGTAGTTACGGATGGTGTAATAGAAGCAGTACGAGTTGGTGTGATTGATGGTGTTACTGTGTTAGTTGGTGTTACTGTTCTAGTAGGTGTTACAGAAGCCGTTATACTTGGGGTAACGGATGGAGTTACTGTATTAGTTGGAGTTATGGATGGAGTTGTGGATGGTGAAACTGATGCGGTAAGAGTTGGTGTAGGAGTTATAGATGCACCTATTGTCGGAGATACACTGTTTGTTGGTGTAATTGATGGAGTTATTGTAGCTGTTATGCTAGGTGTTACGGATGGTGATATACTTGGTGTAATTGATGGTGTCGGTG
>JACCDW011814486.1_pt1 | contig 11101 bp, 10 predicted proteins | sample 7449781 | NCBI WGS metagenome assembly JACCDW01 (sample SAMN15323449, study PRJNA562643) | freshwater metagenome | isolation source: river surface water | place: USA:Blue River Watershed | collected 2017-08-18
GCCATGGCCTTGCGCGGCGTGTTCGAGTTCGTGGTCGTGCGGGCCGTGCACATGAAAGCCGTGTCCAGACATCGTCAGTCTCCTGTGGGTTGTTCGTAGCGCACAAAGTCAAAGCGCAAGCCGCTGGCCGCCATGTGCGATTCTCGCTGCACTTCGCGCCAGGCGGGGGACAGCGTGGGGGCGAAGGCATCGCCTTCAAAGTCGGCATCGATCTCGGTGACCACGGCCGTGCGCGCGAGCGGTTCGGCCTGGCGGTAAATCTCGGCGCCGCCCATGATCCAGGCGTCGGGCGCATCGCCGCACAGGACCTGGGCGTCTTCGAGCGAGCCCGCGCGCAGCGCGCCGTCGGCTTGCCAGTCGGCCTGGCGTGTGACGACGATGTTCAGGCGCCCGGGCAGGGGGCGGAATTTGGGCGGCAGCGAGTCCCAGGTCTTGCGGCCCATGATGACGGGCTGGCCCAGCGTGACGCGCTTGAAATGCGCCAGGTCTTCGGGCAGGTGCCAGGGCATCTGCTTGTCTTTGCCGATCACGCCGTTGCGCGAGCGCGCATAAATGAGGTGCAGGTTCATGGAAGCATTTGTCTTGTTGGGCTGTTGTCATGCTCTGGCTTGACCAGAGCATCCAGCACGCTGCACCTGGATGAGGCATGGACCCTCGGGTCAAGCCCGAGGGTGAGAAGTTCAATGGGCAATGGGTTCAAACGGCGACCGGCGCCTTGATGGCCGGGTGGCATTCGTAGCCCGTGACCTCGAAGTCTTCGTATTCGTAGTCGAAGATGGAGTCGGGTCGGCGCTTGATGTTCAAGGTCGGGTAGGCGAACGGGGTGCGCGAGAGCTGCAGCGCCACCTGCTCGTGGTGGTTGCTGTAGATGTGGCAGTCGCCGCCGGTCCAGATGAAATCGCCCACGTCCATGTCGCACTGCTGCGCGATCATGTGGGTGAGCAGGGCGTAGCTGGCGATGTTGAAGGGCACGCCCAAAAAGATGTCGGCGCTGCGCTGGTACAGCTGGCAGCTGAGCTTGGGCTTGCCCCCAGCCTTTTGCGGCGGCGCCACATAGAACTGGAAGAAGGCGTGGCAGGGCATGAGGGCCATTTGGTCGAGTTCGGCCACGTTCCAGGCGCTCACGATGATGCGGCGGCTGTCGGGGTTGCTCTTGAGCGTGTCCATGACCTGCTGAATCTGGTCGATGTGGCCGCCGCCAGGGGTCGGCCAGCTGCGCCACTGCACGCCGTAGACCGGGCCGAGGTCACCGTCTTCGCGCGCCCATTCGTCCCAGATGGTGCAGCCGCGTTCTTGCAGCCACTTCACATTGCGGTCGCCGCGCAGGAACCACAGCAGCTCGACGATGATGGCTTTGAGGAAAACCTTTTTCGTCGTCACCAGCGGAAAGCCCTCGCTCAGGTCAAAACGCATCTGGTGCCCGAACACACTTTTGGTGCCGGTGCCCGTGCGGTCGCCCTTGTCCACGCCGGTGGTGAACACATGGCGCATGAAGTCTTCGTATTGGCTGCGCACAGGGCGGTCGGGGCGGGCAGGGGCGTTCATGGCGCTGATTCTAGTCAAGCCGGTTCAGGCGGTTTCCAGGGTGAACATCGGCACTTCGGCCCGTGTGCTGAGCCACAGGCCGCCGCCCAACTGCGTGAAATGCGCGGCCAGGCCCCGGCGGTAGAGCTGGGCACGGTGGCGCAGCAGCCGCGGGTCGGTCAGGGTTTCGTCGATGGTGTCGTTCTCGTAGTCCTCGCGCGTGACGGCTTCGAGGTAAAGCGCGCCTTGGCACAGCCGCCCGAGGTTGTGCAGCGCGCGCTGCAGGTCGGCCGGGCTCAGGTAGGGCAGCACGCCCTGGCAGATCACCAGGTCAAAGGGGGCATCGCTGGCGAAGTCGACCACCGAGCCGCGCGTCCAGCCGTAGCGGCCGCACAGGTAGTCGCTGACCTCCACACCCTGGTAGCTGGCCTGCGGAAAGTGCTGGGCCAGCAGATCGCGCCACAGGCCGATGCCGCAACCCACGTCGAGCACGCGCGCCACCGGCAGGCGCAGGTATTTCAGGTAGCTGAACACGAAGCTGCCCAGCCTTTGCATGTGCTGGGGGTCGACCACGCTGGTCTTTTTGTCGAAGTAGTAGCGCTGGTAATACGCTTCGTCGAACCACTGTTCACTGGCGGATTGCACGCGGTGTCCTTGCTGGGCTCAGTCGCTGGCCAGCACCTTGCCCGGGTTGAGCAGGTTCTGCGGATCGAGTGCGCGCTTGAGGCTGCGCATCATGGCCAGGGCCGTGGGGTCTTTGTAGGTCGGCAGTTTGTCCACCTTGAGTTCACCCACGCCGTGCTCGGCGCTGATCGAGCCCTGGTGGCGCAGCACCTGGTCGAACACCAGGGTGTTCACGCGTTGTTCCCACTCGCGCAGAAAGACCTCGCCATCGGCACCTTCTGGGGCCTGCACGTTGTAGTGCAGGTTGCCGTCGCCCAGGTGGCCAAAGTCCACCATGCGCACGCCCGGGATCTCGCGCTCCAGCAGGGCGTCGGTCTCGGCCACAAAGGCCGGGATGCGCGAGACCGGAATGCTGATGTCGTGCTTGATGTTCAGACCTTCCTGGGCCTGCGCCAGGGTGATGCTCTCGCGGATGTGCCACAGGCCGTGCGCCTGGCTCAGGTTTTCGGCGACCACGGCGTCGGTCACGCAGCCCTGCGTCAGGGCGCGCTCGAGCAGGGTTTCAAACTGCGTGCGCGCATGCTGCTCGTTTTCGCTGTCCGAGTTTTCCAGCAGCACGCACCAGGGTGTTTCCTTGAAAAGCGGCACGCGCAGCTGGGGGTAGTGCTTGTCCACCAGGCTCAGCGCAAACTGGCCCATGACCTCAAAACCGGTCAGGCCCGGGCCCAGCCTCTGGTGGGCCAGGCCCAGCAGTTCAACGGCCGCTTGCATGCTGGGCACGGCGGCCCAGGCGGTGAGCTGCGCGGCGGGCAGGGGGTAGAGCTTCATGGTGGCCGCGGTGATGATGCCCAGCGTGCCTTCGCTGCCGATCATGAGGTTGCGCAGGTCGTAGCCGGTGTTGTCCTTGCGCAGGCCCGAGAGGCCGTTCCAGACCTCGCCTTGTGCTGTGACCACTTCCAGGCCCAGGCACAGTTCGCGGGTGTTGCCGTAGCGCAGCACCTGCGTGCCGCCGGCGTTGGTGCCCAGGTTGCCGCCGATGGTGCAACTGCCTTCGGCGCCCAAACTCAGCGGGAACAGAAAGCCGGCCTGTTCGGCCGCAGCCTGCAGGTTTTGCAGCACGCAACCGGCCTCGACCGTGATGGTCAGGTTGGCCGGGTCGATGGCGCGGACGGCGTTCATGCGGGTCATGCTGAGCACGATTTGCGTGCCGCTGTCGTCGGGCACGCCGCCCACCACCAGGCCGGTGTTACCGCCCTGCGGCACGATGGACGTGCCCGCAGCGGCGCAGGCCTTGACCACGGCGGCCACCTCGGCCGTGCTGCCCGGGCGCACCACGGCCAGGGCGCGGCCCCGGTGGCGCTTGCGCCAGTCCTGCTCCCAGGCCGAGAGGTCGGCGGCGTCGTGCGTGAGCACGTTGGAGGCGCCGCAGATCTGGCGCAATTGGGCGATCAGGGCGCTCATGCGGCCTCCTCGGTGGCGGCGTTGGCGTCGCCCCTGGCGCGCGCTGCCTTGAAGCGCAGACGCACATGCAGGCCACAGGCCACAAACAAGGCCAGGCACAGGGCACCCTGGGCCATGGCCAGCGCGTTGGACGGCCAGGCATCGCTCCAGCCGCGCACACAGGCCTCGGTGAAATAAATCCAGACCGCCAGGCTCAGCCAGCGGTAGGTGTACATGCGCAGCTTGAGCACGCCGGGCAGGGCCAGGCACAGCGGCAGCACCTTGATGGCCCACCAGGAGCCGCCGGGGCGCAGTGGCGCGAGCCACAGCTCCCACGCCAGGCCAAGCACGATGAGGGCCAGCAGGCTGGCGGTGGCCAGTGCGCGCACGCGCAGCAGCGCGGTGGGGGTGTCGGGGTGTTGCATCATGGCGGTGGCATCATACCGGCCATGAGTTTGGATTCGACAGAGCCTTCCCGCCGCGACAGCTGGCGCGCCCAGATCGCCGCCTGGTGGGACGAGCTGAGCAGCATTCCCTGGCGCCAGATGGCCGGTGTTTTGTACCGCCGCTTTCGCGAGGCCCGCCTGGGCGTGAGCGCCAGTTCGCTCACTTTCACCACCGTGTTGGCCCTGGTGCCGCTGTTCACCGTGGGCCTGGCGGTGTTTGCGGCCTTCCCGCTGTTTGGCAAGTTCCAGGACACGGTGCAGCGCTGGCTGATCGACAGCCTGGTGCCCGACAGCATCTCGCGCCAGGTCCTGGGCTACCTCACGCAGTTCTCGCGCAAGGCCAGTCGCCTGGGCACCTTGGGTTTTGCCGTGGTGCTGGTGTCGGCACTGGCCTTGATGGTCACGATCGAACGCACCCTGGGCCAGATCTGGCGTGTCGAGCGTCAGCGGCCGTTGCCACAGCGCGTGCTGCTGTACTGGACAGCCATCACCCTGGGCCCCTTGCTGCTGGGCGCCAGCCTGGCCATCAGCTCCTATGTGGTCACGGCCTCACGCGATGTGGTGCAGGTGCTGCCCCAGGGCTGGCGCTGGCTGCTCGACAGTTTCGAGTTTGCGCTGCTGGCCCTGAGTGTGAGTGGCCTGTACTTTTATGTGCCCTACACCCGCGTGCGCTGGCGCCATGCGCTCACGGCGGGCCTGATGGTGGCCATCGGCATCGAGTTGGCCAAAAAGCTGCTCACCACCTACCTGACCCAGATGCCCACCTATTCGGCGATTTACGGCGCTTTTGCCGCCTTGCCGATTCTGCTGGTGTGGATTTACACGGCCTGGGTGATCGTGCTGCTGGGCGCGGTGGTGGCCTCGAGCCTGCCTGAGATGGGCCGCCAGCACCTGCGCCGCCCGCAGGGCGCAGGCTGGTCTTTCCGCCTGGCCCTGGAGGTGCTGGCGCTGCTGCAGGCGGTGCGCCAGCAGCCCGAACGCGGCCTGAGCCAGATGGCCCTGGCCGAGCGTTTGCGCGTGCAGCCCAGCGAACTCGAGCCGGTGCTGCAGTGCCTGCAAACGCTGGACTGGGTGGGCTTGTTGCGCGAAGACGCCGACAGCGGCCAAGCGCGGCGCGTGCTCCTGGTCGACCCCGCACAAACGGTGCTGGGGCCGCTGGCCGAGCGTTTGCTGCTGGGACGGGCGGGTCCCGATGATTCCATGTGGATGGCGGCTCACCTCGACACTGTGTCACTGGCGGAGGTCTTGCCCAACGAGCGTCTTGCTGCTTGACCTGAGGAACACAAGCAAGCGTCACCGCTGGGCTTGGTCCGAGGAACACAAGCAAGCGTCACCGCTGGGCTTGGTCCGAGGAACAAAAGCAAGCGTCATCCTCGGGCTTGGTCCGAGGAACAAAAGCAAGCGTCATCCTCGGGCTTGACCCGAGGATCCATCCAGGCAAGGGGTGTTGGATGCTTTGAACTTCCCATGGGCCATGGATTGCCCGGTCAAGCCGGGCAATGACAAAAATGGGGCCAGGTAACGACAAAAATGGGGCCAGGCAACGACAAAAAATGGGGCCAGGCAACGACAAAAATGGGGCCAGGCAACGACAAAAAATGGGGCCGGGCAATGACAACGAAGCACGGGCTGCTTGGCTTGGCCGGTGCATGTCGGCGGCCGGTTGATCCCGGGCTCGGATCAGCCGATGGCAAACGGCGCGTTCAAAAAGCCGCGAAAGCGCGCGCGCATGCCGCGCTGGGGTGTGGCCGTGAGCCGGTAGTCGGGAAAACGCTGCAAAAAGCACCCGATGGCGATGCGGCCTTCCAGGCGCGCCAGGCTCAGGCCGGCGCACTGGTGCGGGCCAAAGCCAAAGGCCAGGTGCTTGTTGCCTTCGCGGCGCAGGTTGAGCACTTCGGGTTCGCTGTACTGCGCGGGGTCGCGGTTGGCCGCGCCGATGCACAGCGTGATCAGCGCGCCTGCCGGCAAGTCCACGCCGCCCACGGTGCAGGGCGCCAGCGCGCGGCGATTACCCAGCTGGTTGGACGATTCGAAGCGCAGGAATTCGTCCACCGCCAGGGCCAGCACCGCTTCGCGTGACGCCTCGCTCGTGGCCGCTTGCAGGTCGGCCATGAGCTGGGCGCGCTGGGCTGGCCATTCTTGCAGGCAAATGAGCGCGTTGCCGATCAGGTTGGTGGTGGTCTCGTGGCCGGCGTTGAGCAGGAACACGCAGTTTTGCAGCAGCTCCACTTCGGTCAACGCCTCGCCGCCATCGCCCTGGATCAGGCGCGTGAGCACGTCCTGCTCTGGGTTGCCGGGGTGCCGGCGGCGCTGGGCCACCAGCTCTTTGAGGTAAGCCAGGAACTCTTTGACGCTGCGCTGGCCCAGTTCTTCCTGCGCGGGCGTGAGCGCAGGTTCGAGCGCGCCCAAAATCGCCAGCGACCAGCCGCGCAGCGGGCCACGGTCGGCGTGCGGCACATCGAGCAGGTTGCCGATGATCTCGACCGGGATGGCACTGGCGAAGTCCTCGATCAAATCGCCGCCGCCCTTGGCCTGCATGGCGTCGAGCAGTTCGTCGACGAGTTTGACCAGACCCGGCGTCATGCCCTCGATGGCGCGGCGCGTGAGGGCGCCCATGATGATGCGCCGCACGCGCGTGTGCAGCGGCGGGTCATTGAAGACCAGGCTGCTCGTGTGGTGCTCAAACAGTGGCGAGATGCCGGGCGCGGTGGCCCAGGGCGCCTGGTCATAGGGCGCGTGGTTGTACTTGGGGCCGAACTCGACCTGCTTGTCCGAGCTGAACAGTTGCGCGTCGCGGTAGACCGCCACCAGGTCGGCATGGCGCGTGAGGAAGACCGAACCATCGGGCAGGCGTTTGACCGGTTCGGTCTCGCGCAGGCGCGCATACACCGGGTAGGGGTTGGCCAGAAAGTCTTGCGGCATCTGGCGCAGGTCCAGGCTGGCCGCGATCTCGGCCGCGCGCTGCGGCGTCATGGGTGGCGTGATCGCGTTCATGCTTGCAAGAAGTCTTTCAGGGCCTGTAGGGTCTCGTCGGGCGACTCGTACATCTGGTGGTGGCCCATGGGCACCTTCACCACGCGGTGGGTCTTGCCGCTGGTGCGTGCTTGCTCGATCAGGCTCTGCGCCGCCTTGGGCGTGGTCATCTGGTCTTGCTGGCCCAGCACAAAGAGGACCGGGCAGCTGAGTGCGGCCATGGCCTGCAGGCCGTTGGCGTACTGGTCGCAGGCCAGAAAGCCGCGGTGAAACACATTGACCTCGCGGTTGCTGGCCAGGATGCGCCGGTTCAGCGCCATCGAAGTGCCGTAAACCCAGGTGCCCGGCCCCAGGCCCGAAGGCGGCGGCGCCAGCGTCGCACGCGAGAAGACGTTGATCATCTTGATCGCCTGCATCGGGTCCTTGAGTGAGGTTTCCAGCAGGGCAGGCGAGACCTTCATCGGGAAAGCCGTGCCCACCAGCACCAGGTGGCTGATGCGCTGCTGCAGCCGTGCAGCGGCCTCCAGCGCGATCAGCGAGCCCCAGCTGTGGCCCACCAGTGCGGCTTTTTGCACGCCAGCGGTGTCGAGCAGTTCGGCGATGGCGTCCGCCGCCTGCTCGACGCTGGCCGGCGCCTGGCCACCGCTCTTGCCGTGGCCGGGCAGGTCGATCGCCAGCACGTTCCAGCCGTGGTGGGCCAGGTAGCGGCTTTGCAGGATCCAGACGCTGTGGTCGCCCAGCACACCGTGGATGAAGACGACCGTGGGTTTGGCGGCGTCGAAGTCTTTGCCGCCGGTGTAGGCATAGAGTTGACCGTTGGGTGTGCAGAGGTGCATGGCGATGCGCTCATTCAATGAGGGATGTCACCCCGGACTTGATCCGGGGTCCATGGATCCCCGCCTGCGCGGGAATGACAAGATGCGGATTGTTCATGCTGCCTTTTCCGCCGCTTTCAAGGCCTTTTTGAGGTCGTCGATCAGGTCGGCCGCGTCTTCCAGGCCGACCGACAGGCGGATCGTGCCCGGGCCGATGCCGGCCTGCGCCAGCGCCTCGTCGCTCATGCGGAAGTGCGTGGTGCTGGCCGGGTGTATCACCAGGCTCTTGGCGTCGCCCACATTGGCCAGGTGGCTGAAGACCTTGAGCGCCTCGATGAAGGCCTGGCCCTGCTTTCGGCTGCCCGCGATGTCGAAGCTGAAGACCGAGCCCGCGCCGCGCGGCAAGAGCTTTTGCGCAAGCAGGTGGCTGGGGTGGCTTTCCAACAGCGGGTGGCCCACGCGGCTCACGAGAGGGTGGCTGGCGAGGAACTCTACCACCTTGGCGGTGTTCTCCATGTGGCGCGCCATGCGCAGCGGCAGGGTCTCGATGCCTTGCAGGATCAGCCAGGCCGAGTGCGGCGAGAGGCAGGCGCCGAAGTCGCGCAGGCCCTCGCGGCGCGCGCGCAGCAAGAAGGCGCCCACGGTGCTTTCCTCGCTGAAGACCATGTTGTGAAAGCCTTCGTAGGCGCTCGTGAGCTCGGGGAACTTGCCCGAGCGCTCCCAGTCGAAGCTGCCACCGTCGACCAGCACGCCGCCGATCACGGTGCCGTGGCCCGAGAGGAATTTGGTGGCCGAGTGGTAGACCAGGTCGGCGCCATGGTCGAAGGGCTTGATCAGCCAGGGCGAAGTCAGCGTCGAATCGACCAGCAGCGGCACGCCCGCTTCGTGGGCGATCTGGCTCACGGTGGGGATGTCCAGCACGTCCAGGCCGGGGTTGCCCACGGTCTCGCCAAAAAAGAGCCGGGTGTTGGGCCGCACGGCGGCGCGCCAGCCGTCGATGTCGCCTGGCTTCACAAAAGTGGTCTCGATGCCAAAGCGGCGCAGCGTGTAGTGCAGCAGGTTCTGGCTGCCGCCGTACAGCGCGGTGGAGGCCACGATGTGGCTGCCCGCGCCCATCAGGGTGCAGACGGCCAGGTGCAGCGCGGCCTGGCCGCTGGCGGTGGCAATCGCACCGATGCCGCCTTCCAGGGCGGCCACGCGCTGCTCGAGCACGGCCGTGGTCGGGTTGCTGATGCGGCTGTAGACGTGGCCCGCGCGCTCGAGGTTGAACAGGGCGGCGGCCTGGTCGCTCGATTCGAAGACAAACGAGGTCGAGAGGTGGATGGGCACGGCGCGTGCGCCGGTGGCGGGGTCGGGGCCGGCCCCGGCGTGCAGCGCCAGGGTGTCAAAGCCAGGGTCGGAATAGCCGGGCATGGCGGGGGTGTCTCCGATAAGAATGCTGAAAGGCGCGCTCGATACGCTCAGCCGACATTGTGGGCTATATTGGGCTCACCCCTGTCACACCCCGTCACCCCAAGAGGCCCCCCATGCAAGTCAGCGACATCCTGCGCGTCAAAGGCAACACCCTGTTCACCGCCCAGCCCGACCAGGCTTTGATGGACGCGGTCAGCTTCATGGCCGACAAAGACCTGGGCTCGCTGGTGGTCATGGACAAGGGCCAGGTCAGCGGCATGCTGACCTTCCGCGAGGTGATCCAGAAGATCGTGGGCAACGGCGGCCAGGTGGGCGCTGCCACCGTGAGCGAGGCCATGGAAAAGCAGCCGCTGACCTGCACCCCTGGCACCGACATCGATGAGGTGCGCCGCATGATGCTCGAGCGCCATTGCCGCTACATGCCTGTGATCGATGGCCACATGCTGATGGGCGTGATCAGCTTTTACGACGTGGCCAAGGCCGTGGTCGATGCGCAAAACTTTGAAAACAAGATGCTCAAGGCCTACATCCGCGACTGGCCGGCCGAGAAAGACCAAGCTTGAAGGTGTCGTCTTCGGCCCCCTTGCTTTGGTCATCCTCGGACCTCTTTTTTTGTCGTCCTCGGGCTTGACCCGAGGACCCAGCCTCGCAGGTTCTGGATGGTCCGGTCAAGCCGGACCATGACAGAGAGGGCAGCCGGACCATGACAGAGAGGGCAGCCGGACCATGACAGAGCAGGCAGCTGGACCATGACAGAGAAGGCAAGCCAGGCCATGACAGAGAGGGCAGCCGGGCCATGACAGAGCAGGCAAGCCGGGCCATGACAGGCCAATATCAAGTGTGTTCTGCTCTGGGATAATCCTTGCCCATGAGCGGCAACACCTTCGGCACCCTTTTTTCCGTCACCAACTTTGGTGAGTCCCACGGCCCGGCCATTGGCTGCGTGATCGACGGCTGCCCGCCCGGTCTGCAGCTCTCCGAAGCCGACATCCAGCCCGACCTGGATCGCCGCCGCCCCGGCACCAGCAAGTTCGTCACGCAGCGCAACGAGCCTGACGCGGTGCAGATCCTCTCGGGCGTGTACCAGGGCGTGACCACCGGCACGCCCATTTGCCTGCTGATCCAGAACACCGACCAGCGCAGCAAGGACTATGGCGACATCCTGCAGACCTTCCGCCCGGGCCACGCCGACTACAGCTACTGGCGCAAATACGGCGTGCGCGACCCGCGCGGAGGCGGACGTTCCTCCGCGCGCCTGACAGCCCCCATGGTGGCGGCAGGCGCCGTGGCCAAAAAGTGGCTGAAAGAAAAATTCGGCACCACGCTGGTCGGCTGCATGACGCAGATCGGCGAAGTGCCGATCGGCTTTGAAAGCTGGGACCACGTGCCGAACAACCCGTTTTTCGCGCCGGTGGCCGATGTGTCTGCGCTCGAGGACTACATGAACGCGCTGCGCAAGTCGGGTGACTCGTGTGGTGCGCGCCTGCGCGTGGTCGCGCGCGGCATGCCGGCGGGCCTGGGCCAGCCGCTGTTTGACAGGCTCGACGCAACAATAGCCTACGCCATGATGGGCATCAACGCCGTCAAGGGCGTGGAGATCGGCGCGGGTTTTGGCTGCGTCACGCAAAAGGGCAGCACCGCGGGCGACACGCTCACGCCGGGCGGCTTTGTGGGCAACAACGCGGGCGGTGTGCTGGGCGGCATCAGCTCGGGCCAGGACATCGAGGTGCAAATCGCGGTCAAGCCGACCAGCTCGATCCTGATCCCGCGCGAGACCATCGACTCGGCCGGCCAGCCCACCGAGGTCATCACCAAGGGCCGCCACGACCCCTGCGTGGGCATCCGCGCCACGCCGATCGCCGAAGC
>JACCDW010883885.1_pt1 | contig 11100 bp, 27 predicted proteins | sample 7449781 | NCBI WGS metagenome assembly JACCDW01 (sample SAMN15323449, study PRJNA562643) | freshwater metagenome | isolation source: river surface water | place: USA:Blue River Watershed | collected 2017-08-18
GGACTTAAAAATATTATTGAAAAAATTCTTCTTAAATATCAATTCGAAGCCGCTGAGCTTGTGCAACGTGGTTTAACCAAAATTGTGATAAGTAAAGAAACAGTTGATGGAAAACCAGCTGTGCTAATTTTTGACAAAGTAGAAAATGAGAAAAAGCAATAAAAGAGGATTAACTGTAGAAGTCCGCGATGACAACGTAAATGTTGCCTTAAGAAAATTCAAAAAGAAAGTGGATGAGTCAAATAAACTGATCGATGTTCTAGCACGTCAGCATTATGAAAAGCCCACTACAGAGCGCAAAAGAAAAGCCGGAGCCGCTCGTTCTCGTTGGTTAAAAAAACTCAGAGAACAACAATTACCCAAGAAAATGTATTGACAAGCGTAAAGAATTATAGTATAATTAACGCATGGACAAAAAAATCAAAATTGAATTCGCCCCTGGTGCTTTTGAAAACTTTGAAGGCACACAGGAAGAGCTCGACGAATTGGTTGCTGAAATTCAGCGTATGGCCGAAAGCGGTGAGCTCTTTGAAAAATCTCAACCATTGGACATCGACGAACTAATTGACGAAGATCCGGAGTTTGCAGAAACTCTACTTCGTAAGCTCAACGATCTTCCAGACGAACCCAGAAAGCTAAACTAATGCCAAAACACCTAATGGTCGATATGGAGACCATGGCTGTCTCACCTAATGCTGTAGTTCTTAGTCTAGGCGCAGTACATTTTAATCCCTATGGTAATGGATACGGTGATAAACTGTATTTCAAAATTAATCTCGACGATCAAGATGCGCTAGGTCGAGAAATTGATCCAAATACACTTGATTGGTGGGCCAAGCAAGATCCTGTTATTATGGAAGAAGCGTTCAGTCCCGACAATCGTATTCCACTTGCAGATGCTATGGATCAGTTTCATAAGTTTGCCTGGGGGTGTGATGCATTTTGGAGTCACGGTGCTACATTCGACTTGGTAATTCTAGAAAGCCTATACAGCCAACTTAAAAAGCCACGTCCCTGGAACTATTGGCAGTTGCGAGATACTCGCACACTGTTTGATCTTGGTGTTGATCCGGACATGCCCAAGGGCAGTAAGCACGATGCTTTACAAGATGCTATTCGTCAGGCAGTGGGCGTACAAAATGTCTATGCTAAATTAAAGATTAGACCACGATGATTGACTGTTTAATTCTCGGTGATAGTATTGCAGTAGGCACACATCAGTTTCGACCTGAATGTGTTGCCCATGCCAAAGGTGGATGGAATACTTGGCAGTGGAATCGCGATTACCTTAAAAATAATTTAACTGCCCGTACAGTTATTATCAGTCTAGGTAGCAACGATCACAAAGGTGTTCGAACTAAATCGGAATTACAACGCATTAGAGAAAAAGTAGGCCCAAACACAAGAGTATTTTGGATACTGCCTGCAATCAAACCTGAAATTCAAGATATTGTTAGAGGTATGGCAACAGAGTACGGAGATACTGTATTGCCAATTACACGATTGCAACCCGACGGAGTTCATCCCAGTTGGGCAGGTTATAAAGACCTAGCAGAAAAAACTCGATGACTGCTATAGTACGCATATCTTGGATTCGAGACTTCGATAACAATACCTATTGGAACGAAGTCTGTGCCTGGGCAATTGAACACTATGGATTGCCCGGCGAACGGTTTGTAACTCACGCCAACGTAGAAAACATGGAGTTTGAATTTTCTAATACAAAAGATGCTCTACTCATGTGCCTACGTTGGAACGCTCAGTTACTTGAACCAGCCAACCTTTAAGCCGTTATCTACACGACGCTTCCATTCTTCTACGCTACCTGGATATCGCCAAGCCCATACCGCACACAGCATCATAAAGATGCCTGTTCCTACCACAGCTTTCCAGTTGCCGGTAGTGAGCCAAATAATAATCAAGCTACAGTCCATGGTAATAAACATAGCCCACTTGGCTTTAGTCGGAAACACACGCTTCTCTCCCCAGTTGCTGAGGAACGGACCGAACAGCTTGTGATTCATGATCCAGTTGTGCCAACGCTCGCTACCTTTGGCAAAACAGAATGCGGCAATAACTGTAGGTGTGCTCCAGGGAATCCCGGGCGTTACAACGCCAATATAAGCTATGCCTAAGAATAGGAATCCTAGAGCAACCCAAAACGCTTTTTTAATCTTGTTCATAATATCTCCTTAAGACTTCTTGTCAAATAATCTATGTCTGCTTCTGTGTGGTTAGGCGATGGAGTAGCGCGAAGTCGTTCGGTGCCCCAAGGTACTGTTGGATAGTTAATAGGCTGTAGATAGATAGCACGTTCTTCTAATAACCAATCACTAATCATCTTACATTTTTTAGCATCACGTACCATAATAGGTACAATATGTGTATTGCCCTCTAGGACATCGATGCCGTTAGATAACAGGTGTTCCTTAGTCTGTTGCGCCACTGTAAAAATACGATCACGCAATTCAGGATGATCACTGACATACTTTACGCTGGCCAGCGCACCTGCACACAGTACAGGACTCATACTAGTACTGAAAATAAATCCCTGTGCATAACTGCGAACCATATCGACTAAGTCTCTGCCAGCGGCAATGTACCCGCCCTGTACTCCATAGGCTTTGGCCAGGGTGCCTTGAAATACATCCACTCCGTCGATGCAACGTTGTTCTTCTGCTACACCAGCACCTCTTGTACCGTATAAGCCTACAGCATGTACTTCATCAACATAGACCATAGCGCCGTACAAACGAGCAATTTCGCAAACGTCGCTGATTAAACCTTTATCGCCATCCATACTATACACACCTTCCATGGCAATAATAGGTTGTGCCGACGAATCTAATGCTGATAGTATTTCTCTCAAGTGTGCTAGATCGTTATGTTTCCACACTGTGATAGGACACTGTGCTGACTTCATTCCTACAATCATACTATTGTGATTATTAGCATCACTGATATAGTGTGCTCCGGGAATCATACGACCCAAGATACTTAATGTTGCTTGATTGGCAACATAACCACTAGTAAATAATAAAGCACTGGTCTTATCGTGAAGCTTGGCTAGCTCCCATTCTAGAGCTACGTGATAGTGTGTTGTGCCGGAAATGTTTCGGGTGCCTCCGGACCCTGCACCTGCCGTATCTAGTGCAGTATGCATAGCATCTAGAACAACTTTGTGTTGCCCCATGCCTAGATAGTCGTTGCTACACCAATTGGTGATATGTTTAATATTGTATTTGCCGTAATAAACAGCTTTAGGGAACTCACCACGCTCACGAAGAATGTCGGTGAAAACCCTATAGTTGCCTTCAGTTTTAAGTTTTTCTAAGCTAGCGGCAATAGCGTCTTGTGACTTAGGTTTAATCATAATGTGTGTATTTAACCAAATAAATATTACTATGACAACTTCTAAGAGCATACCCTTTACAGGCAAAAATATTGTCCTAATAGATCAAAATAAAAACTATGCTCTGCATACTGTAGAAAGCATGTTAGGAAAAGGTCTAAGTCATTGGAAAGACTGGTTTTGTTCAGCAGGCCTTAATTCTCTGTATATCGACTACGACGGAAATATCTACAACGCTGTCTGTAGAGAAGGCGGCATAATAGGAAACATCTATACAATAACACATGATTTAAAATCTAATAAAGAATGGATTGTTTGTTCTAAGAACCTTTGTACTTGTGGTGCAGACATGGAAATCCCTAAAGTTAAGCAACAAGAGCAGGTTGTTGAATTTTTTAAAGATGGAATAGTTGAAGAGTTTAAGTTAGCTAGTCAGCACGACACAGTAAAAGCCGATATAGTAATATCAACGAATGATACTAACTTTAAAACTTTAACATGGGCATTGGGAAGAAGGTGCAATTTTGATTGCTGGTATTGTCCAGAATCTGATCACAACAATCACGAAGCACACAAAACATTAGAACAAATGGTGTCTGCCTATCATAGTATTGATCAATATTGGATACATGGAGCTAGAGTGAAATTCAGTATGCTTGGCGGGGAATTAACTGTTTATAAAGATTATCTGCCCTTTGTACAATATCTATACAGCATAGGACATCGGTCTATTACTACAACCAACGGTAGTAGAAATGCAGAATATTATCGTGAGTTGGCCGCAGTCAGCGATGTCTGTTTTAGCATACACCTAAATTATGTTAAGGAACAAGGAGTTGAAAAGTTTTTGGATAGTGTTGAGCAAGCTATTGCAGGTCGTGGTTCAAATTGGGTAAATGTTCGTATTATGGTTGATCCTGGTAATTTGGACACAGCCCAATCAGTTTATAAAAAATTTAAAGAACGGATCGGAGATAGGTGTCCAATTAATGTAAAGCCAGTTCATCCTGCTCCCAATCAAACATTATTCAAATACACACCACACGAAATAATTTGGATAAGAAATCCTGCTTGACCTTTACCACATCTCCTGCTATAATAATACATCAACATAGGAGATTTAGATGATCACTCTCAAGCAATGGATGGAAATTGTTAATTACCGTATTACCGAAGGTAGCGAGTACGGTTGGAACTGTTACGGTCATAAAGCCTACATGCTAGATAGTTGGAATGGTGAGCAAAACGGACACAGTTTTACAATCATCTTTGACACAGAGACACAGATGGTCTATGAAGTCCAGGCCCACGACTATGTCCATAATCGTGCTTACCGAATGATCAATCTCCTGTATAAGGAAGCCCAAAAAGCCAAAGTTCAAGAAATGGGCGGTTTTGCCGATATGGCTTGGGATGATGTTAATTACACTGATCTCGAAGTTGATGAAGATTGGCTAGAAAAAGCTACTGCTATCTACGACGGTGAAGATTATGATGAACGAGTTAAGGTTCCTATCGACTTTACAGACGAAGAACTGCTAAAGTACATGAAGATGGCACACGAACGTGACATGACATTTAATGCTTTTGTGGAAGAAGCACTGCGTCATGCTATTGATGAATACCAACGTGACCCAGAAGGTATGAAACAACGAGCAAAGGATTTTACACGTGGCTAATGAACTGGCAAAATATCTAAACAGCCGCCGCCGTCTTAAGGACGAAAACGCTGTGCGTAAGCAGGCCAAGATTGCTAAACAACATGGCGTGTCTGAGTACAACAGCAAAGTAGGAAAACAACCTCATCGATTCCATAAGCATCACGCCATGGACTGCGGCAATCCCGAATGCTTCATGTGTGGTAACCCTCGTAAGACGCACAAAGATAAACTGACTGCACAAGAAAAACGTTTATTCCAAGATCCTGACAAACACACAGACCGACACAGCAACGGATTGAAAAATGACGAAGAAGATATTCTATGAAAAAGTAGGACGCAAGTATGTACCAGTTTATGAGTACGACAGCGACCTTATGAGCGCCATGCCCAAAGGAACTCATATTATTATGAGTTACCCTGGGGGCTCTAGTACTCGCTACAATATTGATCCAAACTATGCGGCAATGATTGCCGCAGGTCGTGTCGCTGAAGATGCTATCAGTTCAGCTGTAGTTAAGGCCAGTGAAATGCGCCCCCGCAACAAGCCTATTACCGAAGAGCAACGTGCGGCTTGGGATAAGATGACAGAAGTCTTTGATACTGATCGATTTTACATCGAACTACCAAGTGCCAGAGAAATTGCTGAAGAAGGAGTTAAGGCCATGATGCAAGAAGCAGACAAGCTAATGGAACACGACAGTGTTCGAAAGGCCTACGAACACTTTATTCTAATGTGTCAGTTGGTTAAAGAAAATGGCAAGTAATGTTTCGTTTCCTTGCCCTTATTCTGCTGTGTGGCTCTGCTTGGTCTAAACCAATTCCGCAGAGCGTCCTGCTATACAACACAGATACAGGACATGCTCTAATACAAGAAAATGTAGATCAAGTACGGCCTATTGCCAGTCTTACTAAACTAATGACTGCAATGGTGGCACTTGACTACAGCACTGATTTAGATCGACCTTTAAAATCCGTAGCTAAAGTATGGGGAGTTCTTCCACATGGAACATGGACACGTGGAGAACTGCTACAGGCTATGTTAGTTCGCAGTGATAACAACGCCGCAGAAACGCTAGCAGAAGATTATCCCGGAGGCAGAACTGCATTTATTGAAGCAATGAATGCCAAAGCACGTCTATTAGAAATGCCTAGTGCAAACTTTAGCGATGCCAGCGGTCTAGATAGTAGGAATGTTACTACTATTCTCGGTGTTAAGAGACTGTTGATTGCCAGCGCCACATATCCCTTGATCAAACAAACTACTACCAAAAAAGAAGCGTCATTTCAACAGATCATTAAAAACAAAATAAGAAAGATCGAACTTCAAAATACCAACCAAGAGCTATTGTTTGAGTTTGATAATATCACACTCACAAAAACCGGTCTAACTACTCCGGCTGGTTGGTGTCTGGGCATGGTGGTTGAAAAGAATGCCCAGCGGTACATTGTAGTTGTGTTAGGTGCTAGAACAAAACTAGACCGATACCGTCAAATGAAAGAAATATTAACTAAGTTATGATACATCCAGGTGTAATTATCAATCACGAATACTATGTAGTCGAACTGAATAATGTCAGGGTGCCTGAGGAAGTGTTCGAATGGCTACAGATCAAGTTCGGTCCGGGCGACGGCCGCCGATGGCATTATAGACATCCTAAAATTTATTTTGCTGATCGTCGGGATCATATGATGTTTTTGTTGAGGTGGTCATGAGCAAACCAATTGTACTATTGCATCATCAGTGGGAAAAGCTGAAGAATCGTCTGACCAACGACTACAGCCCTAGCGTCATGATGATCCGCGATAAGCGTAAGAAAGTCTTAGGGTTTGTAGAACGAGAGCACCTATGGTACGATCATCAGAAGGGTTACATGAGTCACATCTGTTTAGACTTCTATGACGAACCTAAGCGTACCATGTTCCTGCTAAAATATTCGGAGTATCTTGATGGTCGCAAAAATGCAGATTGAAAGCATCAAAGAACTGATGGCAAATATCGTAGAGGAGTTAAAACACCGCTACGACTTTTATCAGCACCGTAATTATCTTAAAAAGATGGGTTGGACTGAGGAGCAGTTTCGAGAGTACAACGATCCGCGCCGCAATCAACGAGCTAATCGTGTTAAAGACTACTATCACGGTTATCCATTTTTCTACTCATACCACTCAAGCCGTATAGAGCCATTTACTCGTTATCCAACTTGGATGGACGGATATCAAGCATTAAAAGATTGGTGCAAAGATAATTGCCAAGGTGCGTGGCGGCACGACATTCTCCGCGTATATCAAGCTCAGTACAGTTTGGAAATAAACGAAATGGGCGGAGATGCTCTGTTTTTTGCTTTTGAAAACGAGCGAGACTACCTAATGTTCTTGCTCAAATGGACATAATCTGTTATACTTGTATATGAGCATAGAAAAAGAGAATACCATGCGAGCACTACAGGACAAGCCGTTGCTGGCAAGAAAGCAATGGAAATGTGCCTGCGGTATTCACACTTGGCTGCTCTGGAAAGATCCTATAGTAACTCGCAGAGGTGCCTACGCTCTTATAGAACAGTTTCGTGCCTGTGGGTATTGTAATAAAGTTGAACGTAGAGTTTTATCGAAAGAATTATCATGAGTGTGAGCATTGGTCCTTTTACTGCTAGTTCGTTTAATGGAGTCCAAATGGAGCCGGAAATTGCTCCAATGAAAAAGGGCACAGCCAAAGGTTGGGGCATGACCTACAGTTGGGTTACGTTGCCGGTCACCGAACGAAACAAGCATATGAATATTGTTGATCCTGCCCGAGACTGGTGCCTTGAACAGTATGGCAAGAGTGGTGCTCGTTGGTTTGAAAAAGAGGGCAAGTTCTATTTTAAGGACGAGCGGGACATGACAGTGTTTATTTTGAGATGGTCATGAAACTAATAGATACAAAATCTGTAAAGCATTTGCTAAACAAATGTTATATGGCATATGATCCACATTGGCCCAGTTCTGGAGAGGACCGTATGCTTGGATTTAAATATCATATTGAACGAACAGCTGGACTTAGATTAGACTTGATGCCTAAACAAGATAGATATGGTAGACACGGATATGAAGTTGTGCAGGTTGCAGTAATAGATGAAAAAAAATATACTATGTTTGCGTTGAGGTGGTCATGAATTTAAATCATTTAACAGACGGCGAATTCATTGATTATATTATCAAGTATGACACAGATCATGTACGTGTTAGGCTTGCTAAGATAATGGATAATATGCCCGGCTTCATTCTAAAGCGTTTAGAAGATGTAGGCATGAATCCAGAAACCTGCCTGTTTGAAAACACTTACGATCCGGGAGATTACATTAATCACCTAGAAAACGAAATTGACTATCTAAGTCGAGAACTGCATACTACACAGGAAAAACTAGCAGAGCGCGAAACACTCACTGTGGCAGATTTCATTGAAGAACTTAGACAAGAAAATCGTAGGCTAGACTTTAGGGCACAGACTGAAATAGGCGCTCGCAAAAAGGCCGAAGAAGATAACGAGCGCACTCAAAAGAAAATGAAAGTGTGGCGTGCTATTAGCACGGATATGACATGAAAGTATTAGACATCAGTGATTTGCCTCAAAGAATCGATACTGTCAAAAATGAGGGTTGGTACTGGGCCCTGCAAAATAGCATCAAGTCTGTTATGAAGCGATATCCAAATGCAGTCAAAGGAGAACTTGAGCAAATTTTCGAAGAAGAAAATAAATGTAAGATTCATTACAAATATGAAGGGCAAGCTCCTACAGTTATTATCTTCGAACGAGAGCAGGATTGGGTAATGTTTGTGTTGAGGTGGGCATGAGGGTTCTTAAAAAAGAGTTGTGGCCTGCAAAAATTCTTATCCCTAAAGATGAGTTTGACGGCTATCACTATTACATTGAAACTTGGCTAGGCGAGAACATGGGTGCTTTCAAAGGCCGTTGGAACATGGTTCCTACAATGAAAGGTGTTCATTATTACTTTCGAAACACAAAAGATGCAACAATGTTTGCACTAAAGTGGAGTTCATGATTTTAGATTTAAATCCTTTGCCTTACCGTTACGCCATTGATATTATTAGATGGTGTTTTGAAAGAGACATTGATAGAGAAAAATGTGCCGAATTGATTCATGCTATGAGCATACTACCTCAAGAGTGGTCGAAGGAACTAGAATGGACCCTGGATGTTCCGGACAAATATCTGACATTCTTCTTGATCAAGTGGAGTGGGCACTTGTCCGCATCACCGACAGAATAACATGGTGGGAACGCTGTGATTGGATACAAAAGAATTGTAGTGTGTGGCAAGATCATACAGATTGGCCTTTGTGGCAGATTGGTCTGAGCGATATCGAATTCTATGTTCCTGAACGAGATGCAGTAATTTACTATTTAAAATGGCTATAAACACAACTTCCGACCCGAGAATAATGATTCCTATGATTAGGAATATCATGCCGCAGACAATAGCTAGTCAGATTGTAGGAGTACAACCTATGATGGGAACTGGTAAAAGTCTATTCAAAGAATACTACTATGATTGGTTTTCTAAATCCTACAGCAAGAAATACTGGCCCTATCAATATACCGTTGCTCGTAACAAGATTACTGAAGCTGAACGGTGGTGCTGGGATCGTTTCAAGGGACGGTATTGGAACAACAATCACAATAAATTTGTATTCAAGCGTGAGAAAGATGCTGTCATGTTTGCGCTAAGGTGGATGTAATATGAAAAACACTGAAGAAACTATGGTCGAAGATATGGCTAAGATGATCCAGGAAGAAATAGACTGGGAAATTATGTGCGACATGTTAAAGACTATTGGCTGGACTGAAGTCAAAATGAAATGGTCTGATAGGATGAATGAGCTACAGGCACATCATATTAAAGAATGGTGTAGAACAAACTTGTCGGGCATATATAGAGGTAGAGGAAGCATTTGGATGTTTTCCAAAGAAAAAGATGCTGTGTTGTTTAGCCTAAAGTGGTCATGAATAATCTCGAACACCGTGTAGTCATTCCTCTCCGTACTGGTGATATTTGGAAAATTGATCTTGCGGTTGAAGAAATTAAAACTATAAGAGATTGGCTAGATGAAGCAACTGATTGGCAACCGGGACATTATAGTATGCGGATAGCCATTGACAAACGAGAACTGGATGTTTGGTTCTATGATGAAAAGATTGCTGTGATGTGTATATTGAGATGGGTATGATTAAAAGAAAAATTTGGGCCTTACACAGACCTGACGCTACAGTGATTGATGCTACATTCATTATTGGTCTAGAATGTCATGTAGAAGTCGTAGTACCGGAACCGCAGGTCATTACTGCAACCGATGGATCTCAATGGCGTGTGGCCGCAGGAAGTCCTTTTATACGAATTACAACAACTTGCGATAAACAAGAATCTATGCTAAAATTAAAGTACGGTGATGATTTAAAGATACTTCAAATCTTTCACACAGTTCCAGACCACATTGTAAAAATACCCGAATTATGAGAACAAGCATTTGGCATCGTACAGAACAACGGCAACCTGATAATTCGGGCTACTATCTATGTTATCGTGGTTGGGGAATGGGCGGCAAGGCAGATGGTGATAGCGACCACGGCTATGTTTATTACGACAAGAAAATAAACGAGTGGCGCACTTATCAATCCCTTAGCAGTAGTTATGCTATTGTCTATTATTGGACAGATGCTACGCCCGATGATTGGACAGACCAAGATCCTCCCAGTGTTCAGTTACACAAAATGAAGGAAACACCTAATCCGGCATTGGATATTGCTTGGCAAAATGTAGAAGAAGCAATTCGTCAATATCGTATCGTCGAATCATTGGTCAAATGAAGATAGTATGGGGCCGGAGCATAGGGTTCAATATAGAACTACATAAGGCAAGAATGAGTTATAGAGGCGCAGAAAAATTCAATCCTAGTCCTGGAAAGAAGTACATGGAATATACTGTTATTACAGACGGCGCTGGTTGCTATCCGTGGCGTGAAGTATTTGCTTGGTTACCAGTTAAGACTGTCGGGGGAAAAAAGATTTGGGGTAGAAAGGTATATAAGAGGA
>JACCDW010133722.1_pt1 | contig 11098 bp, 11 predicted proteins | sample 7449781 | NCBI WGS metagenome assembly JACCDW01 (sample SAMN15323449, study PRJNA562643) | freshwater metagenome | isolation source: river surface water | place: USA:Blue River Watershed | collected 2017-08-18
GAAGCGCCAGTGATGTCGCTGGTTAGCTTCACGGCTGTTTTTAACGGCAACTCAGTGAGCAACAATTTCAAGGTGCGCAAACTGTTGGCGTCCAAAGCTTCGTTGTTGTCTTGTTTGGGTTTGTCGAGGGCGTGAATGACCAAGGCAAATTCACCGCGGACATGATCGGCTTTTTCTGCAAACCAAGCGGGCAGTTTTTGGGCCTCGAGGGTGAGCACCGTTTCAAATTGCTTGGTCAACTCACGGCCAACCGTGATCAAGCGCGAACCCAAGGCAGACAAGGCTTGTGCCAAAGCTTCAATGCGATGCGGCGCTTCAAGAAGCACCACGGCTCGTGACTCGCCCTGCAGTGTTTCAATGGCGCGTTGGCGTTCTGCTGCCTTCGACGACAAAAAGCCAGAGAACACAAAACCCCCTTCACCCGTCATGCCTGCGGCACTGAGCAAGGTGGTGACGCTACTGGCACCCGGTAGCGGCATGACTCTGTAGCCCGCCGCAGCCACTGCGGCCACCAAGCGTGCGCCGGGGTCGCTGATGGCGGGTGTGCCTGCATCACTCACGTAGGCCACTCGTTGCCCTTGTGCCAAGCGCGCAATCACTTGCGCAGCGGCCTCGGCTTCGTTGTGTTGGTGCACTGCCAGCAGTTGGGCGCTGTTGCGGTCTAAGCCATAGGCGCGCAGCAGCTGCTGGGTGTGCCGCGTGTCTTCACAGGCCAGGGTATCGGCCCTTTCAATCACATACAAAGCGCGCAGGGTGATGTCTGACAGATTGCCAATGGGGGTGGCCACCACATAGAGTGTGCTGACGGGGTGGTTTTGCGGACCCACTGCCTCGCGGGCGGCTAAAAAGGCATGGCTGTAAATCGACGTCAATGGGGTTCCTTGGTCCTACAAATCAAAGCAGTATGCCAACCAGTCGCAAGCAAACTACCAAACAATCTGGCGATGCTGCAGAAGATGCGGCGCTTTACTTTTTACAACAACAGGGTTTGCGCTTGTTACACCGCAATTATCGAACGCCAGGCAGGGGCGGTGGCGAAATTGACCTCATTTTGCAAGAAACCGACGGCACCTTGGTATTTGTCGAAGTTAGAAAGCGCGCACTGCGCCAATTTGGTGGCGCGCTGGCCAGCGTCAGCCGCACCAAGCAGCGGCGAATTGTCTTTGCGGCACGCTACTTTTTATGGCGTTGCCAACACCTGCCGCCCAGCCGTTTCGATGTTGTGGCGTGGGAGCCCGAGGGCCTGGTTTGGCAGAAGGCGGCCTTTGATGCTGGCACCGGCTTCTGAACGGCGGGTGTAACATCCTGCGGGTATCATGCTACTCATGTTAGACCTGCGCATTCAGCAACATTTCATCGACAGTGCCGACCTGCAGTACCAGGCCGCCGAAACACTGGCCAAGCCCCTGGACGCGGGTGTACAAGCACTCATGGCTTGTGTCACCAGTGGCGGCAAAGTCATGGTCTGCGGTGAGGGCAGTGCCGCAGCGCTTGCGGATTATTTCGCCAGCCTGTTTGTGGGTGGCTTTGAGCGTGAACGCCCGGAGTTGGCCGCCATCGCCCTGCGCCACGAAGGCTTAGGTGACCCTGCATATGCCGGATTGGCACGTCAGGTGCGAGCTTTAGGTCAAGCGGGTGATGTCTTGATGTTGCTCACATCGCACGGCGAAGAAGAAGGCCTGATGCGCGCTTTGCATGCAGCGCACGAGCGCGACATGACCGTGATAGCCCTCACAGGCAAAGGCGGTGGGGCAGTGGCCAAGGCTTTGCGCGAAACCGATGTGCATGTGGGTATTCCGCACGACCGTGCAGCCCGTATTCGCGAAGTTCAGCATTTGGCTTTGCATTGTTTGTGTGATGGCGTTGACGCCCAACTCATGGGCGATCAAGATACCCTTTCTTAATGCGCACCAACATTCACATTCAAAGCCGACCCGATTAAAATGACAAAACATTCTTTAAGGACGATGCAAGTGAAACTCAATTTCAAACGTTGGATGCTCTCTGGTTTGGCCGTCAGTGCCGTGGTGACCAGCCTCTCGGCTTGTGCCCCTTTGGTGGTGGGCAGCGCTGTGATGAGTGGCATGGTGGCCATTGACCGCCGCACCGCGGGTATCCAGTTAGAAGATGAAGGCATTGAATTGCGCACCGCTCAAGGCTTGCGCCAAAACCTCAGCAATGCGGCACATGTCAATGTCACCAGCTACAACCGCATGGTGCTGCTCACTGGCGAAGTCAGTTCGGCGGCAGAAAAAGAGCGTGCCGAGCGTTTGGCCAAGAGCCAAGAAAACGTCAGCTCCGTGGTCAACGACTTGGCCATTGAGCCTGCCAGTTCACTCACACAGCGTTCCAAAGACGCAATCACCACAGGTCAAATCAAGGCCTTGTTGGTCGATGCCAAAGACCTGCAATCGAATGCTTTCAAAGTCATCACCGAGCGTGGCATTGTGTACCTGATGGGCCGCGTTACCCCCCGTGAAGCGCAGCGCGCTTCAGAAATTGCGCGCAGCGGCAGCGTCAGTGGTGTGGTCAAGGTGGTGCGTGTGTTTGAAAGCATTACCGAGGAAGAACTCAAGCGCATCAGTGCACAGCCGCTCTCTCCACAGGCACAACCTAAGCTGTAAATAGCAGGGGGTGCCCCAGGCAACCCGCCACAAGAAAAAAGGGCTCTGAATTTCAGAGCCCTTTTTTAATGGCTGAATGGCTTCAAGATAAGCAAGCCACTCTCAAAATGTTCATTTCAAGCGTTTGATGAGGCTAGAAGTGTCCCAACGCTTGCCGCCCATTTGCTGCACATCGGCGTAAAACTGATCGACCAAAGCCGTGACAGGCAAGCGTGCGCCATTGCGTTTGGCTTCGTCCATGACCAGGCCCAAGTCTTTGCGCATCCAGTCGACTGCAAAGCCAAAGTCAAATTTATCGGCCACCATGGTTTTGCCGCGGTTGTCCATTTGCCAGCTTTGTGCGGCGCCCTTGCCAATGACATCCAACACCAGGTTCATGTCGAGACCTGCTTTTTGGCCAAAGGCAACCGCTTCTGACAAGCCTTGCACCAGGCCCGCAATGCACACTTGGTTGACCATTTTGGTGAGTTGGCCTGCGCCTGACTCGCCCATGAGCGTGTAGGCCCGTGAGAAGGCCATGGCGGTGGGCTTGGTGGCTTCAAAGATGGCGGCATCTCCGCCACACATCACGGTGAGCAAACCATTTTGGGCGCCGCCTTGACCGCCAGACACAGGCGCGTCAATGAAGTTGAGGCCTTGGGCTTTGGCTGTTTCGTAGAGCTCGCGTGCAACGTTGGCGGAAGCGGTGGTGTGATCGACAAAAATAGCGCCTTTTTTCATGCCCGCAAAAGCGCCGTCTGGGCCCAACACCACGGCACGCAAATCGTCGTCGTTGCCCACACAGCAAAACACGATGTCGGCATTTTTAACGGCTTCGCGGGGAGTGGGTGCATGTGCTGGCTGCTTTGAGTCTGCAAATTCTTGGCACCATGCTGCTGATTTGGCTTCACTGCGGTTGTAAACCGTGACCGCATGACCAGCGCGTGCCAAATGACCTGCCATGGGATAGCCCATGACGCCCAGGCCTAAAAAGGCCACATGTTGTGAGGGTGCGGATTCGTATGTTTTGGCGTTCAGGCTGCTCATGGTGAATTCAGTGTTTGGGTTTGCATCAAGGGGTGGACAAAAGACTGCGGTAAACGTCAATCTTCTAGGCCTGATTGTCTATCAGTTTTGAGTTTTGCGGGTATTTGCAAAGCTTCTTGAGTGTCCCTAGCGTGATCTCTTGACTTTGAAACAAGCGCAGCAAGCTTTGGTCCAAGGTTTGCATGCCCACGCTTTGTCCGGTCTGCAACAAGGCGTAAAGCTGGCTGACTTTGCCCTCGCGCAGCAAATTGCGCACGGCTGGCGTGGCCACCATGATTTCATGGGCGGCCACCCGGCCTTGCCCCGACCGGTGAGGACACAGGGTTTGGGCCAATACCGCTACCAGACTTTCTGCAAACAAGGCCTGCACACTGTCTCTTTCATGAGAAGGAAATGCGTCCACCAAACGGTCTAAGGCTTGAGGCGCGCTGGCGGTGTGCAAGGTGGCCAAGACCAAGTGGCCTGTTTCGGCAGCAGTCAGTGCCAGACGGATGGAGGTGCTGTCGCGCAGCTCGCCCACCAGCAACACATCGGGGTCTTCTCGCAGGCCGGCACGCAAGCCCGACTCAAAGTCAGGCGTGTCGCGCCCCACTTCGCGTTGGTGAACCAAGCTTTGCTGAGGTGTGTGGATGAACTCGATCGGGTCTTCCAAGGTCAAAATGTGGGCCGCCCGGTGGGTGTTGATGTGATGCACCAAGGCTGCCAGCAGCGTCGATTTTCCGCTGCCGGTGGGGCCTGTGATCAGTACCAAACCATGTCGCTGAAAGCCCCAGCTGGCAACGCATGGCGGCGCTTTAAGGTCAGACAAACTGGGTAATTGCTGAGCGATCAAACGCACCGCCAAGGCCGGTCCACGGGCTTGCTCAAAGGCATTGACGCGAAAGCGCCCTAGTGCAGGCAGCGTCACTGCGAAATCGAGGTTGTTGTGAGGGTGAGGTGCGGCGTTTGAGGGGCTTAAGTTGTTCGAGTGACTTGAAGCCGTAGCATCAGTTGAATCGACTAAATTTGAGTTGGCATGGGCCAACAACAAACCATTTCGAATGCCGTGCACCGCAGACGCACTCAATGCATGGGTCATGGCAGCGTCTTGCGGGCCATGTGTTTTGAGGAAGTCTGTTAAGCGCTTGAGGTGACCGTCGATGCGCAACCAAGGTGCTTCTCCGGTTGACCAATGCACATCCGATGCGTCGAGGCTGCGCGCCAATTGCAAAACGTGTTGCCAAGCAGGGGCGTTTTTTGGGGCTTCTGGGATTTGGTAAGCTTGTTGCATGAGCAATTCAGTTTCCGCCAACCTCGCCCAAGTGCGCAAGCGAATTGAGCTTGCAGTTATTGCGGCTGGTCGCCCCGCAGATGCGGTTTCATTGTTGGCCGTGTCCAAAACCATGCCAGCGCAAGCTGTGCGCGATGCATTTGCTGCAGGGCAGTTGGCATTTGGTGAAAACTACATTCAAGAAGGCGTTGAGAAGATCGCTTCATTGGCAGATTTGCCCTTGGTGTGGCATTGCATTGGTCCCATTCAAAGCAACAAAACCAAGCTGGTGGCCGAAAACTTTGCGTGGGTCCACAGCATAGACCGCTTGAAAATAGCCGAGCGCTTGTCTGCGCAGAGGCCTGCACACTTACCTGCGTTGCAAATTTGCTTGCAAGTGAATGTCGATGGCGGCAGCAACAAATCAGGCGTGACGCCCACCGATCTCTTGGCGTTGGCGCAGGCTGTTGCACAACTTCCAAACCTTCAGTTGCGCGGCATCATGACCATTCCCGAACCCGCAGCAAACGAAGCGGCCGCGCGTTCAGTTCACCGTCATGCCAAAGCCTTGTTCGACAGTTTGAATGCGGCAGGTTTGAAGCTGGACACTTTGTCCATGGGCATGACGGGTGATTTAGAGGCGGCGATTGCAGAGGGCAGCACATGCGTGCGTGTGGGCACCGCTATTTTTGGACACCGTTGATGCAAAAAACCCAGCGCAGTGGCTGGGTTTGAAAAGTGCAGGGGTTCCTTAGAATCGCGGCAAATCGGGGTGTGAAATTTGTCCGCCGCGCACCAACATCTTGCCGTATTCGGCACAGCGGTTATGGGTCGGTATAACTTTACCAGGATTGAGCAAACCCATCGGGTCAAAGGCTTTTTTCAGGGCAAACATCTGCGCGTTTTCTTCCGTTGAAAACTGCACGCACATGCTGTTGAGTTTTTCAATGCCTACGCCGTGCTCGCCCGTGACGGTACCGCCCATGGCCACACTGGTTTCTAAAATGTCGGCGCCAAACAATTCACAGCGGTGCATTTGATCGGCATCGTTTGCATCAAACAAGATGAGCGGATGCAAATTGCCATCGCCTGCATGAAACACATTGGCGCATCGCAGTTGGTATTTCTTTTCCATCTCGGCAATGGCCAACAAAATATCGGCCAAACGTTTGCGTGGAATAGTGGAGTCCATGCACATGTAATCGGGGCTGATGCGGCCCGATGCGGGAAAAGCATTTTTGCGGCCGCTCCAAAAACGCAAGCGTTCAGCTTCGTCTTTGCTCACTGTGATAGCGGTGGCGCCACAGCCCCGCAGCACGTCGCTCATGCGGCCAATTTCTTCGGCCACTTCTTCGGGCGTGCCATCGCTTTCGCACAACAAAATGGCTTCTGCATTCAGGTCGTATCCTGCGTGCACAAAATCTTCGACCGCAGCAGTCATGGGCTTGTCCATCATTTCCAAACCGGCTGGAATGATGCCGGCTGCAATGACTGCCGCCACTGCATCACCTGCTTTTCGAATGTCGTCAAAGCTGGCCATGATGCAGCGGGCCAACTGAGGCTTGGGTACCAACTTCACAGTCACTTCGGTGGTGATGGCCAACATGCCTTCGCTGCCCACCAGGACCGAGAGTAAATCGAAGCCCGTCGTGTCCAGCGCGTCGCTGCCAAAGGTGACGGGGTCGCCTTCAATGGTGAAACCTTTGACCTTGAGCACGTTGTGCAAAGTCAGGCCGTACTTCAAGCAGTGCACGCCGCCAGAGTTTTCGGCCACGTTGCCGCCAATGGTGCAGGCAATTTGACTGGAAGGATCGGGTGCGTAATACAAACCGAGGGGTGCAGCCGCTTCTGAGATGGCCAAGTTGCGCACACCGCACTGAACCACCGCAGTGCGTGATACTGCATCCATTTTGACAATTTGGTTGAACTTGGCCATGGACAAGGTCACGCCCAGTTTGTGAGGCATGGCACCGCCCGACAAGCCAGTGCCTGCACCGCGTGCCACCACAGGCACAGCGAGTGCATGACAAGCCTTCAGAACAGCTTGAACTTGGGCTTCAGTTTCAGGCAAAGCCACCACCAGGGGACGTTCCCGATAAGCCGTGAGGCCATCGCACTCAAAAGGCACAGTGTCTTCTAGGGTGTACAGCAAGGCATGCTTGGGCAGCACCGCGCTCAGTGCTGCAACAACCTGAGCTTGTCGGTCTGCACGCGTCAGCGCCTCGGTGTTGGTGATGGCGTTCATGTCAAAGCTTTCAAAGAAAAAAGCGATCCAGCATTATTTGAAGATGACGGTTTTGTGGCCGTTCAGCAGCACCCGGTGTTCGCTGTGCCATTTGACGGCACGTGCCAAGACTTGGCTTTCGGTGTCGCGGCCTTGGGTGGTGAGGTCTTCCACTGTTTTGGAGTGGTCTACACGCGCAACGTCTTGCTCAATGATGGGGCCTTCGTCCAAGTCGGCAGTGACGTAGTGCGCAGTGGCACCAATCAGTTTGACGCCGCGATCGTGCGCTTGGTAGTAAGGTTTTGCACCCTTGAAGCTGGGCAAGAAGGAGTGATGAATGTTGATGGCACGGCCCGACAACTTGCGGCACAGATCGTCCGACAAAATTTGCATGTAACGCGCCAACACCACCAACTCGGCACCTTCCGATTGAATGATCTCGTATTGTTTGGCTTCTGCCTCGGCTTTGTTGGCTGCCGTAACGGGAATGTGGTGAAAAGGCACGTTGTAGCTGGCCGCCAATTGGTAAAACTCGCGGTGATTGCTCACAATGGCCCGAATGTCGATGGGCAGCAACCCGCTTTTCCAGCGGAACAGCAAGTCGTTCAGGCAGTGGCCTTCTTTGCTGACCAAGATGACCGTGCGCATGGGCTGGGTGGTGCTGTGCAAGTTCCAGTTCATGCCAAATGAGGTGGCAAAGCCTTCAAGTTGCGTCCGCAAATCTGCTTCGCTGACTTGGTCGCAGGCAAACTGCACCCGCATGAAAAACAGACCGGTGGCGTGGTCGTTGTACTGAGCGGCTTCTTCAATGTTGCCGCCGCGCTCTAGCAAAAAGCCAGAAACGGCGTGCACGATGCCCGTTCTGTCTGGGCAGGATAGCGTGAGAATAAATGCGTGATTCATAGGCAACATTGTCGCAGGGACAAGGGCGCTTTGCCAAAAGTCAGGCTTTGGCGGGTTTACACTGCTGGTTTGATGAATTTAATGCCCCTTGGGGCGGCGAGGTGATCAGATGTCTAACCCCCAAATCCAGCATCCTGCAAGCGCAGCAGCCCTCAACATGGACCACCAGTGGTTGCCCTTCACAGCCAACCGCCATTTCAAGCAAGCGCCTCGCGTATTTGTGGCCGCAGAAGGCATGCATTTCACCACCCACGACGGCCGCCAAGTGGTCGATGGCATTTCCAGTTTGTGGTGCGTTGGCGCGGGGCACAACCGCAGGCCCATTGCCGAAGCCATTAAAAAGCAACTCGACACCCTCGATTACGCCACTGCCTTTCAAATCAGCAACGACCAGGCCTTTGAAGCGGCTCAAATGATTGCCGATTTGTGTCCAGGCGATTTGAACAAAGTGCTGTTTTGCAACTCGGGTTCAGAAGCCGCAGACACCTCCTTGAAGGTAGCCCTGGCTTACCACCGTGCCCGAGGTGAAGGCCACCGCAACGTGTTCATCGGCCGCGAAAAGGGCTATCACGGCGTCAACTTTGGCGGCATGAGTGTGGGTGGCTTACCGGCCAACCGCAAAGTCTACGGCGCGCAATTGTTGCCCCGCGTAGACCACATGCGTTTCATTCACGACCCCGTCAACCACGCCTACATCCACAACGAGGAGCCTGTGTGGCAAGAAGACCCCTTGTTGGAATTGGAAGGCCGCATTTTGGCGCTGCACGACCCCAGCAACGTGGCGGCCATTATTGTGGAGCCGGTGGCTGGTTCTGCTGGTTGGTATTTGCCCCCCAAGGGCTACCTCAAGCGTCTGCGTGAAATTTGCGACAAGCACGGCATTTTGTTGATATTTGACGAAGTGATCACTGGCTTTGGTCGCATGGGAACCAACTTTGGCGCTGACTATTACGGCGTGGTGCCCGACATGCTCAACTTTGCCAAATGTGTCACCAATGGCGTCATTCCTTTGGGCGGCGTGGTTTGCCGTGATTTCATTTACGACGCCATGATGAATTCGGGCGCACCCGATTACGCCATTGAATTTTTCCACGGCTATACCTACTCGGGTCATCCTGTGTCGTGTGCAGCAGCCATCGCCACTTTGAAATTGCTGAAAGAAGAAAACCTATTTGCCCGTGCGGGCCAAATGGGCCCCGTGTTGGGCGACGCCATGCACAGCGCTTTCAAAGGTTTGCCCAATGTGATTGGCATTCGAAGCTTAGGTTTGGCGGGCGCCGTGGAATTGGCTTCCATTCCGGGTGCGCCTGGCAAGCGGGCTTACGATATTTTCTTGGACTGCTTCAACAAAGGTGTGTTGGTTCGATCTGCTGGTGAAAACCTGGTGCTCTGCCCGCCTTACATCGTGGAAAAAGAACACATAGACCAGATGGTCAACACCTTGGCCGACAGCATTCGCAAGCATGCTTGAGAAACTGAAGATGTCGACTGCGCCCCAAGGGTGTGGTTGCTAAGGTGTTTTCTGCTTTGCCGTATTTCTTCCAAATTAGCCTGACCTTGTTGGTGGCCTTGGCCTCGGCTTTGCTGTGTCAATGGTTGCGCACGCCCATCCCTTGGATGCTGGGCCCGTTGCTGGGCGTTGCGGCTTGTTCTATTGCGGGGGCGCCTACGCGTAGCTCTGGCTATTTGCGCAATGTGGGGCAGTGGGTCATTGGTGCTGCATTGGGTTTGTATTTCACGGCCGAAGTTGGGCAATTGGTGATCAGTTTGTGGTGGGCCATTGTGTTGGGTATTTTGTGGGCACTGGCCTTGGGCTATGGCTTTGGACTGTGGTTGCAATACCGCAGTGCGACCGATCTGCCAGTCATAGCGCCCCAAAGCTTGCGCGCAACGACTTACTTTGCAAGTGCCATTGGCGGGGCATCTGAAATGACCTTGTTGGCCGATCGCAACAAAGCGCGGTCTGATTTGGTTGCCGCGTCTCACAGTTTGCGTTTGGTGCTGGTGGTGGTCTGCTTGCCGTTTGGCATGCAATGGTTTCAATCGCAATGGGGTCTTCAAGTCAACAGCAGCTTGTTGCCCGGCCCACGTCTGTTGGAATGGCCAGGTATTTTTTACTTGGCATTGGCCACTGGCGCGGGCGCGTTGTTCATGAATGCCCTCAAACGCAACAACCCATGGTTCATGGGACCTTTGTTGGTGGCCATGGGCCTGACGCTGTTCGGTGAGCAGTGGACGGCAATCACGCCAGAAATGTCCAACTTGGCGCAACTCTTCATTGGCATCAGTTTGGGTGTGCGCTTCAAGCGCGATTTTGTTCGCACCGCGCCCAAATGGTTGTGGTCAGTGGCTTTGGGCACCTTGGGCATGATGCTGGCTTCAGTCATGTTTGGATGGGCATTGGCATGGTCTACAGGCTTGCATCCTGCCACCTTGATCTTGGGTACGTCACCAGGCGGCATTGCAGAAATGGCCATCACAGCCAAAGTGTTGGAGTTGGGTGCGCCAGTGGTGACAGCATTTCAGGTGTGCCGATTGATAGCCGTGCTGTTGATTGTGGCGCCGCTGTACCGGTGGGTGGCCGTGCCCGATCGGGAGGAGTTGCCTAAGTAGGCAACTTAGTTGCAACTTAGTGCACGACAACGGGCTGCTGTGCCAAGCCGGTGTACTTTTCAAGGGTGTCTTCAACTTCTTCTTGCGTGGGCGTGTTTTGTTGCCAAGCCTGAATGTGCATTTGGAACATCTCGGCCCAAGAGCCGTCTAAATAGACTTCTTTGCCAGAGCGCTTGTCGACAATTTCAAAGCCGTGTCGCTCGAGCGTGGGGGGCTTCGAGGCTTTGTTTTCTTCGCCCGTGTCGTTGGCCAACACGTGCATGACGGCAAAGGATTCGGATTCGTACAACAAGTTCATGATGACATTCTGTCTTAAGTCTGTCCCAAATAGATGGAGATCCGAGATATTTTTTTCAAGGTCTTGTAGGGCTCTTAATTTTCAAGTGGCGGCAAGGGTTCTGAACTGCGCATTTCCATGTCGATGAAATTGCCGCTCACTTGCGAAATTTTGATGCGTGC
>JACCDW010929418.1_pt1 | contig 11098 bp, 13 predicted proteins | sample 7449781 | NCBI WGS metagenome assembly JACCDW01 (sample SAMN15323449, study PRJNA562643) | freshwater metagenome | isolation source: river surface water | place: USA:Blue River Watershed | collected 2017-08-18
AATCACCGCAGGACGGCCAGCACTCAGTAACATTTTCCTCAACAGATGTCCCGTCCGACCGGGTGAGTTCATCTATGACTGCTATAGGTTAAAGAATCTGGAGGCATGGATTTCCGCTTTGGGTCGATCAGCGTCATTCAAGCATGCCAATACCTCGTGTTACTGCCCATAAAAAATCGAGCGACAGAGTGTTCTGAACTCAGCACGTTTTGGCGTTTAACACGACAGTGCAGCACGGTCAGGACTTTTGGCGATGAGAGTTCGCGAACGCTTGGTGGTGTCGTTTCAAACGACATTTCAGTACTCACTGGGCAGCATCAGCACCCAATGCTCACCATCCCAACAGGCGTAGATGGTTTGCTCTGCAAGCGGGAAGTCTGTGTATGAGATCTCTTGTCGGGCGTGCTCGTGTCCGTTGCCATCCTCGTAGACCATCAGCGCAGCAGAATTTTGAACTGCGGTCCTTACGACCACAAACCAATCTGCTGTGCCAATCTCCATCAATTGACTGGCAATTGCGTCCATCATCCAAAAACATTCAGCGTTTTCAGCAAGGTACTTGGTGCCATCAGTGAGCAGGTGTCTGCGGCTTATTCTGTAATAACGCTCAGTTCCAGTAAATTCTGTGAGCTTGCTTGGGTCAAATAGTGTCATTGCTGTGTCCTTTGGTTGCTATGGACACAGTGTGTTTTCTGACCTTGGTCTTGGGCAACCTGAGTCCCGCCACGTTGGCGGGTTATTAACTGAGATCGCTCAGTGCGGCGATCAATAGTTCCAAAACTTTAGAGCTTGGTTATCAAGCGACGTTTAAAACGACAGCAAATGTAAGTGCAGATTCACAAATAAACACCTAAGATTGTATTTTTTACAGCTAGGACTACTTTGACACCTACACAAACTGAACACGTTCAATTTGCAACACGACTAGCTATTGCAATAGCCGACAAAGGCATCAAGCCTAGCCCTACTGTCATTGGCAACTTGTTCAATCAACAATACCAAGGTAGACCAGTAACACCTCACACAGCGAGAAACTGGTTACTTGGAAAAGCAATGCCAACTCAAGACAAGATGGTGTGTCTTGCCAAGCTACTGGACACCAGCCCTGAACAATTGAGATTTGGACGCAGCAGCGAGAAAACACTGATGTCTGACTTCGATGGCGTACAAACTGAAGTTGCCAATGTGGATCAACAGTTCTTCCGGCGTTATTTGGCTTTGACTGATGCTCAGCGACGAATAGTGCGTGATGTCGTTGGTGAGTTCAAGAGTCAAGGTGTCGTGTAAAACGACAGCTGATAAAGGAAAAGCCAGCACTTGGCTGGCTTTTTTGAGTCTGAAATATTAAGTAAATTCAAAAGTATTTTCAATAATTTATCATGCGAGAAACAACTACAGCGCAACTTTAGGGCTGAAATTGTCCCACACAAGCCATAGCGTTTAATCGCTTGGTCATTGAAGCTATGACTTCTTTGTAAACTAACAAATTCTTGTGATCAGACAAAGATGCAAACAATTCGTCGTCCCTTAAAAATTCTGAACAATCATGTCCAAGATTTTTAGCAATCTTATGATAGTAATTTGTTGATAGATAAAGTCCTCGCATAAACAACCAAAACCGATTAAAAGCTGCAACGCTACTTCTAAGTTTCGCGAAATCTGAAGCTGATTTTATCCACACAATGCCTTCGATGCTGTCTAAATACTTGATTGCAAAAAAAGTATTTAATTCACTGACATTTAAAACAGCAACAGATGGTTCTCTCCGAAATTCTTTACCATCATTTTCTAAAATCAAGCGAGCAATCCTCACTCTATTTTCAATTGCATCAACTTTCTTATTCACACTTTTTGGCAGATAAATTTCAGCATCATTTCCAACGATTGTCTGTAAAAAATTAGGGTCTATGACAGTTCCGTTTTTGAAAAAAATATAAGCCTGCGGGTATTTCATTATTGATCTCCAAATTTAAATTTTTCCATGCTAGCGATTGATGTTTGTAATTGTTTTTTAGCGTTAAACGATGCTTGGTTTAGCCTTAACTTTTCGGTTGACTTTTAGAACGATGCTCATAACCGCATTCAAAATATCTCTTGCACTTCCGTTACTACCTTCGATAATTTTCAAAAGGGTTTGCTCAGTAACATTTGAAATACCTTCATCATCCAAAATCTTTTGACAAATCGGCAGCCATCTGTCTGGTGGTGCGGCATTAAATGGAATGCAGTGACAGCGATCACGCACACCAATTTCAACATCTTGAAAGTTGTTTGTTGTCATAACGAAAACACAGCTAGGCATATTCATCAGCGACTTCAACGAAGACATTGCAGTTTTTGTAAGCTCATCAACCTCATCCAAAACAAAGTAGTGGTAAGTTGCAAATGGAATCACCATGGCTTGTCCGTGTAAACTTTTCATCAAAGCTGCGTCATTGTTTCCAGGATGCACTCGTACATATCTTGGATAAGCAGGTTCGCCAAACTTTGCCATTTCCATTGAATCTGGCAAAATTTTTGCCAACGCACTTTTGCCAGTGCCAGGCAATCCGTACAACAAGATTCCACACTTTCCTTCTTTGATTGGAAAGGGACGAGCGCCCGTGATTAAGTCCTCAATAAGTTGCTTGCTTTCATCATCGGCAAAGACAATGTCATCAACAGTCTTGGGCGTATAACGTTTTTCAAAATCTACTAACATTTTTTCCTTTCAGTATTGGTTGAATGAGGGTGGGCGTTATTTGCCCACCCCAGTTACATTCAGGCTGCAAGCGGCAGTGCTGTGGCTTCAGCAACAGCTTGAGTAACAGCGTCTTTTGCAATCTGACTGTCGTTTGCAGCTTTGGTTTCTGCTTTCATTGCTTCAGCCGCTGACTTAACCTGCGCGAACTGCACAACCAAGGCAGCATTCACTGCGCCAGCACTATCTGTAAATGAGTGAACAGAAATACTGCCTTCTGCATTCCAAGTGCCGATCAGGACTACTGGCTTGCCAATATTTCCCGCATCTAGTGCTTCTTTGAATGCTGGCGCTGTCACATTGACAATTGTTTTGCTTGTCAAAGTACTTGCTCCTGCTTCAGCCTTTTGCTTTGCTGTCATTGCGTTTGGAGATTTAGACAAGCGGACTTCCTCGACGCCTCCGCTTTCGCGAATGAAGTTAGCAATATCAGTTACTTGAAGTTGCTTTGCCAAGGCTGTTCGCAAAACGATTGAATAAGCACTTACTCGACGGCGATCTGCACCAAATACGCACTTAACGATTTTTGTCAGCGTATGCGATCCAGCACTGAACTTGTAGTTCTTCTCGGTGATGTAAGCATCCAATTCTTTTCGCAACTTAGCTGCGTCTTCACCAGTTTTTAACTGCTCATAGAACCCATAGCACTTAGCAAGCAAGGCATACAACTGGTCGTTGCTTGTCTTGTATGCGTTATTGAACCAAGCGTCTTTTTCTGCGATCAAGTCATTGAGCACAGCAGCAGCTGATTTCGAAGACTTAATCACTGTGCCAGTGGCTTGGGCGGTAACAGTTGCACCAGATAAGCTGAAGGTGTCGTTTTTCACGACATCTGCTGCCAATGTTGATGTGGACTGAACTGCGGTCTGAGTTGTTACTAAAGTAGTCATTTCAATTTCCTTAAAGAATGATTTTCAAAAAACCAACATCAGGGAATCTGGTGCTGGTATCGAACCAACTTGTTTGTGTTTGTTGATTCGATGTATTGGATTATTTCGACCGTAGCAGCTTTGTTTTATTTACAAATTTAAGAGATACACTTGTAGTTATGAAGAATTCAAATACAGGCTTTTTCAAGGGATTACAAGGCTTTACTCGCGCAACCGACGACATACTCAGTCGTGATGCAGAGTCAAGCGTGTATTACTGGTGGTGGGCATTTATGCGAGTAAGCCCTGTGTTTTGGTATGCAAATCAAACAGGCTTAAAACCACTTGATTCAAGTGTTGCCAAAACATATGAGTTAGCTGGCAACCTAGACAGCAATCTATTTGGTCTCTGGTGGCGAAATACAGGAAAAAGCTTGTTTGAGGAAGCAAAGCGTCCTGCAAAAGTTCGTGTAATCAACGTAGATGAACTTAATGAATTTGAACTATATGAAAAAAGTGTTGTGATGGAAATACCTCTTTCCATTAGCACAGCACAAATCTTGAAGCAGTTCAAAAAGGAACTATCCAAGCACCATGAACAACGAAGTTTGGATATAGCAGCAACAAGCAATGCACTTTTCAGGTTGCAAACCAAACGATTTAGCGAACGGACTCTTGAAAATCAATATTGGGTTTTACTCTATCGTCTACTTAACGATGAGATTGCCGTTTGGCGAATCGGTGATCGACTCCAACTATCCCCTGGACTGAGGGTACGAGGCGTACAGAGAACACATGTAGAAGTTAGAAGAGGTTCATCTGCATTCGACAAACTTCACAGCTTGACTGGAAGACATTTATACAAAGCACAGTATCTTCAAGTCAATTCTGAAATTGGCACATTTCCCAATTTCACTAAAGTTGCACCTAGAACAAATATTTTTGGTGCAAAACATGAGCGAGATTTTCAAGCTGCAATTGGTGGCGTGATAGGTGCCGATTCTGCATGGCATGTTTGGTTGCAGAAAAACTTTGGTAATGATTTGAAACGAGAAGTTATCAAGCGGAATTTGATTGAAGATGAAATGAGGATGCCAGACTCAAAAATAAAAAAACGATTTGCAGCTTTTTATGATGGTAGCAATGATGAACTTAAATAAGCTCTACTGCGTTTCGCTTCATGTCATCGCTGGCATCTATGTATCGCATGGTTACTTGAATGTTTCGGTGACCAGAAAGGCTTGCAAGTACGCGAACACCGACGCCCTTGGAAGCTAGATTGGTAATGAAGCTACGTCTGCCACTATGGCTACTAGTTTCAAATCCTGCTTTGCGATAAAGCCAAAAGAAGTGCTGAGTCAAAACATTCGCAGTGAACGCTTTACCACCAGCCGTCATAAAGAATGGCTGTTTGCGATCTTTCACTGCACGTGTATCAACGTAGATTTGAAGTTCTTCACGCAGCTTTTCTGGAAAAAACACAGTTCGCGCAAACTTGCCCTTAGTTTGACTGGCGTCCAAACGAATTTCGCGTCTTACTTTGCCTGATGGATCAACAACATCTTCAATTCGCAAGCTGGCAATTTCGCCAACCCGCATTCCAGACCAAAAGCTGATCAAAATCATCATTCGATTTCGCATTGCGTAGCTGCGCTTGGAAACGAAATCTAGCAGCGCATCAAATTCTTCAGCTGTAAAAGTTTTTGCTTGTGCCATTTGTGAAATACCTTGCATCAAATAAAAAGTGATGCACAAGTTTGTTTTCTTTTGTCAAAAAGAGCAACCGAATTTGGCGGTGCAATTTCTTCAATGAAATCAACAGCGATAAAGAATTGTGCGATTTTCTTTGGTTCGTGAATTTACTGATGAGCATCAAAAGCTCTACAAGCGTTTTTCCACCAACATCGCTACTCTGTCCTTCGAAATCCTGAAAAATTGCAGCTAAGACGCTTTAAAAGTGAATATGGGTATAAATAAGTTATACGAACAAGATGAAGGTTGCTCGCCGATTGAATTGAGCTGCTAAACCCGTTCTGATGTGAGACGGTAAAGAAGGTGTAGCTTGTTGCACTGATTCATTGCACTACCCCGTAAGGGCTGCTTGAAACGACACCCCCATGGGTTGTAGCGTTTGCAATGTCTTAATAGTTGTGAAAGAGCCACATTTGGCTTAATCAAAAAGTGAGTGGGACGCCACGCTCTAAAGAGCACCCCACAAAGCACAGACAAAGTTGCTGCATAGACAGTCTGCTGCTTGCGTAAGGACACGCACATAAAAGGAGATCGCAAAACCTGCCTTTCCCAGTTCAATCAATCTGGTTGTGCATATGCAGTATGAATCACCTCAGTGAATGTCGCCGCGCCGCTAGGCGTGGCATATGGCTTCCTAGTGAATGACATCTAAATGTTATTTCACTTTAATTCGATCAATTTAATTTTCATCAATTCAATCATTCGAATTCGACTATTTCAGTTCGAAAGAACAAAGCGATATGGATTTGCTCGAAGAGAAATCTGTATCGCAGTTAGCGTGAGCTAACTCACATAAATACTTTATACAGGAGACAAACAATGACGTTTACAAAACAACTATTCAAAATGACATCAATGGCTTTACCAAATATCACAGCCAAAACATTCAGCAGGTATCTGGGTAAAAGCGAAGGCTATTACGGCAGCATCACGGCGCAGAAATTGGACATCTCAACTAACGGCTTACTTTTTCTATCCGAAGTGCTTGATCAAAAAAATTCAATTACGCCAAGCAAACGGATTGCAGATGTTCAATTGCTGATAGCAGATGAAGTGGCACGTCGAATGCAAACACTGGAGACTCAAAATATTGCTGTGCGAAAACTAGTTATGAAATCCATAGCTCAAGCCTACATGGATAAATGCGAGGTATATTCAGCACCACCGATCGTGATTGGGTGATGTACCATGAAGATCAATGAAATCATCAAGCCCACCAGGCCCAAGTCACCCGAGCAAATGCGTGTAGTTGCTCTCAAAACAGCTGCGGATCAAGCTAGCGCAGCTGTCAGTTCAGAGCGTCAACGGAAACGCCTAAACAAAGCAAGACGAGATTTAGCCATCCTTAGGTCAACAATTTAAAAATCTCAGGATTCCCAGTCTGAGTAGGCAAGCGAAAAAAGCTCTTCGCGTGCTTCATCAATGAGATGATCTGTCTGCTCATGCTCCTTAATTCTTGCCTCTTCAAAATCATCGGAATCGGCGAAATCATCTTCGTCAGGCATCTCAAGCCAGAAACTACGAGTTTCCACTTTAGGGCCAGATTTAGCTAACCACGCCAACTGATAGGTCTTTCTGTACTCGTCTTCATAAGCGAAATTCTCAACATAGCAACATGGGTCCATTTGAGAAATCTTGCCAATTAAGTATTGCAAAAATTCATCTGGCTCTGATGTGCACTCAAACGTAAATTCGTAAGTAGAAGTTTCAATCAGCCTCAGGATCTGAGGTGATGGAAGCAACTCGAAATTTGGATGACCGAAGAAAACATGCGCAATAGGAAACTTGATATTTGGATCGAGTCTCGCTGCTTCCAACCGCGTTAAAGCTTCTGCAAATATTCTATCTACGGCGGCGTTTCCAGAGATGCAGATTCTGCAAGTAATCTGTGAGGTCATTTTCACTCCATTTTAATTTAACAAAATATTTTTTTGAATTAGTCTAAATGCACAAAAGCTTCTGCATCTTTTAGATGAATTTAAATTGCAATCAGTTTTTATATGACAAACACCTAACTCGAATTGGATCAGCATATAGTTAATTTTCACGCGTAAAAACAAAGTGCGTTTAAGGTTTTTACCTACCCTTTAACTTAAGGGCAGTTTCTAGGCTTCAGCTAGAGGTTGCACATTTTTTACAAATGCAAGCTTTGTTTAACGCTGGAGATGGTACCTTGCTAAGAGTGTCATCTGTGAAGACCACAGAGGCACACCAGCATTCCCCTGGCGACTTGCCAGTCTCTTTTGCAATCTCCATGGCGCACTGGTTAGGTTCACCACAAATGGGGCAGTTGGTTGGATTTATTTGAATGCTCATCTGTTGATGTATTTTGTATATTGAAAGTATTATGCTAATTATTGTCGAATACTAAGTTGCGTCGTTTTAAACGACACCTGAGCCAATGACCCGCCAAATTGAACGGACTCAGGTTGCTCTACCAACCCACTCGACAACAAAATTACCTGTGCTTTATCAACATTTGAAAGGAAAAGCACATGGCGACTTTATCAACACTAAAACTCAGCGCAGCAGTTAAACCAACTAGCGTTCCCGCTGTTCAATTACGCCGCAACAAGTTAGTTCTGCGCTTGTGGGAACAATGCGAATTAGCAAAAGCGCAAGCTGCTGGCACCACATTTGCTCCCGTCAAGTTCCGAAGTGTCGTGGAACACGACACTGGCATACGCCGACAGTTAGAAATGCCCAAGCGAGTTAAGCCATGGTGGTTCACTACTGAATCAGGCAAACTTGCCTTGTCAGTGCGCTATGGCACAAAAGTGCTGGAGTTAGCCAAAGGCAAAGTAGCAGTGGAAGTTGGCAGTGAGAAAGACTTGGTGCCAACATTGGAGCTGATCAAAACTGCTGTTCTAAACGGAGAGTTAGACACACAGATTGACGCCGCCGCCAACAAACTGCGCGATGGGTTTGCTCAGTAAATGTTCCGAATTGAACAAAGGCGCTTAATTGCGCTTTTGTTTCACCATCGTCCCGTTACTGGACGATTGATTTATTGACGTCTTTGCAGATAAATCGAGCAGGATAGGCAAATGGGGTGGCTCAAATTTGGATGCAAATTCTCTTCAAACTGGCTCAGTTTTGGATGCCATTCAACATAGGGTGACAGAGACTTTCAATTTTATGTTCTGCTGCTCTCTTTTCAACAGTTTATTGTCAAAACTAGAATTGGTCTACCTGAATTTGTTTGAATGTAGCTACAAAGTTTCTTTTTTGAAGTTTTCCAAATCAAACATACAAAGCTGCATTGAGGGTAGTCACTAGACAGCTAAATTACCTATGCACTAATAATGTGCAATGAAAAAAATCAACCCATATGCTGACAGCGACAATCAAAAATTGTTAGCTGCAATCTGCAATTGGATTGAAAAAAACATAGACGCAAATATTGGATGGAAAGAGTTGAATGAGGTTAGTGGGTTAACACACAGCGAGCTTCAGTTCCTGTTTGACAAATACAAAAATACAACGCCAATGACTTACATACGCCAGCAGAGGTTGGAGTGCAAGAAAGTTAAGCCAAACTTCACCATCACACCCAACTTTTTAGCCAAAGATGATGACTAAATTTGAATTTACATCCAAAAAAATGAAATCATTGAACTTGATACAGTTTAATTTTTTCTTGTAATTCATCTATTTGTAATCCAGACATTTTTGCAGCAAGCTGCTCGTTTCCGTTAGCTTCTTTGAGCAAAGCTTTCAGGCATTGCCTCTCCAGATTTGCAACACTTTCCTTGATAACTTCTGTGTAGCTGGTCTTATGAATAGACAGCAGCAATTTTTTTTCATTAACTTGTTCTTTTTGCAGAAGCTGTAATTCTTTTTCACTCAACTTATTACGAAGTGATTGGTTTACAACTTCAAGCTGTTGTTGCGCCGCAATAAAATTATTGTTTTTTCTCTCAATTGGCCTCAAATCGCGACAAAAAATTGCTTTGACAAAATTATCACCTTGAAAACTCATTGCTTTTGATAAAACAGGAATAACTCTTGAATCGTGACCTTGCAGGTTGACGTGTCTCCATCTTGCGTCTGTGTACTCTTTAGCAGCGTCATTCTCAAGCAGTGGCTTCAATTTGTTGATTGAGTCGTTGCAAAGTATGTCTGAGAATTTTCGTCCAATCCAGCTGTGCAGATCAATCTCATTGAACAAATCTTCTTGAAAAAAACCGACCACGTGATTGGCTCCGTCAAGTAACAAAACTAAATCTTGTGTTTTCTCTATCAATGATTTGAAACTGCGCGAAGATAGTTCAGGGAGTTGAACTTCTGTAGGACGACGAAAAGCGTTCATTTTGGATGGCTCTGTTGATTAATCAAAGATGAGCAATATTCGATAGCATCATGTGGTGTAGAAGCGATGAAGTCAGCCCCAATCCAATCGTATTGACTCAGCGGCAATTCAAAAATGTTGCCACCCAACATGATTTTGAGATTGGGGTTTTTACTCGCAGTTCTGTATTCATCCAAAAGATTGGTTAAACCTTCTAGTGCTGCATCATGTCCAACGGAAATTCCAAGTACATCAATTTCATGATTGCAAATTTCCTTGAGTGTTGAATATTTGCTTTCCTCAATGACCTCGCTTACTTTCCAACCAAATGATCGAAAGTGATCGCTTAAGATTAAAACACCCAAGTTATGCTCGCAGTTAGGTGCAGTAGCTACGACAATACGTCCTTGCCAAGATTGACTTAAGTCGTCGTTAGGATTTTTAAATTCAGTAGTCTCAGCATCCAAAAGTATTTGTAAATGCCAGAAAGCAAGAACAGTTTCACTGAAGTCTTTTTTTCCAGAAATCCAATTCTGTTCAACTGCGTAAACTGAGGGAATGAGTAACTCTTTGATGTATCCAACCTTTGATTTATGGTTGGCATCAAAATTCCTACAAATTGTCTTTGCAATTTCCAAATTACGTTGGTAGATCGCCTGTAACAAATCATTGCGTACTTTTTCCAAAAAGACTGTGTTTTGCTTGTTGTCAGTTGGATAGCGTTTGAGATTTTGAAGTGAAGACTTCAACCACTCATAGCAAATATCAGTGTTGGCGCCAATGTTCATATGTTGGGATGACAGGTAGACAAATTTATTGATGTTATGGATGCTGACCGTAACAAGTCAAGACAACTATTCCTCCACATCACATTATTGATCAAATTGAGATCAATAAAGAGATTTTTGATGGGTAAAAGTCAGTCAGATTTTCCCAATCAAATCTATTAGATTTTTTAATCTGCCAGTAGACTGTCTATGAGGACTTTGGGTACTTCTTTCTTCAGATTTGCAATCATCATATTTTCTGTAGGTGCTGCGGTTACCCGCTATTTGACCATTTGCACAATATTCAGTACACCATACAAAAAGGAATTGAGTACATACAGGTGGGTTGATTGATGTCCAACAACACCCAACCGTCCTGCAAAACGACACTAGATGACCACCCCAACCCACAAGCACGGTAGCCCCGCCGAAACCAAACCATAAACAGCAATTCATACGCACCACCCGAACACCCTGTAAGCAAAACCAATCGGCAAGGTCCCAAACTTTATTCAAAAGTTCTAAAAATCAACCCAATTCGTTTGCTATAATTTTTGGCTCAGGCTCTTTAGCTCAGTCGGTTAGAGCGATGGAATCATAATCCACAGGTCCGCGGTTCGAATCCGTGAAGAGCCACCAAACTTAGAGCCCCCCGTGCATGCACAGGGGGCTTTTTTCA
>JACCDW011560558.1_pt1 | contig 11096 bp, 8 predicted proteins | sample 7449781 | NCBI WGS metagenome assembly JACCDW01 (sample SAMN15323449, study PRJNA562643) | freshwater metagenome | isolation source: river surface water | place: USA:Blue River Watershed | collected 2017-08-18
CAAGTGGCGATTCGGTTATAAGAGAAACTGCCAAAGTATTTTCATATCAACCAGGTAAATCTTTACTTGTTTTAAATACCTTCGTTCCTGCTACACCAAAAACAAACTTAAGACAGAGAGTTGGTTATTTTGGTGCCGATAATGGAATGTATTTTGAGATTAATGATACAACACCTTATTTTGTAGAGAGAAGTTTGTCTACTGGAACTTCAACTTCAGTTGCACAATCTGATTGGAATATTGATAAGTTAGATGGCACTGGGATTTCTGGTGTTACATTAGATATTTCAAAAGCACAAATTCTTTGGATGGATATTGAATGGTTAGGTCTTGGTACAGTCAGAATGGGATTTGTGATTGATGGTAAATTTGTTCATGCACATTCATTCCATCACGCAAATAGAATTCAATCAACTTATATCACAACAGCATCTCTTCCTTTGAGATATGAGATTGCCAACACTGGAATTACTACAAGCAGCAGCACTCTCAAACAAGTTTGCTCCTCTGTAATTTCAGAAGGTGGTTATGAACTACGTGGATTGCAGCAGGCAGTGAATACTCCAATTACAGCACCAGTAGATTTACCTTCTCCTGCGGGAACTTATTATCCAGTTATTTCTATTCGTCTCAAAACTTCTCCAAATAGATTAGATGCGATTATAATTTTGACCGCACTATCACTAATGGGCACTGGAAATGGTCCTTATTATAATTGGCAAGTGAGAGCATCAGCAACTACAAGTGGAGGCACTTGGGTCAGTGCTGGTGTTGATAGTGCTGTGGAATATAAGATTGATGGAGGAACTGTAAGTGGTGGAAGAATTCTAGCATCTGGTTTCTTTTCATCAAATAATCAATCTTCTGCATCAGTAGATATTCTGAAAGAAGCACTATTTAAGTTTCAGTTAGAAAGAAATGGACTGACTGGAACTCCTTATGAACTAACACTAGTATGTGCATCCGATACTGCTGGTGCTGATGTTTATGCTGCAATGGACTGGGAAGAAATTAGTAGGTAATTTTTATGAGTGATAATGTATATCTTGGCAATCCCCTATTAAAGAAAGCTAATACTCCTATTGAGTTCTCTCAAGACCAAATTGTTGAATTTGTTAGGTGTAAAAATGATCCTGTGTACTTTGCAAAGAACTATGTTCAGATTGTTACTCTGGACCATGGATTGCAGTTATTTAAACCATATCATTTCCAAGAGAAGTTAATTAAAAACTTCCATGAGCATAGATTCAACATTTGTAAGATGCCTAGACAGACAGGCAAATCTACAACGGTTGTATCATACTTGCTACATTATGCAATCTTTAATGATAATGTCAACATTGCTATCCTAGCAAACAAAGCATCAACTGCTAGAGATTTGTTATCAAGATTACAAACTGCATACGAAAACCTTCCCAAATGGTTACAGCAGGGTATTCTTGCATGGAACAAAGGTTCTATGGAGTTGGAAAATGGGTCAAAGATATTGGCTGCTTCTACATCTGCATCTGCTGTCCGTGGTGGATCCTATAATATCATATTCCTTGATGAGTTTGCATTTATTCCAAACCATATTGCAGACCAATTCTTTGCCTCTGTTTATCCTACTATCTCGTCTGGACAAAGCACAAAAGTAATTATTGTATCCACTCCTCATGGCATGAACCACTTCTATAGGATGTGGCATGATGCTGAGCGTGGTAAAAATGCTTATGTTCCAACTGATGTTCATTGGTCAGAAGTTCCTGGAAGGGATTCTGAGTGGAAGAAGCAAACCATTGCTAACACAAGTGAGCAACAGTTTAAGGTTGAGTTTGAATGTGAATTCTTAGGATCAGTAGATACTTTAGTCAATCCAAGCAAACTAAAGAGTTTAGTATATGATGATCCAATAAAGAGAAGTAAGGGATTAGATGTTTATGAAGAACCAAAAGATAACCATGATTACCTAATTACAGTTGATGTTGCAAGAGGAGTTGGTAATGATTACTCAGCTTTTACTACAATAGATATTACGCAATTCCCACATCGTGTTGTTGCAAAGTATAGAAATAATGAAATAAAACCAATGCTTTTTCCAAGCATTATTATAGATGTAGCAAAGGCATATAACAGTGCATATGTTTTATGTGAAGTCAATGATGTTGGCGATCAAGTAGCAGCAATCATTCAGTATGACTTAGAGTATCAAAACCTCCTCATGTGTTCTATGAGAGGTAGAGCTGGGCAAATTGTTGGGCAGGGATTTTCTGGAAAGAAGACTCAACTTGGATTAAAAATGTCAAAGACAGTTAAAAAAGTTGGGTGTCTTAATTTAAAAACAATGATTGAAGAAGACAAACTTATCTTCAATGATTATGAGATTATTAGTGAACTGACTACATTCATCCAAAAACATAATTCATTTGAAGCAGAAGAAGGTTGTAATGACGACTTGGCAATGTGCCTGGTAATTTATGCATGGTTAGTAGCTCAAGATTATTTCAAGGAATTAACAGATCAAGATGTAAGAAAAAGATTATATGATGAACAAAAAAATCAAATAGAGCAAGACATGGCACCATTTGGGTTTGTTTTAACAGGAATAGATGATTTTGATGTGGAAGTTGATGCTGATGGGGATGTTTGGCATTTAGATGAGTATGGAGATAGATCATTTATGTGGGAGTATAGGTAAATAGTCAAATTTATAAATACTTTTAGAGCAAAATGAAGAACTAAAGGAGTTAAAATGGCTTTAGGCTTAGCATCTCCAGGGATTACCATCAGGGAAGTAGATTTAACTAGAGGCGGGGTTACTGCCACTACTGTTTTATCTGCAGGTATTGCTGCACCTTTTGATAAAGGTCCAGTAAATCAAATTATTACTATTAACAATGAAAACGAACTAGTTGAAACCTTTGGTAAGCCATATAAGGAAGATTATCACTACGAGTACTGGTACTCTGCATCAAATTTTCTTGGCTATGGTGGTTCACTAAAGGTAGTTAGATGTTCAGGAAATAAATTAAGAAATTCTAATGCTGGTGTAGGATCTACTTCAGTATCAGGTTTAGTGATTGAAAATTATGATGATTATCTAGATAATTATGTAAATTCAACAGATTTTTATTGGGCAGCAAAAAACCCAGGTTATTGGGCAGATGGTATTAAAGTCTGCATAATTGATAATTTTGCAGATCAAACAATTTCTGGCATTTCTACAACAGGGTTTGCTGTTGGATATGGACTAACCCAATCTATATCTGGGTCTGTAGCTGGAATAGGAACAACTACTAGTGCTTCTGGATACATTAAGGGCATCATCACAGGAATTGGAGCTTCTTCAATTGATGTTAAAATTTTATCAAAGGTAGTTTCTGGACAAGAAACTAATCAAGATTACACTCCAGGAAGTACTTATGAATTTAAAGTAAATAATACTGTAAGGGTTAGAAATGCTGCAGAAACTTCTACCACTACAACTTTCATTAAAGATGCTACTGGAGAATTTGATGTAAACTACGATAATGTCATTGGCATTACAACTAGTCTACTGCAGGTTGGAGATATTGTATCTGGCGATAATATTCCAACTGGAACAACAATCGTTAATATTGGCACTGGAACAATTACTATTTCTCAAAGTTCAACTGCTACTGGCATTGGAACTGTTCCTGCACAAGCAACTCTAAACTTTAATAGAATTGAAACTGTTTCCAATTCACCAGTAGGAATATTTACATCATTTGCAGCAGTTGATTGGTACAATTCACAAAATATTCTAGACACTTCTAGAGGAGATAACTCCACTGTTCCCTGGGCAACAGTTGCTCCAAGACCAAAAACCAATCAATATTCAGTAGAAAGAAATGGGTCAAATGATGCACTTCATGTGGTTGTCTTTGACAGTAAGAAATTAAAAAGCGTAACTGGTGTACCACAGGCCATTTTAGAGAAGTTTATTAATTTATCAAAGGCAGTAGATGGTCTTTCTTCTCCTGCACAAAAGAATTACTACAAAGATTATATTGCACTGAACTCCAAATATATTTTTGCAGGACAAATCTTAGGCAATTCTTCAGATAGTTTCTGGAACATTACCCCATCTGCAACCAAATTTAGCAGTGGATTTACTGCACAATCTACTACAAGCGGTTTTTGGGGTTCTGAAGCAGATGGTGTCCATTTTAATGTGATTGGAAATAAATCTTTCACATTATCTGGAGGTAAAGATTATAGTGGAACCAATGATATTGGAGGACTATCTGCAGACTTAGAATCACTAGTAGAAGCTTATGATAAGTTTTCAAGTGATACTGATTCAGACATTAGATTCTTACTGCAAGGTGGTGCTTCTTTAGGAAAGGTTGAAGAGCAAGCAAAGGCAAATAAACTAATTCAAGTAGCAGAAACTAGAAAGGATTGTGTAGCTTTCATTTCTCCATATAGAGAAGCTACTGTTAATGTCACTTCATCTTCAAGTCAACTTTCCAATATCCTTTCATTCTTTAGCCCACTATCATCATCATCTTATGCAGTATTTGATAGTGGATATCAATATGTTTATGATAGATTTAATCAGCAATTTGTGTACATTCCATGTTCATCTGATATTGCTGGTATTTGTGCAAGAACTGATATTAATCAATATCCCTGGTATTCTCCAGCAGGAAAATCTAGAGGATCTCTTAAAAATGCAGTTAAAATTACATATAATCCAGGGCAGGCAGACAGAGACAAGCTTTATTCCCAAAGAATTAATCCAATCATAACCACCCCTGGTTCTGGAATTATTCTATTTGGTGACAAAACTGCACTTGGATATCAATCAGCCTTTGATAGAATTAATGTAAGAAGACTGTTCATTGCAATTCAGCAGGCAATTAAATCTGCAGCTGATGACCAACTATTCGAATTCAATGATTCAACCACAAGAGCAAATTTTGTTAATGTAGTTGAACCATACTTAAGAGATGTTAAAATTAAAAGAGGTATTAGTGATTTCCTCTTAATTTGCGATGAAACAAATAATACCCCAGATGTGATAGACAGAAATGAGTTCATTGCAGACATTTATGTAAAACCAGCAAGATCTATTAATTTTGTTGGACTTACTTTTGTTGCAACAAGAACTGGGGTTTCTTTTGAAAGCATTGTAGGAACAGTTTAATCTTAAAGGAGAGTTAAAAAAATGCCTAAGTTTCAAGAAAGGACAATTGATGCATTTAAAGCCAAATTAAGTGGGGGAGGTGCCCGTAGTAACTTATTTGAAGTGAGTTTTGGAACTGCAAATGGTCTTCCATCTGGAACATTTTTTGATCAAATTGTTGGCACTGGCACTCAGGCACAATTTGATGAGGGAGATTTGATGTTAATCAAAGCAGCTCAACTTCCAGCATCAACTATAACTGAAATACCAGTTCCATTTAGAGGAAGAACTCTAAAGATTGCTGGAGATAGAACTTTTGATCCTTGGACTATCACAGTAATTAATGACACCAATTTTAAATGGAGAACATTTTTTGAAAGATGGATGAATGCTATCACTAAAATATCAGATGGTAGTGGTGAAACCAATACTAACAATTATATGACTGAAATGGTAGTGTCCCAATTAACTAGAGGTCCAGTTGGAGCTTTAAACCAAAAGGGTGCAGACAATAGCAATGAAATTGCAGTCTTAAGATCATATAGACTGTATGGGACATTCCCAACCAATGTATCTGCCATTGATCTATCCTACAATAATGAAAATGAAATTGAAGAGTTTACTGTAGATCTTCAGGTTCAGTGGTGGGAAGCATTTGACAATAAGGATCGTCAGACAAATAGTGCTTCTATTCTTTGATCTAAATAGAATATAATAACAAATTTATACTATGGCAAAACTTTTTGGATTTTCTATTGAAGAGCCAAATAATAGTAAGGGAGTAGTTTCCCCAGTTCCTCAAAACAATGAGGATGGGGCAGACTACTACCTTACTAGTGGTTTTTATGGTCAATATGTAGATATTGAAGGAGTATTCAGAAATGAATACGATTTAATTAAAAGATATAGAGAAATGGCACTTCACCCAGAGTGTGATAGTGCCATTGAAAAAGTCGTCAATGAGGCGATAGTAAGCGATTTAAATGATTTTCCAGTAGCGATTGAGCTTAGTAATTTAAATGCTAGTGATGAATTGAAAAAAATCATTAGAGATGAGTTTAGATATATTAAAGATATTTTAGATTTTGACAAAAAATCTCATGAAATATTTAAAAACTGGTATGTTGATGGAAGAATTTTATATCATAAAGTAATTGATATTAATGATCCAACTAAGGGCATTCAGGAATTACGATATATTGATCCTCTAAAAATTAAATTTATGAGGGTGGAGAAGCAAGATAAAGATAAATTAAATGTTAGATTGAACAGTACTAATCCAGTTGCATTAAAAGATCCTGAGATTGATGAATATTTCATTTATTATCCCACAACTACTGTTCAAAAGTTTGGACCAACTAATAAGGGAATTAGGATAGCAAAAGACTCTATAAGTTTTATAACCTCTGGATTAGTAGATAGAAATAGACAATTGACTCTATCCTATCTACATAAAGCAATTAAATCCCTCAATCAACTTAGAATGATTGAAGATGCTTTGGTAATTTATAGATTATCAAGAGCACCAGAAAGAAGAATTTTTTATATTGATGTTGGCAATCTCCCTAAGATAAAGGCTGAACAATATCTTAGAGATGTTATGAATAGATATAGAAATAAACTTGTCTATGATGCCAATACTGGAGAAATGCGTGATGACAAAAAATTTATGAGCATGATGGAGGACTTTTGGCTCCCAAGAAGAGAAGGTGGAAGGGGAACTGAAATCACAACTCTTCCTGGTGGACAAAACCTAGGAGAACTCGCTGATGTTCAATATTTCCAAAAGAAACTTTTCAGATCTTTAAATGTTCCAGAATCTAGAACTGCATCTGATGGAGGTTTCAATCTAGGGAGATCCTCAGAAATTCTGAGAGATGAATTAATGTTTGGTAAGTTTGTTGGAAGATTGAGAAAAAGATTTAGCAATCTTTTCCATGATATTTTAAAGACTCAACTAATCCTTAAAAATATCATTACCCCAGAGGATTGGGATAAAATGAGTGATCATATTCAATATGATTTTCTCTATGATGGTCATTTTTCAGAACTAAAAGAAACTGAATTAATGAATGAAAGATTAAATCTTATGGTAGCAATTCAACCATATATTGGAACATATTATTCTAGAGATTACGTAAGAAGAAAGATACTTCGTCAGACAGATCAAGAAATTTATGATGAAGATAAACTCATTAAAAAGGAAATTAAAGATGGTTTGTATCCAGATCCGGCTCTAATGCCCCCAGTTGGTCCTGATGGATTACCTCTAGATCCAATGGCAACGGGAGAGCAACCTTTGGGAGTTAATCCAAAAGATCCAGACTTAGGTTCAGCAAATAAAGAAACTTCAGTAAATTCCAAAGCTGCTGAAATATAAATAATTTATAAGTTTTAATATTTTTTTATGGAATCTTCATCTGAATTTATGGACATGATTTTTTCTGACAATTCTCCAGAGAGTATATCAGATAAAATTAAAGAAATTTTATATAATAAATCCTTAGAAATGATTGATGGATTGAAACCATCTATAGCACAATCAATGTTTTCTTCATCTGGAGAATAATGCAAAGAACTAAAATTTTAGAAACTGAAGAAACTACTCAAACAAGCGCTGGAGCTGCAACAAGCATTTCCTATGCCACACTAGTAAGATTATATAATAATCAATCTGGCATTGTCACAGTTGGCATTTCTTCAGTGGGATCAGCAACAACTTCATATTTTACTATGCCAGCAGGTTCTGTTGAGTTTGTTGAGAAAGTTTCATCTCATGTAATTTGGACTTCTTCGGCAATTAAAGCAAATAAAGTAGGGTTTACAAACTAATCTCATGAAACTAATCACAGAAGAAATAGAATCTGTAGAAATTATTACAGAAGAAAAGGACGGTAACAAAACACTTTATATCCAAGGACCCTTTCTACAAGCAGATATAACAAACAGAAATGGAAGAAATTATCCATATCAAATTTTAGAAAGAGAAGTTAAAAGATATAATGATTCCTTTATATCTAAAGGAAGAGCTTTAGGAGAACTTGGACACCCAGATGGACCAACAGTAAATCTGGACAGAGTTTCCCATATGATTACTAGCTTAAGATCTGAAGGTAGTAATTTTATAGGTAAAGCCAAAATTTTGGATACTCCTATGGGAAATATTGCAAAATCTCTTCTGGGAGAAGGAGTAAAACTTGGCGTTTCATCTAGAGGAATAGGATCTTTAGTTGAAAAAAATGGAATTAAATATGTTGGCGAAGATTTCATGCTCGCAACTGCAGCTGATATAGTAGCAGATCCATCTGCACCTGATGCTTTTGTTGAGGGAATTATGGAAGGCAAAGAGTGGGTATGGGATGGAGGCATTTTAAAGGAAATGAATGCCAACCAGGCAAAAAAAGATATTGAGAAACTATCAGAGCAAAGAAACTTAAACGAAAAAACCAAATTAAAAGCCTTTGCAAATTATCTGTTAAATCTTTAATTTATAAATAAATATAGAATAAATTAAAGGGTTTTATTCGGAGAATACAAATGAGTGTCGGTAACGATTTACAAGAAATGGAAGTATCTACTAAAAAATCTACTAGTGCAGTGAACAAAGGTGCTACTTCTGGAGAAGGTATGCATAAAGCAACAATTCCAGGAGAGGGCCTTGTTAACTCAGTAGAAGATCTAGGGGGTCCAACACCTCAAAATTCAAAGCCAACTGATGATTCCAACAAATATAAAACTCCTGCTGCCAAACTAAGTGCAGTAAGAGATGTTCAACATAGATCTGCCAAATCACCAGATCCTATGCAGCACGCAAACAAGGCTGCTTGGAGCTATGAGGAAACAGAATCTGATGATGAAAATCTAGTGCTTGAATCTGAAGAGGCTGAAGAGGAAGAAATTGAGGAGACTGAAGAGGATGTTGTAGAGGAAGAAATTTCTCTAGAAGAGAAGATTGATAATATTATCAATTCTGAAGTTGACTATACTACAGACATTAATGCTCTCAGTGAAGGTGAAGACCTTTCTGAGGAGTTTGCAGTAAAGGCAGCAACTATTTTTGAGGCAGCAGTAAAATCAAAAGTTATTTCTGCTGTTGAAGTAATGCAAGAAGAATATCAAAAAAATCTTGTAGAAGAAGTTACCGCAATTAAAGAAGAATTAACAGAAAGAGTTGATTCCTATCTTGAGTATGTTGCTCAGCAATGGATTGAAGAAAATTCAATCCAGATTGAAAGTGGAATCAAAGGAGAAATTTCAGAGTCCTTCATGTCTAAACTAAAGGGACTTTTTGAAGAACATTATGTAGAAATGCCTGAAGATAAATATAATGTTTTAGAAGGAATGGTCGAAAGACTAGATGAAATGGAGGAAAAACTCAACGAACAAATCGAAAGAAATGTTCAATTAAATAGAAGACTTAGTGAAGCAGTAAGTGATTCAATTTTAAATGATGTTTCTGAAGGGTTAGCTTTAACTCAGAAGGAAAAGCTTGCAAGTCTTGCAGAAAGTGTTGAGTTTAATGGTGAAGAAGACTATCGTGAGAAACTAGTTACTTTAAAGGAAGCATATTTCCCAACAAGAAATTCAGTTTCTGCAAGAGAAGAAGTTCTAGTTGAGCAAGCATATGAGGATTATACCCCTCAAATGAGTGCTTACCTTAGAGCAGTAAACAAATTCTCTAAGTGAAAAAATTTATATAATAAATATTTGTAGTTAAAAACACTTTACAAGACTAAACAAGGAGAAAAAAGCAATGTTCCTTTCAGAACAGTTGCAGAAAAAGTGGCAACCTCTTCTAGAAGCAGAGGGTCTTGATCAAATCAAAGATCCTTATAGAAGAGCAGTTACCGCAGTTCTGCTAGAAAACCAAGAAAGATTTTTAAGTGAGGAAAGAGGATTCCTTTCAGAAACACCAGCAGGTTCATATGCTAGCCAAGCAGGAGCTGGTGGTGCTGCTGGATTTTCATATAATGCTACTGCAACTGGACCAGTAGCTGGTTTTGATCCAGTTCTGATTTCTCTAATCAGACGCTCAATGCCTAATCTGGTTGCATATGATCTTGCTGGCGTTCAGCCAATGAATGGTCCTACTGGACTTATCTTTGCAATGAGAAGCAGATATGTTGATCAGAATGGCAGAGAGGCACTCTTTGATGAGCCAGATACTGCATACTCTGGTCAAGATGATGGATTCAACACCACTACAGGTGATTACACCGGTGGTGCTGATGGTGGTTCTTCTGTAGGTTTTGGTACTACTGGATTTGCTGCCACTGGATTTGGTGCAACTTCAGCACAGGGTACTGCCTATGGATTCAACCCTGCTCTCCTAAACAATTCTGGAGCAGATGGTCGTGAGTACAGAGTTGGTCAGGGCATGAGCACCTATGACTCAGAGAATCTGGGTACAGGTGTTGGCGACCAGTTCAACCAGATGGCATTCAGCATTGAGAAGCTTTCAGTTACTGCAAAGTCAAGAGCACTCAAGGCTGAGTACACCCTGGAACTGGCACAGGACCTTAAAGCAATTCATGGTCTTGATGCAGAAGCTGAGCTAGCAAATATTCTCTCAACTGAGATTCTTGCAGAAATCAACAGAGAAGTAATCAGAACCATTTACAAGATTGCTGAGCCTGGTGCCCAGACCAATGTTGCAAATGCTGGTTTCTTTGACCTTGATGTAGACTCAAATGGTAGATGGTCCGTTGAGAAATTCAAGGGTCTTCTCTTCCAGCTTGAGAGAGATGCAAATGCTATTGCACAGAGAACTCGTAGAGGAAAGGGCAACACTATCCTTTGCTCTGCTGATGTTGCTTCTGCTCTCACCATGGCAGGTCTCCTAGACTACACTCCTGCTCTCAATGCAAACCTAAATGTTGATGATACTGGCAATACCTTTGCTGGTGTTCTCAATGGTAAGTTCAAGGTCTACATTGATCCTTATGCAGCAAACCTTGCTGCTGAG
>JACCDW010038344.1_pt1 | contig 11095 bp, 8 predicted proteins | sample 7449781 | NCBI WGS metagenome assembly JACCDW01 (sample SAMN15323449, study PRJNA562643) | freshwater metagenome | isolation source: river surface water | place: USA:Blue River Watershed | collected 2017-08-18
GATTCCATGTGGTCCTCGTAGTTGGGGTGGGCCACGTCGACCACGTGAAGTAAAATGTCGGCCTCGCGCACCTCGTCCAGCGTCGATTTAAACGATTCAACCAACTGCGTCGGCAGCTTCCGGATGAAGCCCACGGTATCGGTCAGCAGGAACGGCAGGTTGCCGATCACGACCTTGCGCACCGTGGTGTCGAGGGTCGCAAACAACTTGTTTTCGGCCAGCACCTCGCTCTTGCTCAGGGCGTTCATGAGCGTGGACTTGCCCACGTTGGTATAGCCAATCAGGGCGATGCGCACCAAGGCGCCGCGGTTGCCCCGTTGGGTGGCCATCTGGCGGTCGATGACGGTCAGTTTTTCTTTGAGGTGCGCAATCTTTTGCTTGATGATGCGGCGGTCGGTCTCAATTTGGGTTTCACCGGGACCCCGCATTCCAATGCCGCCCTTTTGGCGCTCCAGGTGGGTCCACATGCGCGTCAGTCGGGGCAGCAGGTATTCGTACTGGGCCAGCTCTACCTGAGTGCGGGCATAGGACGTTTGGGCGCGGGCCGCAAAAATGTCGAGGATGAGGTTGGTCCGGTCCATCACCTTGCGCTCAAAGAGGCGTTCGATGTTTTTGAGCTGCGACGGCGTGAGTTCGTCGTCAAAGATGATGAGGTCGATGTCTTCGGATTCGACGTAGGCCTTGATTTCGTCCATTTTGCCGGAACCCAAAAACAGCGTGGGGTCGGGTTTGTCGAGTTTTTGGGTAAACACGGCCACCGTCTCGGCTCCGGCGGTGTCGGCCAAAAAGCGGAGTTCGTCCAGGTATTCCTGGGCTTTGGTTTCGTCCTGGGTGCGGGTAACGGCGCCAACGAGCACGCAGCGCTCTGGCCCCTGTCGGGGTCGCCGATCAATCATGCCCCAAAGTTAGAACAGTCGGTCCCAGGGAACGCGGCTGGCGATGAGAAGGAGTCCGAGTCCGACGTAGGCAATGACGGCTTGGTGCTTGCGGTGGTCGCTGTCGAGTTTTTTGTATCGGATGCGTCCCGCGGTGACCAGGGCAATGCCAATGAGGTTTACGCTCAGGTGCTCGACGGCAAACAGGCGGAGTTCCGGGGTGCGCATGACTTCGCCGGCGTTTTCGGCAAGGAGTCCGAACCACGGTCCAACGAAGTACAGGGCCAAGCCAAAAAGGAGCTGAAGGTGACCCGTGATCAAGGTGGCCAGGGTTAATCCGTTTAATGCCCTACTTGTTGGCTTGCTTTGGAGCCGGTTGAATAGGGCGACAAGGACGGTAGCAAGGGCTGCGATAAGAAACAGGTAGGCAAGGCTGCGGTGGCTGTGAAGCAATCCAGTGTACACGTTAAATTCGGATTAAATGGGTGATTCCGTTTGTTACGCCAAAGTTAAGTCGCCCAAGGCACCTCGTATGTTAAATTTCGGCAGACCTTTGCAGCTATGAAAAAGACGCCGATTCGCAAGCGAGATGTATTAGAATACCACGAGGGACACCGCCCCGGAAAGGTGGAAGTGGTGCCCACAAAGCCTTCGAATTCCCAGCGCGACCTCAGTATCGCCTACTCACCGGGCGTGGCCGAACCCTGTTTGGAGATTGCAGCGAATCCCGAAGACGCCTACCGCTACACGGCCAAAGGCAACTTGGTGGCCGTAATCAGCAACGGCACGGCGGTATTGGGATTGGGCGACATCGGTCCTCTTGCGTCGAAGCCGGTGATGGAAGGCAAAGGCGTTTTGTTCAAAATTTTCGCCGACATCGATGTGTTCGATCTGGAGCTCGACACCAAGGATCCCGATAAGTTTGTGGAGACCGTGAAAATTCTGGCGCCCACCTTCGGCGGCGTCAACCTCGAAGACATTTCGGCACCGGACTGCTTCTACATCGAAAAACGTTTGCGCGAGGAACTGGACATTCCCATCATGCACGACGACCAGCACGGTACCGCCATCATTACGGGTGCTGCGCTGCTGAACGCCACGGAGTTGGTGGGCAAAAAGCTCAGCGAGGTGCGCGTGGTATTCAATGGAGCGGGGGCTTCGGCCATAAGCTGCGCGCGGCTGTACTTGGCCTTGGGCGTGGCTCCCGAAAACCTCATGATGTGTGACTCGAAGGGCGTTATTCACGACGGACGCGATGATTTGACCGAAGAGAAAATGGATTTCAAGCGGGCGACGCCGCACCGAACGCTGGCCGAGGCCTTGGTGAATGCGGACGTCTTTGTTGGCCTGTCCAAGGGGAACATCTTGAGTCCCGACATGATTCAGTCGATGGCGGCAAATCCGGTGGTTTTTGCGTTGGCGAACCCGGATCCGGAGATCAGCTACGACGTTGCGGTTAAAACGCGCAAGGATTTGATCATGGCCACCGGGCGGAGCGACAATCCGAATCAGGTGAACAACGTCTTGGGCTTTCCCTACATCTTCCGCGGGGCGCTGGACGTGCGGGCTACCAAAATTAACGAGGCCATGAAGCTGGCGGCCGTTAAGGCCATTGCGGACCTTGCTAAGGAGGCCGTGCCCGAAATCGTCAACCTGGCCTACGGTAGCCGCAATTTGGCGTTTGGCACGGACTACATTATTCCGAAACCCTTTGATCCGCGCTTGATTTACACGGTAGCCCCGGCGGTAGCGCGCGCGGCCATGGAGACGGGCGTTGCCAAAAAGCCCATCACGAACTGGGAGGTCTACGAAGAGGATCTGCGCAGCCGCCTGGGCCGCGACGACAAGTTCATCCGCCTGGCGGTGGAGAAGGCCAAGTCCGCCCCGAAGCGCGTTGTGTTTAACGAGGCCGACCACTACCGCGTACTGAAGGCGGCCCAGATTGCCATGGAGGAGGGCATTTGCCAGCCCATTTTGTTGGGCGATGTCGCGAAAATCAAAGCCCTGATTGAGGAATACCATTTGGGGCTTGAGGACGTTCCGATGATTGATCCGCGCAGCAACCAAGCACCGCATTTGGCGGACTACGCGGAGACCCTGTATTCGCTGAGGCAGCGCCGCGGCGTAGGGCGCGAAGAGGCGCGCCGCCTGATGTTTAACCGCGACTACTACGGCCCCATGATGGTGCGCTGCGGTCATGCCGACGCCTACGTTACCGGGGCAACGGTGAAGTATACGCGGGCGGTTCGGCCGGTTATGGAAATTTTGGGGCCCAAGGGCGCCGGCACCACGGTGGCCGGGGTCTACGTGATGCTGACCAAGCAGGGACCGAAGTTTTTTGCCGACACCACCATCAACCAGGATCCGGATTCGGAACGCATTGCGCAGATTGTGGGCGAGGTGTCCAAAATGGTGCGCAAGATGAATATTCAACCGCGCGTGGCCTTGCTGAGCTACTCCAATTTTGGTTCGAGTGACGGCGTTACGCCGCGCAAAATGCGGGCTGCGCTTAAACGCATTCGCAGCGCCGATCCGGACCTCATCGTGGACGGCGAAATGCAGGCCAATTTCGCCGTAGACAACGGATTGCTGGCGGAGCAGTTTCCCTTTAGTGACTTGGTTGGCAAGGGTCCCAACGTTTTTGTGTTCCCCGGGCTTTCGTCGGCCAACATTTCGTACAAGTTGCTGCAGTCCATGGCCGGAATGGAGGCCGTGGGTCCCTTGCTGGTGGGCTTGGAATACCCGGCCCACGTACTTCAGCTCGGCTGCAGCGTGCGCGAAATCGTGAATACTACGGCGATGGCGGTGATTGACGCCCAATCGCGGGAGGTAGCTGGCTGAATCCCAGGGCCGTAAACAGCGAGAGTGCGGCGACCCCGTAGTAGAGGTGGGCGTAGCCGTAGTGCGCAATAACGTAGGTTCCGACGAGCGGGGCCAGGATGTGCCCTAGGGCGTAGGTGGCGGCGTAGAGTCCGAGGTAGCGGCCGCGCGATTGGTCGCCTGCCCGGAGGGTGATCCACGAGATCATAAAGGGCATGGCGAGGATTTCGGAGGCACTTAAAATCAGCATGGAAGCATAAAGCCCCGGCAGGCCGGTTGCCCAGTTTAGGCTGGCGAAGGCCAGGGCCATAACCAAAACACCCAGGGCAATGGCGTGCCGCGGGGCGATGCGGTTTTGGGCCCAGTTGACAAAAATCATCTCCACGGCGACGATGAGCAGCCCGTTAAAGCCGAGCAAAAGTCCGATTTGTTCCTCGCCCAGGTTGTGGGCATCGCGGTAGTACAGGGGAAGTGTGGACACGAGCTGAAAGAACGCCACCGCAAAAAGCAGCACCAAGCCCGAGAAGGCCAGCGCGCCGCGGTCTCGGTAGGGCGACTTGCCCCGCACCCGCTGCTCCGGCGGTCTCCGCGGCCGGCGCTTGCGAAAGAAGCCGACAAACAAAAAACCAGCGGCCGCGCAGGTGGCGGCGTCGGCCCAAAAAAGCCCCTGGTAGCTCCAGGCCGCAATGATGCCCGCTGCGGCCGGTCCGACCGAAAATCCGAGGTTGATTGCCATGCGGTTTAGCGAAAAAGCCCGCGTGATGTTGCCCTGCTTCGCGTACTCAAAGACGGCCGAAGAGTTCGCGGGGCGGACCATGTCGGCCACGGCCGTGAGCACGAACACACCCAGGGCGAGGGACCAGAATTCCGTCAAAAAACTGAGCATCCAAAAGAGCACGGAACCCACAAAGAGCGCGGTTGTCTGAACCTGGTAGGAGCCCCATCGGTCCGAAAGGCTGCCGCCGGCTAAGGCTCCGACCATGGAGCCGACGCCGTAAAAGGCCATGATCCACCCGGTTTCCGAAAGGCTAAAGCCGAGCCCTTCGCGCAGGTAAAGTCCCAGAAAGGGGAGCACCATGGTGCCCGCTCGGTTGATGAACATCACGGTAGCGAGGACCCAAGCTTCGGTACTGAGGCCCTCAAAGGCAGCCCGGTACTGGCGGGTGATCCAACTAATTACGGGTATGTACACAACGCACCAAAGGTACCGCGTACTACCTTTAGCCTATGAAGAAATGGCTTATTACCGCGGCGATCGCGTGCGCTGCCTTCGACCTCTCGGCGCAGCAGCTGGATTTAACAAAAGGACAATGGTTTCATGCCGTGGGGTATGATTTATCGGTTGGGGTGGATTTGAGTACCATGACGCTGCCGTTTTCGAGCAACGGAATCACCTACGCCCCGCGATTTACGGTTCCGGTTGGCGATGAACTCTCGTTTGGCCTTACCGCTCCCCTGGGCATTGCATTGGCCCAAGGTTCGGCGGGCAACCTGAGTTTAGGGTACCACTACACCCTGGCGGCCACCGTTCAGACGGGCTTGGGCAGCACCCTCGAATCGGACGCATGGGTCGGGGCCTTCGTCAACCTCGGGTACGGAAGCTTTGCGCGTCAGGTGCGCAACTACAGCGGTATTGGTCCCGCATTCATCCGCGACGGGTCCACGGGGCCTTTTGCCGAAATCGGCGTTCGCTACGATTACCGGGGCAACGAAATCAACCTCTCGGCCGGAATTTGGCGGGTGCCGGTAAAGGCGGTCGACAAGGCCGATGTGCTCTCGGTGCGCCTGCTGTACGGAATGTACTAGGCCCCCTGGCCTTGGAGCAGGGCCTTGACCGCAGCCGAAATGGCCTTGCCGTCAGCACGGCCCGCAAGGGCTTTTGAAGCGATGCCCATGGCCTGACCAAATTGGCCGGCTTGGGTAATGCCGTTGGCGGCGAGCAATTCCTTCACTGCGTTGTGGAGTGCCTCGCCCTCGAGGGCTTCGGGCAAGTATGTCTGAATCACTGCGAGCTGTGCTTCTTCTACCTGGGCAAGGTCCGCGCGGTTTTGGGCGTTGAAAATCTCCGCCGCTTCGATTCGTTGCTTTTTAAGGCGCTGAAGCACCGCGAGCACTTGAGCGTCGTTCAGCGTGCCTTGGTTGGCGGCCGAGGTCTTTTCGGTAGTAAGCGCTGCGCGAATCGACCGCACCGCTTCAAGGCGGACTTGGTCTTTGGCGCGCATCGCGTCCTTCATGTCTTCGCCCAATTGGGCTTCAAACGCTTCAATCGACATTGTCGTGCAAGAACGAGTTATTCTGGCGGAATTCAAGGTCGCCTTTTTCGCCCCGGACCATGTGGTCGCCCAGCGCGTTTTGCTGCGAATAACGGGTCGATGGGTCGAGGTCCCAACCTTGGCGCTCAAAGGCCGGGCGGTCCAGATCGCCTTGCTGCATGCGCGCTTGGTTTTGGCCGAAGCGGTGGCTAAAGGCCTGCAGGTAGGCTCGGCGCTCTTGAGCCATGCGGCGCATGGTTTCTTCAAGGCTGTCGCGGTCGGGGTCAATCTCCGGAGCCAGGATCGCTGATGCCGGTGCGGTACGAACCTCAAAGCGCACGTCTTCCGTACGAGGGGTTTGGCGCGGTTGGGCTGCCGGCGCGTCGAATGCGGCGGGTTCCTCGAATGCGGCGGGCGCTTCAAACGCAAGGGGTTCCTCGAAGGCGTCCGCGGCGTCCAACGCAACGGGCGCTTCCAACGCAACGGGTGCTTCGATCGCAGGGAGTTCGTCGAAGGCAGCGGGCGCTTCAAACGCAACGGGCGCCTCGATCGCGGCGGGTTCCTCGAAGGCGTCCGCAGCTTCAAACGCATCGGGCGCTTCAAACGCAACGGGTGCGTCGAACGCCGCAGGTTCTTCAACGGATTCGGTGACCGCTTCAGCTTCGGCAAAATCTGCACTAAACGGAACTTCGGCATCCGTGGCTAGGGGCGTTTCGGCATCCGATCCGCGCAGCGACGCCTCAAAAGCGAGCAGTTCGTCCAGACCCACGGACTTCGCCGGACGCGCGGGTTCGTCGTTCCAGTCCAGCGTCCAGGTCATGGTGGGACTGGCTTCGTCAACGGCAAGGTCTGCCTCGGTGGCGGCTTGGGCTTCGGGTGCAACCTCAACCGCTGCTTCCGCTTCCATGGAACGCGACGCGTCCACGACGGAGTCCACCTCGGCTTCGGGAGTCAAATCCCAAGGCTCTTCGGTCCGCAGTTCAAAAACGAAGTCGTCTTCGGCGGGCTCGAGCTCGGCGACCGGTGCCGCAATCGCCGGTTCTTCGGGCGCACTCGAAGAAACGGGCGCCTCCCAGGCAAGCGAAAAATCGGATTCGGGCTCTTCCGGGGTGCTGGTCTCGGCTAAGGGTTCCAGCACGCTGGCGATGGGGGCATCCAGCGGGCTCACCGCTTCGGCCTCGAGCGGGCTCTTGCTGCGCACCGGTTCTTCAAACAAATTGAACTGCGATCCGGGCGAAGAATCGGGACGCAGTTCGTAAACCACCTTTTCGGGTTCCGCCGGATTCACCGTGCCGATGGGGTTGGTCGCACTGAATCCCGTGGCGATCACCGTAACCTGCAGTGCGTCGTCCAAGTGCGGATCTTCGCCAATGCCCATAATGATGTCGACCTGGCGGCCTGCCTGCTCCTGAATGAAGTCGTTGATTTCGCCGATTTCGTCCAGGGTAACTTCGTGTTCGCCGCTTCCGCTCACAATCAGGAGCAGCACGTAGCGTGCGCCCTCGATGTGGTTGTCGTTGAGCAGCGGGCTGTCGAGTGCGCTGCGCACCGACGAAAGGGCCCGGGTGGAACCGGCGGCCTTGGCGCTGCCCATGATGGCCGTGCCGCTGTTGTGCAGCACCGTTTTGGCGTCGCGCAGGTCAATGTTGACGCTGTAGTGGTGCGTGATGACTTCGGCGATTCCGCGCGCAGCCGTCGACAGCACTTCGTCGGCCTTCATGAAGCCCTGCTTGAATCCCAGGTTTCCGTAGACCTCGCGCAGCTTGTTGTTGTTGATGACGATGAGCGAATCCACGTGCTCGCGAAGGCGTTCGATGCCCAGTTCCGCCTGGCGGAGGCGCATGTTGCCCTCAAACCCGAACGGAGCGGTAACGATGCCCACGGTGAGGATGCCCAGTTCGCGCGATGCCTTGGCGATCACGGGGGCCGCGCCCGTTCCGGTTCCGCCACCCATGCCGGCCGTGATGAAGACCATTTTGGTCGACGCGCCGAGTGCGGCCTGGATTTCGGCGTAGCTCTCGAGCGCCGCTTGCTCGCCCACTTCGGGATTGGCGCCGGCGCCGAGTCCTTCGGTCAAGGTGGCTCCGAGTTGGATTTTGGTTTCAACGGGGCTGTGCGTAAGGGCCTGGGCGTCGGTGTTGCAGACAATGAAGTCCACGCCCCGTATGCCCTGGTTCTTCATGTAGTTGACGGCATTGGAGCCGCCACCACCTACACCCACCACCTTGATGGCAGACGAACGATGCTTGGGAAGGTCGAAATCTAGGGGATTGAGGTCCATAATCTTAGTTCAAATCGTTGTCGTCAATGAGTTTCAGGAATCCGTCGGCCCAGCGCTTAAAGAAATCGCCTTTGGCTTTGGATTTTTGGGCCGGTTCGGCCTCGGCGTTCGCCGCGGGAACGGCTTCGAGTTCCGGCACTTCGTCGAGCTCGGCCACCGGAACCGCGGGCCCTTCGGTCGCTGCAGCTACGGGGAAATCCCAGGCCGTTTCCATAGCCCCTTCGGCCGGTGCCGGGGCCTCTGACGATTCGCGCACAAAACCCTCGACCTCGCGGCCTTCAAGGCCCTTCATGAGCAGGCCTACGGCGGTTGCGTACATGGGCGAATTCAGGCTGTGGTCCGAAGGCAAGGCGGCCAAGTGCTCGTTCGGGTAGCCGATGCGCGTGTCCATGCCGGTCAGGTACTCGACGAGCTGCTTCACGTGCTTGAGCTGGCTTCCGCCCCCCGTAATCACCACGCCGGCGATCAGCTTGCGCGACGGTTGGTCGTAGCCGTAGTTCTTGATCTCGGTAAACACCGCGTTGATGATTTCGGTCGTTCGGGCATGGATGATGCGGCTCAAGGTCTTGAGGCTGATCTCCTTGGGGTCGCGACCGCGCAATCCGGGAATCGAAACGATCTCGTTCTCCTTGTTTTCGCCCGGCCATGCGGAGCCAAACTTCACCTTGAGCTGCTCGGCCTGCTTCTCGATGATGCTGCAGCCCTCCTTGATGTCGTTGGTAATGATGTTGCCGCCGTAGGGTATCACGGCCGTGTGGCGAATGATGCCGTCCTTGAAAATGGCAATGTCGGTGGTTCCGCCGCCAATGTCGACCAACACCACGCCCGCTTCCTTCTCCTCCTGGCTCAGCACGGCCTCGGCGCTCGCGAGCGGCTCGAGGTTAATGGCTTTGAGGTCGAGGTCGGCGGACTTCACGCAGCGCGCAATGTTGCGAATGCTGGTCACCTGGCCCACGACAATGTGGAAGGTGGCTTCGAGTCGGGCGCCGTACATGCCGCGGGGCTCCTTAATGTCGCCTTGGCCGTCGACCTTGTACTCCTGCGGAATCACGTGAATGATCTCTTCGCCGGGCATCATGGCCAGCTTGTGCACGTTCTCGGTCAGGCGCTCCAGGTCGAGCTCGTCAATGACTTCCTCGGAGTCCATGCGCGTGATGTAGTCGCTGTGCTGAAGGCTGCGGATGTGCTGGCCGGCGATGCCCACCACCACGCCGTTGATGTCCCATCCGCAATCGATTTTGGCGGCTTCCACGGCCTGCTGGATCGACTCGATGGTCTGGGTGATGTTCACCACGACCCCGCGCTGCACGCCCATGCTCGGGGCGGTACCGTAGCCAAGGATTTCAAGTTTTCGGTAGGCGTCAAGTCGGCCGACGAGCACGGCGATTTTGGTGGTGCCGATGTCAAGCCCTACGGCGATGCGGTGCGTGTTCATGGTTGGCTGGAAGGTGAAGTTCGGGTGAAGACCACTTGGTTCTCGAAGCGCACATCCAGGCGGTCGAGCTGGTCCAAAAATTGGTTTTGAAGGGCGTAGGCGTAGATCGCCTTGGCGCGGTGGGCCTTGCCGGCAAACTCCGAGGCGTCGCCCCAAACAATGCGGTGGGGGTGCCATTCGGGGAAGGCGGTGAATCCGGTTTCGGGGGCAAAATCGAGGGCGTACCACCCGCCGCGGAAGCTTGAATGCTGGGCGGCGCGGTCCAAAAGGCGCAGGGCTTCCACGCGTCGTGCGCGGGTGTAGGTGCCCGTTACGAGCGGGAGCCGGGGGTTGTCGTGCTTCGAAATGGGGAATAGGTTGCCCGAAGCGTCGCAGTACGCGCTTTGTATCCCATTGGAAATACGTGCCTTAGCCACTTTTTGCTTCACGACGCTGTAGACTGTTCCATCCCACGATGAAAATACCTCGGCGTTTTTCACCTGCGGGTGGCTTTTCAGCTTTTCTTCTAACAGCGGAATGTTGATTTCTTTGAGGTTTTGGCCCTTCCATGGCGCACCGGCCTCAGCCAGAATGGGATGCAAATCCGAAGCAAGCAAAAGGACCTGTTCGGGCGGTTGGTGAATCCGGATTTTGGCCTCGCGCACGGCGGCTGTTCCCCGTGGCTGCAGCCCCAAGGTGATGCCGGCTGCGAGGCTGCCGATCCCCAGCAACCAGGAAGCTACCACGACGGTTTGGCGCATCCAGGGTTTCATGCGTTGGCGCGGATTAGGTGTTCCACGCGGGGAACCAATCGGTCGATGTCGCCCGCGCCCACCGTGGCCACCACGGTGGCGGGCTGGCTCGCCAGCCATTGCGCGCCGCGGTCGTAGGGCACGAGCTGGGCGCCCGGGATCCGGGCCGCCAGCATGGCGCTGTCAACCCCGGCCATGGCGCGCTCGCGGGCGGCGTAAATGGGCAAGATGCCGACGAAGTCGGCGCCCGACAAGGCCTCGGCGAAGCCGGCGGCAAAGTCGCGGGTTCGGCTGTACAGGTGGGGCTGAAAGAGCAAGGCAATTTTCTCGCCGGGGAACATGCCCCGTAGCGCTTCGATGAATCGGGTGAGTTCCGTGGGGTGGTGGGCGTAGTCGTCGATGTAGTGGCGGCCGGCGGCGCTCGCGCGGCGCTCAAACCGCCGCGCTACCCCGCGGAAGCCGGCGATGGCTTCGCCGATCGCCGCCGCGGGCATGCCCACGCTGTGGGCCAGCGCCGCCGCCGCAACCGCGTTCTCGACGTTGTGCAGGCCGGGAAGTCCGGCCTGGGTCCGCACCTCGATGCCGTCGACCAGGAGCGTGAAATGCTGGATTCCGTTCACTACCTGCACGTCCCGGTAGCTGTAGCGGTCGCCGGGTCTGCCGTAGGACTCGGCGCCCTCGAGTTCCGCGCATCCGGGTCC
>JACCDW010322368.1_pt1 | contig 11094 bp, 9 predicted proteins | sample 7449781 | NCBI WGS metagenome assembly JACCDW01 (sample SAMN15323449, study PRJNA562643) | freshwater metagenome | isolation source: river surface water | place: USA:Blue River Watershed | collected 2017-08-18
ACCTGAAAGCTACCCAGTCATGCAGGCACTTCCCGTTGTCTTTATTCCGCGCGAGACAAAAATCAATGCGACCGATGTGCCGCCCTCGCTCCAAAGTAAAATCTTTAATACGAGTACCGTCTATCAAACAAAACAAACAACCGCAGTTGGACTTCTCTTTGATGAGAAAAACAATGTGATTGGAGTGAGTCAGACGATTGTTCCACCGATTTCACCAAGTGGCTCCGTTGACGTCTCGTTTGTGTGGCGAAAAGCATTTGCATCTACCCCTGTTCGTGCCGAAGTGGTACCATACCCACTCTGGTAAGTATGTCGGCAATTACTCAATTTTTCACACTCTTCAAAAAAAGCTCTATTGATTGGCTGCTTTTTTGTGCAACGCTTCCGATTATTAGTTTTGGACTTGCGACCATGTATTCGTTTGTGGGTGAAGGATATTTTTTTGAAAAACAAATTATTTCAATCACCATTTCGATCCTTGTTTTTTTTCTTATCTCAATCATTGATGTGACGCCAATGAAACACACCGGTGTTGCTACAAGTCTTTTCTCTGTATCGTGTTTTTTACTTACCCTCCTGTTCGTGCTTGGAAGTGTTGCCCAGGGAGCACAAAGTTGGTTTCATTTTGGATTTTTTGCGTTTCAACCGGCGGACTTGGCAAAGATTACATTGGTAATTATTCTCGCAAAATATTTTTCTCGCCGGCATATTGCAATTGGGAATATAAAACATATTTTTATTTCAGGATTCTACGCTCTCGTTCTTTTCTTGTTGGTACTGGTACAGCCGGACTTTGGATCGTCGCTTATTATTTTCGCAATCTGGTTTGGAATGGTGTTTGTCTCAGGAATTTCTAAAAAACATCTTGCGCTGATTGTGTTTGGTGGAGTAACAACGTTTGCATTGCTATGGGTGTTTGTCTTTGCTCCGTATCAGAAAAATCGCGTCATGACATTCCTCAATCCACTTTCGGATATTCGAGGGAGCGGGTGGAATGCATTTCAATCCCTTGTTGCGGTGGGCTCGGGCGGGGTGATGGGCAAGGGACTTGGCTACGGCACACAGTCACGCCTCCAGTTTCTCCCTGAATATCAAACTGACTTTATCTTTGCAGCATTTACCGAGGAGTGGGGATTTGTCGGTGCAATGATTTTGTTCGTCGCCTACGGAATTATTTTCTGGCGAATTCTCGTTTTCTCAATTGATGCACCAAACAATTTCGAAGCGCTGTTTGGAATGGGGCTTTTATTTTTCTTCCTCGCGCACTTTGTGATCCATGTCGGAATGAACGTTGGACTCCTCCCAGTGACCGGACTCCCGCTCCCGTTTATGAGCTATGGCGGCTCGCACCTCCTCGCGGAATTCGTAGGACTTGGGATTTTGATGAGTTTCCGAAAACGAAGATTGGGGCTTAACAGAGCCTTACTGCAGAATGAATTCTCTGGTTTTAGTGGCTAAAGGTCGCTCGGGAAATCTTTTTCAAAACACGGATATTTTTCTGCTGAAAAATTCCTATGCTCGCGCCGTCGCGCTCCGCAATGTTTTTAAAAAGAATTCCCTCGCTTTTACACCAAAGCCTCGAATCGTATCAAGTCTGTGACTGTTATCTGCTAGATTATTTCGAATACGTCTCAAATGTCTTTTGCGCCATTTCTTCGAATGAAAATTCGGTGAGGACTTTTTGTTGGATTGCAGATCCGAGGGAAGTGCGGAGAGATTCATCCGCGAGGAGTGCGTGGAGTGCCTCTGCGATCGCGTGTTCATCACGAGCGGGGACAAGGAGTCCGGTGATACCATTCTCGATGATTTCTGGAATTCCACCAACCTGTGACGCAATGATTGGAAGTCCTGCGAGCCCAGCTTCGAGGAGTACATACGCGAGCCCTTCGGAGAGCGATGGGAGGACAAAAATATCAAATGCTTTTGCATGTGTCCCTGCACGCGATACTCGGCCAGCGAGAAATACTCGGTCGGTGAGCCCCTCTTCTTTGATGAGATTTTTCAAAAAGGCTTCACGTTCACCGGCGCCGATAATGACGAGGCATACCTCTGGATCAGTGATTTCTTTCATTGCGCGGATCAAATATTCTTGACCTTTGATTGGATGCAGTTCGCCAATGGTTCCAATCCAGATTTTCTTTGAGAGTGCGCGTGGAGAAATGAGGCAGCGCGCATTGTCTTTTTCAGTGAGTACTTCTTGCTGAATTGAATTATGAATCACTTTTATTTTCCGCTTGGTAAACGGAAATGCGGAAATTTGTTTTTGAATCATATGAGAAACTGCGATCGTGGTATGGGAAAGGAGAATCGTAATCCAAGAGAAAAATTTGATTGCAATTCGAGAAAGGGAAGAACGGTCCTCGTTGAACGCCCAGCCGTGACCAGTGAAAATAATCCGAGGGACGCGAGTGAGGCGTCCGGCGAGTGTGCCGAGTCCGCCGATCTTTGCACTGTTCACATGGAGCACATCTGGACGGATTTCTTTGATGAGACGAATGAGGGTGAGGAAGCTTTTGAAATCAGAGCCGACATTAATATCTCGACCAAGTCCTTCGAGAGAACGCGTTTCAATCCCAGCATCTTTGAGACGGGAAATGAGCTCGCCGTTTCCACCCGCAAGCACTACTGCTTCGTGCCCTCGCTTTTTTGCTTCAACCGCAAGGTCAAAAACGTAACGCTGTGCGCCTCCCCAATTTGATTTTGTGATAACAAATAGAATTTTCATATCTTTTTATTGGTTTTTAAAAGCTCTTTTTTCAAAACACGGATATTTTTCTGCTGAAAAATTCCTATACTCCGGCTGCCGCCGTCCGTAATGTTTTGTAAAAAGACTTCTAAAAACCTCCGTATATAACAAATGTAACGCTTCTATTCGTTCTTTTGTTGTATATGGTATAGTACCAGAGCCTATGAAAAGAGTGAATCAGAGCGAATCCATCCTTGTGATTATTGGCGATATTGTGGCGTTTTGTGTTGCACTTCCGCTTGCAATTTACCTTCGTGATTTTGTGGTTCCGACGGTCGAGGAATTTTCTCGTCACGGTCTCGCATTTCTCCCACTCCTCTTTTTGCTCCTTGTGCTTTACACGATTGCGGGTCTCTATGACGACCGTGTGACCGCAATCGAGTCCGTTCCGAAACTCATCATCAATGCAAACCTCGCGTGGGGGATTATTGCTGTCGTCTATTTTTATATCATTCCTGATCTCGATATTTCTCCAAAAACAACACTCCTTCTTCTCCTTGCAACGCTCTCGCTCCTCATTCTCCTCTGGCGATTTTTGTTTACTCGGTTTATTCATGCTCGAGAAAAAGAAAAAAGTATTTTAATTGGCAGTGGGGAAGAAATCACAATGCTTTTTAATGAAGTGAATCGCAGTCGTCGATTTCCATTTACGTTTACCGAACTTATCGATCCACAAACAACGAGCACACTCCCACCCCTCGATTCACTTTCGTTCGTTGTTATTGATTTTGGAAATCCATCCGCGCACACTTTTTTGAATATCCTGTCTCAAAATCAATCGCAGAAAATTGTTGACGCACGAACCCTCTACGAAAATGTATTTCACCGAATTCCACTTGGGCTCGTTGATGAAGCATGGATTCTTTCGAATATTTCTTTTGCCCCAAAACCAGTCTATGATTTCTTGAAACGAGCGATGGACATTGCTATTGCGGGATCCGCTCTTGTTCTTCCGTTTGTTTTGCTCCCATTTGTGTGGGTCGGTACAAAGATCTCTGACAAAACTCCGCTCGGGATCTTTATTCGACAGTTGCGTGTTGGAAAAAACGGCACCATTATTGAAAATGTTAAATTCAGAACAATGACAGTGAATGATTCCGGGAAATGGCTTGATCGTGAAAAGGGTGATTCACGAGTTACCCCATTTGGAAAATTTTTGCGCAAATCTCGCATTGATGAATTGCCACAGTTGTGGAATGTTTTGAAAGGTGATGTGTCTCTTATTGGTCCTCGTCCAGATATTACTGGGCTTGTAAAAAACCTCGAGGATAATATTCCGTTCTATCGGTTCCGCACCACAATCAAACCAGGACTCTCTGGTTGGGCACAAATCAGTCAGAAACTTCCTCCGCAATCCGTCGAAGAAACCCGCCTTCGTCTTGCCTACGATTTGTATTACATCAAAAATCGTTCATTCTTTTTGGATATAAAGATTGCGTTGCGGACTGTGAAAACGTTGTGTTCTCGTCTCGGGATGTAATAGATATCTCTATGTTAAAAAAACATTCAACCTTTCTTAAAATCACCCTTGCTGTCCTCTTGGTGGTAATTTTCATTGTTTTTTTCTTATCAACGAAAGATATTTCTCCAGAGCAACCAAAAGATTTTGTTACTCAAGCAGAATACGTATTGCCGGATATGGCAGAAAATAGCACTTTAGATGAGGAGTTTGAAAAAATAAAAAACAAAATTACTGATGATTTTGTTGGTGTGTGGCAGGTAGGAAGTCCTGGTATGGCAGCTGGATGGGGAGCACGGTACCAGTTTTTTCAATCTGGTGTGTATACCTATCAGAGAAGCCAGATGGCATGTGCGGACCGTGCTCTCGCAAATGTTGGAAAATGGGTTCTTCATGATGGTGTCTTAATACTTACTCCTGTATATAAAGATGATATTGTCGGTGGGCAAGAAGTGGATGATTCTTTGTGTGGGAGAAATATACAAGGTGGAGTCGTAAAGCGGACACCATACAGTATTCAATTTGTGGGAATGGTCACTTCTTGTTCCAAGGAAGAACAATCATTCCGTTTGTGTAAACAGGTGAACGGAATCCCTTTTTATAAATTCAGTAATACACCTTTCCATGTCGATACTGGATACGATTTGATCGCTAATGAGGGGCTTTTACCGGAACCATTATTTAAATAATTTTTATGAAACTTTTTATCACAGGTGGTGCAGGATACGTTGGGACAATGCTCATTCACGAGTTTTCAAAACGCGCGGATGTAGAGCGGATTATTACCGTCGATAAAGAAGTGCTCCCGGAATTTTTGAAAGGGAATACAAAGCTCGAATATATCCAGGCAAACCTTGGCGACTCGGATTGGCAAGAAAAAGTGCGCGCATTTGCACCAGAGGTGGTGGTGCATACCGCATGGCAAATTCGTGAAATGTACGGTAAGAAAAATCTCCAGTGGAAATGGAACGTGACTGGATCCGACAATGTGTTTGATCTCGCGCTCACAACTCCATCAGTAAAAAAACTCATTCATTTTTCAACCGTTGCCTCATATGCCGCGTACCCAACCAACACCATCGAACATCGATTCAAAGAAGAGGAAGGGTTCCGCCTCTCGGACTATTTGTACGCCGAGGAGAAACGAATCGTCGAGGAACATTTGATGGAAAAATACGAGGAAGCAAAGAAAAAGGGAACCGTGCCGGATATTTTTGTCCTTCGCCCTGCGGCAATCACTGGTCCGCGCGGTCGGTATATGCGTATTCGTTTTGGTCTCCAGGCTGCGCTTTCTGGACAGCTCAAAGCAAACCCATTGCATCGTCTCATCTCCGCAATGGTGTCATTTGTCCCTGCAACCAAAAACTGGTGCCGACAATTTATTCACGAAGACGATGTGACAAATATTGTTGCGCGACTCGCGTTCGAACCAGTATCGAGTCATTTTGAAATCTTTAATATTTGTCCTCCCGGCCCAGTTGTCCGTGCGCGCGATATGGCAGATGCAGTCGGCAAGAAAATTCTCCCGGTGCACCCACAGCTCATCCGCATTGCCTTCTTTTGTTTTTGGCACCTCTCGCGCGGTCGCGTGCCAACATCTCGCGGTGGCTGGAAATCCTACTCATACCCAATTGCCGTCGATGGGTCAAAAGTTACTCGTCTCCTTGGTTACCATTATTTGTTTGAATCAAAAGATGCGTTTACGAAGAAAGAGGGGAGGTATATGGAATATGTAAAATAAAAAAATTGGGCGGGGTCTCGCAAGAGCCCCCGCCCGTTTTTTATGTTGTTTCTTTTTTACCTCCAAACAAGCAGGTAAGAAAGAGACAGATGATTGTGATGATTCCTGCGATCAGTAGTTGGTTAATCTGCCAACCTCCGATTTCAATCGATTCACCAAGGATGCCCCACAATACTCCGCATAGGAGTATTAGAGGTGGGAATGGTACGAGGTAGATAATTCCTCTTGGAATTTCGTACCCACCTTTTTTTCTTTTTGTTAAATCTCGACACCAGAGTGCTCCAAACTCTAGAACGAGCCCGATACCGAGGAGTGCCACTCCCATTGAAAGATTTTCAACAAATCCAAAACGAGAGAGTGTGATAGATGTAACACCAAGAAAAATGGTTGCTACAACCGGCACACTATTTTCTTTGGGAGCGAACCATTGAGGTAACAGGTTTGCGATTGCAAGTCGAGCTGGAATTCTTGTGTTTGTGAGTAGTTGTGCATTGAACAATGCCCACGCACTCACGATTCCTGAAATTCCAACTGCCTTTGCAAGCACTTCACCATTCAGTGCGCGAGCACAAATGATCCAACTCGCGCCTGATTCCCATGCTCCATTGAAATTTCGCGCCCACAAGATGATTGGGATCGAACCAATGAAAAGCATAGAAAGTGCCGTCCACACAATCGCTTTTGGAATGTTTTTTTGTGGATCTTCAACTTCGGCAGCAATTGCACCAAAGCTTTCAAATCCCGCAAATGACCAAATAGCGATCGTGAGCACTGCCCACAAACTTCCAGCTTCACGAGCAACACTTTCTGTGGGCACTGTTTGACCCCACTCAATCCCGCTTACCACAAGGACAAAAGGCGCCATGATTATTGCACTAAAAGCGATAGAACCGTCGCCTGTGCGGACGATACCAAGGAGATTGAGGATGACCGAAAAAACAATCATCGAAACTCCTAGGTACCACTCGTACCCTTCGAACTCTGGAAACGTTGCCCGCGCTGCCACACCAAACATGATGGGGTAGAGTGCGAGATCAAACATTCCAGCGCAGGTTGTGATGTAACCAAAGAACCCAGCCGTCCGTCGACCGAATGCATACAGCACCCAAGCAACAGGACCACCGGTTTCAGGTATGTTTGTTGCAAGCTCGGCCGCCATGAGTCCTGTGGGAATGCCCCAGAACAGCGCAGCAAGGATAAGTCCGCCAATGGCCCAACTTGCACCAAACGGCATGAGTTCCTCGAGTCCAAACGGTCCCGCACAGAGCGCGCAGAATCCGATTGCAACAAGTCTCACTAAACCCACTTTCTTCATGAAAAGAGCCCTCCAATCTGCACCATTGCAGAGGTGCGTACAATACCATTTTTCTACGGAAAAGGAAGGGGTATTTGCGGAGTACAGAAAAGGCAATACGTCAATGGAGTTTTTCCCTAAAAATCCGTATAATCCCTGTGTTATTAGCAATTAGTAAATACGGTCAATGGAAAAGACACTGAAGTTTCGTGCGTGGTCAATTGTGCTCCTTATTCTTACACTCGCAATCGGGTATTTTGTCTATTCGACAGAAATGAATCCTGATTCATCATTCCGCTTTCGCCTCGGTCTCGATTTGAAAGGAGGAACTCAGCTCATCTACAAAGCTGATACTTCAAAAATCGAATCGGCCCGTATAAAGGATTCAATGTCGTCACTCCGTGATGTGATCGAGCGACGCGTAAACCTCTTCGGTGTCTCTGAACCGATCGTTGCGGTCGAAGAGGGAGGCATCGCTGGTGGATCTGATTTTGAACATCGCCTCATTGTCGAGCTCCCCGGTATCACTGATGTAAATCAGGCAGTGGCACAGATTGGAAAAACTCCACTCCTTGATTTTCGTGTGCAGAAGTCAGGCATCGATACTTCAAAAATTACTGCAACCACTTCAGTGGACGAGGTATTTCTCAAGACCGAATTGACCGGTCGCCTCCTCGAGCGCGCAGTGCTCCAGTTCAACAACACCACCGGCGAGCCAATCGTTGGTCTCGAATTCAACCCAGAAGGAAAAGCACTCTTTGCAAAAATCACCAAAGACAATATTGGAAAGCCTGTCGCAATTTTCCTCGATGGCCAGCCGATTTCTGTTCCTCGCGTGAATGAAGAAATCAAAGACGGAAAAGCACAAATTTCTGGAAACTTTAAAATCGCAGAAGCAAAAACACTTGTCCGTGATCTAAACTACGGATCGCTCCCCGTACCAATCGAGCTCGTCGGTACCCAGACTATTGGTGCAACTCTCGGTTCATCAGTACTCTCTGCTGGTCTCCGTGCGGCGCTCCTCGGTTTCCTCCTCATCGCAATCTTCCTCATTTTCTGGTACCGCCTTCCGGGATTCATCGCAGTGATTTCGCTGTTGAGTTACGTCTGTATTGTGCTCTCACTCTTTAAATTGTTCGGAGTCACTATGACCGCCGCAGGTATCGCTGGATTTATTCTCTCGATGGGAATTGCCGTGGATGCAAACGTGCTCATCTTTGAGCGCCTCAAAGAAGAAATTCGCCGTGGCAAGTCGCTCGGTGACGCGCTCCTTGATGGATTCTCTCGCGCATGGAGTTCGATCCGAGATGGAAACTCATCTGGAATTATTGCGTCGATTATTCTCTTCTGGCTCGGTACGTCCCTCGTAAAAGGATTTGCATTGACCCTTCTTATCGGTATCCTCGTGTCAATGTTTACGGCAACCGTTGTATCGAGAACCTATCTGTTTGCGGTGCATCCAAAGACCGATTCGAAATTATCAAAATTCCTGTTTGGATCAGGCGTAACTAAATAACCACCATGTTTGTAGTAAAACACAAAGCGTTCTTCTTTATCTTTTCAAGCATCACTGTCGCGCTCTCGATCTGGGCAATTTTTGGATGGGGACTCAAGTTTGGAATTGAGTACACTGGAGGTACGATTGCACAGTACGAGTTTGCGAACCGCCCAACGACCGATGCTGTCCGTGCGAGTCTCGCGCCACTTTCCCTCGGTGAATTTACTGTACAGGAAACGGGCACAACCGGAATGGTTTTGAAAACCCGATTCCTTTCTGAGGCAGAACACGCAAGTATGCAAGCGGTACTCGCGAAAACTGGAAATGCAACAGAAAAAAGTTTCCGAACCATTGGTCCAGTGATCGGTGAGGAACTCAAGCGCAAAGCATGGATTGCAATCGGGCTCGTGATTCTCTGTATTGTGTGTTTCATCACCTTTGCCTTCCGCAAAGTTTCAAAGCCGGTTGCATCTTGGAAATATGGAGTGGTGGCGATTATTGCACTCATTCACGATATTATTATCCCATCCGGAGTGTTTGCGGTGCTCACGCACTACGCTGGAGCGGAAATCGATATTCTCTATACGACCGCACTCCTCGCGATTCTCGGTCTCTCGATCAACGACACGATTGTGGTGTTTGACCGAATCCGTGAAAACCTCCGCCGAGTAGGGGACACACGAAGCAAGGAAACATTTGAAGAAACCGTCGGTCAGTCACTTTCAGAGACCTACCTTCGTTCATTCAACACCTCGTTCACCGTGATCCTCGCTCTCCTCGCGCTCTACTTTATCGGAGGTGAATCAACACAAAATTTCTCACTCACACTCCTTGTGGGAATGATTGCCGGAACCTATTCCTCAATCTTCCTCGCATCGCCAATGCTTGTCGTGCTCAATAACTGGCAGAAAAAAGGAGGGAAATAAGTACTATTTTCTAATGTAAATACCTGAGAAAAACCGCCCTTCAGCGGTTTTTCTCTTTTTCTATATGTGTCCTTTTTTTGTATTATTTATATCCTTTATATAAGCCATTTTATAGAAAAAATGGAATGCGTGTTATGTTTTGAAAAACCCCTTGACTTTGGCCTCGCGATAAGTATACTTGTACCCACGCTCCTCTTATAGGGAGCGAGTTCGTTGACAATTTGAAATGTTGTATAGAATGTAAGTGAAATGTACTGTATTTCTTTTGGAATACAGCCCATCGCTCTTATGCGAAGTACGACGTCTATTAAAATAAAAAAATCTTAAAAAAGTAAATCGTGTGTGAGTGATTCACTCAAGACACAAGCGAACAATCAAACAGAACGCAAAGTAGGAAGGGTATAGCAATTCTTTTTTCTTTTGTTCCGTTCTGAAACAATATTCTATTTATAGTTTTTGTTTTTCACTCAGAGTTTGATTCTAGCTCAGGATGAACGCTGGCGGCGTGGATAGGGCATGCAAGTCAAGGGGGTCGCAAGACAACCGGCAGACGAGATAGTAGTAAATAGGTACGAACCGAGAAGTCAGGAATAACTCTTCGAAAGAAGAGCTAATACTTGATAGTCCCGAAAGGGTAAAGATTCATCGCTTCTTGATCGGCCTGTTCAGTATCAGCTAGTTGGTAGGGTAATGGCCTACCAAGGCTATGACGCTTAGGGGGGGTGAGAGCCTGTTCCCCATCGATGGAACTGAGACACGGTCCATACACCTACGGGTGGCTGCAGTCGAGAATATTCCGCAATGGACGAAAGTCTGACGGAGCGACGCCGCGTGGTCGATGAAGTCCTTCGGGATGTAAAGACCTTTTATCGGGGAAGAAGTTTATTGACGGTACCCGATGAATAAGAGGTTGCTAAACTCGTGCCAGCAGCAGCGGTAATACGAGTGCCTCAAGCGTTATCCGGATTTACTGGGCGTAAAGCGTGTGTAGGTGGTTTTGTTAGTCTCATGTAAAATACTTCAGCTTAACTGGAGACTCGCATGGGAAACGGCAAGACTAGAAGATGGCAGAGGTTTGCGGAACTCTATGTGTAGGGGTGAAATCCGTTGATATATAGGGGAACACCAAATGCGAAGGCAGCAAACTGGGCCACTCTTGACACTGAGACACGAAAGCGTGGGTAGCGAATGGGATTAGATACCCCAGTAGTCCACGCCCTAAACGATGATCTCTAGCTTTTCGGAGTATCGACCCTCTGAGAGGCGAAGCTAACGCGATAAGAGATCCGCCTGGGAAGTACGACCGCAAGGTTAAAACTCAAAGGAATAGACGGGGGCTTGCACAAGCGGTGGATCATGTGGCTCAATTCGTCGGTAAACGAAGAACCTTACCAGGGCTAGAAATTTATTTGAAAGCTCCAAGAAACTGG
>JACCDW010175683.1_pt1 | contig 11092 bp, 7 predicted proteins | sample 7449781 | NCBI WGS metagenome assembly JACCDW01 (sample SAMN15323449, study PRJNA562643) | freshwater metagenome | isolation source: river surface water | place: USA:Blue River Watershed | collected 2017-08-18
AGGAATTCGGCGACTGCCTCGAGACCACCATGATCTACGATTCGTAAATCACGGTGAAAGAGAAACACAACGGACATATTCTTATGGAGTGATGTTGCTTTTTTTCGGAACTCCTAACAAATGTCTCTGCCACCTTCGGCTTCGGATACTGCCCTTCGACGAGCCTATCGTACCCTCTATGCAGACAGGGTAGTCCAGGAAACCGCTCTACAAGCCGGACTTCGCAATGCAATTGTGTTGGATGGAGGCGTGCAAGGAAAAGGCGCAGCGGCCGCCTCTGTGTATTTGGACTATGTGGAAGGACAACGGGATACTACAGAAGCAGAACGGGAAGCCTATGTTGCCAGTGTTCCCGTTCCCGTAGTACCAATTGGTCCCGTCATACCCAATGCACCCACAAATCTCACGACGATTATTGGAAATGGCAAAATAATCTTGTTTTTTGATGCACCGACCAACACAACCGTAGATCTCTACACAGTTACAAGTTCTCCCGATGCAATTGTTGCAACAGGTAATTCCTCTCCCATCATTGTGTCAGGGATCACCAATGGAACTTCCTATACACTTTCCATAACTGCATCGAACGCTGCAGGAACATCGGTTCCCGCTACAACGGGCCCCATTGATACCACGTATACATTTACTACGACTTCCTTTACTACAACAGGTGCAACTACCTGGACTGCCCCTGCCTATGTGACAACTGTGGAATACCTACTTGTAGGAGGAGGAGGTGGCGGAGGAAATGGATATGATACAGGTGGTGGAGGTGGTGGTGGTGCAGGTATGGTATTAACTGGGAATTCTACAGTAAATCCTGGAACAGCATATGTTGTCAATGTAGGTGCAGGAGGTGCAGGAGGTGCAGGAGGTTTAGCAAATCGCACAAATCTTCCAGGTTCATCTGGAAATTCCTCGGAATTCAATGGTATAACTGCATTGGGTGGTGGGGGTGGTGGTGGAAGTCGAACCCAGAATCAGACACCTGGTGGGTATGGTGTGGGAGGACTGGCACAAAATGGTTCCGTATCAGCAGCACTTGGAGGAAATGGAGGAGGTTCGAATGGTGCTGGTGCTGGTGGTGGAGGTGCCTCGGCACCAGGAAACAATCGACCATCTGCAACTGTCGCTGGAACAGGTGGAGCTGGTACGTCTTCCAGCATTTCAGGATCCACTATCACATATGGTGTGGGCGGAAATGGTGCCAATGCAAGTACATTGATAACAGGTGCACCAGGAACTGCCAATCGCGGCAATGGAGGTGGTGCAGGAAGTGCAGGAGCTGGTAATGCAGGTGCAGGCGGCGCCGGTGGTTCCGGTATTGTTATTCTGAAATATTAGCCATTGCAAAAAAGTCTTCGACGGATTGCAGGGCGGATTCGATCCAAGCCTGGTGTCTGGCAACGGATTCCCCTACCACCCACAGATTCTCCATGGGATGCATGGCCTTCTCAATGGCTTTCTCCACATTATAGGCCCCTGGAACCCAATAGGTGCACCCAGACGGCCATTCGTGTTTTTCGAGGAAGGTGGGATTTGGAATGTCGCGTTCAGGAAACAGGCGTTTGGCTTCCTTTTGAATGGCTTTGGTTAACTTTGGCCCTTCCAGGTCTTTCCAGGTGTCTGTATCCGGTCCATCGGTGTATGAAATCATAATAAGGCCAGTCTTGGGATCGATGGGGATGACAAAACGCAGGGGCGAATCAGAGACGGTCTTTTCTAATCCAGACCACCAAGGACCGCCACGACCAACAGGATATTGGGCGTAGATCCGTGTGAGTGCCGAGGTTTGCAATTGTTTGAGAAGAGGCAGGCCTTTGAGAACCGAGAACTTCCCAAGAGAGCACCGGCAGGTTGCAATAACAACTTGGTTCGCCTCGATGCGAAAAGGTTTGGCTTCGGCCTTTTTTCCGGAATCCCCCACAATGACAAATCCATCGCCGTGTTTTCGAATATCGGAGACACGATGTCGGACACGCAGATCACCACCTTTGCGTTTTACAACTTCAGCAAGGTGGCTAGTAAGAGCATCGATTCCTTCTTGGATTCCTACATATCCTCCGTAGGTTCCCATTTCTGCCTCGAAGGATTCCACGGCCAGATCGGCACGCAACATGCCAACTTCGGCCCAATAAGGAAACCGGCTCAACAAGGCCCGCCATTCGGGTGAGAGGAGGGAGGATAGAGTGTGGGAAGCCAGGGTGTGCGAGGACTGTCCTTTCAGCATTTTTAGGATGGCCGGTAAGATCCAGTCAAGTCCATGGGGTTCGTCGCGAAGCGTTGCCAAAGGACGATAGACGACCTTGTCGGAAATGGAGTATGTATGGAGTTTAAAGCGTTTTATGAGTGCATGGGTGCGTGTGTGGGAAGCATGAATGCGGCCTGCCCCAATTTCGTATTGAGGCTCGCGATGGGTTACAATGCGTCCTCCTACGTTCGGGTATCGTTCCAACAGAATCACTGAATATCCACGGTCAAGTAGGCCTTCAGCAACGGAGAGTCCAGCAATGCCTGCACCGACAATGACGATTGACATCTTATTTTGGGAGGTGTGGAAAAAATTGAACGGTCTTTAGGCCCCAGGGTGGGTATGTGTGCTCTCTGATTCTTTCTAGTCTTTCCTAGTCTTTCCTAGTCTTTCCAACCTTTCCTTACCATGTCTGCCTCCCTGAAGTCCAAGATCTCCCAGATGATGAATGAGGGTCTCAGCAACCGCGAGATTCTGAAGGAGGTCAACAAGATCCTGCGTTCCCAGGGCAAGGATACTCTGCATTACACTGGCCTGTGTAAGATCATCAACTCTCTTGTGGATGATCTGACACCTTCGTATTCCTCAGATGAGGAGGACGAGGAGTATGTTCCCTCGGAGTCCGAGGAGGAGGACGACGACTCTGTTTCCCTGGTGTCCGAGGCATCCGATGACTCAGATGACTCTGGTGTTTCCATGGGCTCTGAGGAGTCTGAGGACAACGAGGACAACGAGGACGAGTGGACACCCTCCAAGGAGTACATGTCAATCTTCTTCTACCACCCAGAGGCCCCAGGTGAGTATGACCGTCTCACCATTCATGCAGAGGACGGCGCATTCTTGGCTCGCTACAAGTTCAACATGACCGACACCACCAAGCCAACCAAGATCGATGAGTTTGTAGGAACCAAGGAGACCATCCTGGAGTATGTGGGAGACATCTTCCGTCTGCTGCGGATCGATCAGAAGCCATTCACTGAGATTGAGTTCCAGATCCCCTTCTACCCAACCATCTCGGTGACACCCGCCAGGCTGAACCGCGACACCCGCAAGACCATCCTACGCATCATGGGCGTCTACCTGGACCACACACAGCTGTCCTTCGATGACCTCTGCAACGAGCACGGCATCTAACCACCACTCATCCCAACATCCCATCGTCATTAACCAGAACCGTAAGTATGAATCCAGTTTAAAACCGTTTCCGTATCACTACTTTGTAGTGTCGAAACGATTTTTTTCGGTACGCAGAACTGGAATGTTGGCATCGAACGAACCCCACAGTATCCCGAGGTATAGTCGTTCTCATCCACATCGATTTTGAAGATGGTGAGGCCGCGTTCTTCGGCATCCACAATGATGGCAGGCAGGTTGAGGCGTTTGCAGGCACTGCACCATTTTGCAGTGTGATACTGGATCCATGCGCCGTCCACCCGCATTCCCGGCAGAAGAGGTTGCCCTGGTTTCAGATTCCACATGGTTTCAAATTGCTCTTGTGTTGTGAGATCCAGGAGCATTTTGTAGGAAATGCTGGTTTTTCCTTGGGAGGGAGGAACGCGCGCAGGCTAGTTCAGACGTTGATGTAGGAAATCCGAGATTCCTTTGATACCACCTGCGAGAAGCAGGGCGGTTATGGCGCCGGCCAGGATGGGACCAGGGCCTTCGCTGCTTGTGCTTGCGCTAGCGCCAGCGCTGCCACCGCCTGTCTGCGTTATCTGAGCGGCCTTGGCGGCCGCTAACTGTTGGACGGTTTGGAGTGTATCCGCTTGTACCTGTTGGGCGACTTGTTGGGCCATGGTGGGACCTTTGGCAAGCAGGGATGTACCAAGGGCCGCCGCGGCTGTACCAGCCGATGCCAGTTTGCCCGCAGAAGACACTGCAGTTCCCACCGTTGGTTGCAAGACAGGAACCACCAGTTCACGATAGAGTGCCCGTGCAGGAGATGCTAAATTGGGAAGGGAGGACAGGATGCCAGAATCCTCCTCTGGTTTTTCCACAACTGGTTGGACTTTGAAAAGCGCTGCGGCATCAATCGGTTTTTTAAACAGAAAGTTAAATGGCATGGGAGTAGTAATTCCCTTTTCCATGATGGATTTTGTCATGAATATGGCATGAAAGGCATCCCATGCGACCCAGAACAAACCAAAAAGAAACAAAAAGATATTGAGAGTGGAAAAGAGTTTCGCAACTCCTTTCCAGGTTTCCCCCAGGTAAAACTTATCTATTCCCAGAAATCCAACACAGACCGCCAAAATCGTGTAGATTATGTAGGATTTCGGGGCTGCAAACTCTGTCTTCTTACCACCTGTTTTTGGACCATCGACAGGCAATGGCACAAAGGTTCCACGCCCAATTCCACGAATCCAATCAAAGGGAGAATTCAGACCCTCTTTACGAATGCGTTTTCCATCGGTTAGAACCTGTAAGATGTCCCATATATACCAGAATCCCAGGCCGCCCATATTCATGAGAAACTTTTTCAAGGCGGTCTCATTGGAACGCAAATAAAAATGGTCCAATCCGAAGAATCCCAATAGGAATGTTAACACAACAAACATATAATAGTTGCGATCGGGTGCCCCCCATACATCGGTATCACTAATATGATGTGGTGTTGGTGTTGAAAATATATCTTGCGGGGAAGGGGAATCCTTCTCGGCAAGATTCGTTGTTGTGTCCTTGGTAGACATCCTCCTACGAAGGACAGGTACAATCATGTGGGAGACCAACCCGCAGCATGACGGAGACTTACACCGTAAATAACACACCACCTAATCCCGAAACAATGCGCAATATATTATAGTTTGTTGCATACACGGTAAATCCAACAGGACGTGATTCCACGGATGAATTCATGGTGGCCTGCAGGACAATTGAGTTCAGCCGGCTCGCATTACAGGTTCCTTGTGGTTGCGCGGCCTCCGGGGCCAAACTGAAGGAATATACATAGATAAAAGAATTGGGAATGGCGGTATGTCGCTGCCAAGGCTGGAAGAGACGGAAGTAGCGGGCACTCTGTCGTTCGAAGCGATCGAATCCATCAAACTGTAGGACCGCGGAGTCAATCAAGTCGAGGTTGGGGATTCCCTCTTCATTGTTGGTACGACTTCCATAGTTAAACCATTCATGAGCGGTTAACATACGATCCTGTTGGACCACCCAAATAATCTCCTTGAGAGGATGATTGAAATTCAGGGGAATTGAGACATTCTGGACGCCCGCCGCAACACTGTAGCGCTTGATATATTGAACTTGTTCGATGAGGTACTCGTGGCGAGATGTGGCAAATCGTCGGCGTTCCTCCACATCCAGATACACAAAATCACCCCACAGAGTTATATCCTGTATGTAGGGTTTTGAAACAACATCCTGACAAGGATTATCAACCAGATTGTTGGCATACACCATATCATATCCATTTTTGAATTTAATGTAGATACGGAGAGGTGCTGACTGTAGGGCAACAAGGGGAAGTGCAAGACCAATGTTGTTACAAAACCAGAAGCGAAGGGGAATAAATAGATGAAGAGGACCTGATTGGGTCTGTTGGGAAAATACCTCCTGAAATCCGGTCATATTGTTGAATCCGGCATATTTTGCATAGGGAGTTGTGAGTTGGGCCCAAATATGCAACCATTCACCGGATTGACGATCGATTTCTTGTTGGCCGATTTGGAAGCTTATGTAGTCAATCATTGCATTTCCAACACCATTCGCCCAGGAAAAGGTTGGGTCTGTATCGGCGAAATCAATAGGTTGTACGGTTTGTACTCCCGAACACCCCGTATTTTGTACTGCTCCTGTTGCATTCAATCTCGGGAGGCGAATCTCCAACATCAACTGACTTAATAAATCACCACTGTGGGGCAACTGTAAGGATGCAAGTTTGCCAAAATCTACAGCAGTTTCAAATGCAATTCGCTGTGTTTCAATACTGAAGTTGGTGTACCTGCGATATACCTGCTTAAAAAAGGTCGTTTGTGGATTTCCGGTCAAATAGATATCTTGACGACCGGTCGAAACCAGTTGTAATAATCCGCCGGACTTCGACATTCCTATCTACTTCGGTGAAAATACATGGGATTCCGCTACGCACATTTGATACGGTATACTACATACCCGAATTACTATTTCTTAGTAGGAACATGTCAGGAGCATTTGCTACCTACTCATTGGATACATTCCCACAAACATTAGTGGGTGGTCCCGTTTCGTCGCAATACATTCTGTATGCAAATGGTGTCGGACAGAGTTATTGGGGGCCCGCTGTATCATTTTCGACAATTCAGGAAATTAGTAGCATTGCAAATCAACAATACCAGTCGCAAAGTACAGGACTACAAACACTCGCTTCGAGTTTTACAACTCTCTCAACTGCAACCATCAGTACTGTCAATGGATTGCAGGTGTCATCTGCTACTTCCTTGGCAACTAGTTTCGGTATATTATCAAATCAGTACAATATATTCTCGAATGGAATTATATCGGAATTTCAGGGACTTAGTAATAATTTAACAATTCAAGTGAATTCCGTGTATACCAGCAGTTTGGATATTGTCTACAGTACAATCCAGGCAATTAGTAGCATTTCGACATTTACAAATGCCATTGACGCAGTGCAGACACTGGCGGTTGCCGGATTATCATCTCTTTCCACTGCAATTGCTATTACAAATACAAGTACAACAGTTGCACTTCTGGAACAAATTGACAGTTCATTTAGTACCGCTGTTGCATGTTCGAAACAATTCACAGCCGACCAAATATCCTCCCTTTCGACTGTCATAGCAACCCAGAGCTCCTTGTCCGTATTTAGCACACAAATCAATCAGGCACTGTTGAGTACATCGGCAAGTTTTGATACTTCGATTTCTAACAATATTTCCACTCTATATTTTGACTTAATTGGATTTGAGGCATCTACTTTTTCTACACAGACATGGGCGATCAGTACCATCTACGGAATTGAATCACGTGTAGGGGCATTGGAAGGTTTGAGTACTGGTATCTCTTCCCTCATAACATCCCAAATTTCTTCCAGTGTGTACCCTTTCTTTTCCTCCTTTGATGTGAAATTTTCTGGATACACAAGTACACTTCTCCAACAGATTTCGACAGTTTATCAATCTACCATATTGAATACCTTGGCAATCAGTACTATTTCATCGACCTCCTTTTTCTCCAACAGTTCACTACAAGGTCAGATTACAACTACCAGCAACAATCTCAGTACACTCACCTATCAATTCAATGTGTTAACAACAAGTTCTATTCTATCCGGAATTTACGATACATTTTTGCAACTCGAAGTATACACGAACACACTGATAACAAGTACAATTAATTCGACGGATGCATACAAGGCGGGGCTCTCCTTTTCAACCACTCTGCAAAATACATCGACTGCCAATGGTTTTTTTACGGCGTTCGTATCATCTGCCTACACATCCACGATTAGTACAATGATTCCCATAACAACGCAATTTGTTTCAACCATGATATCGACTCTTTACAGCACAAGTTGGTTTATTTTGAATTCATCTTTAGATTCCACAATTTTTGGAAAAAACACGGAATATGCAAGTACCAATACGGCCTTGACTAACGCGATTGTCCTGTCGTCCCAATCTCAGCTGAATTCCAGCATTTTGGCGTATCTCTCAACACCTGCAGGACAGTCTCTGAATGCCTTTTCGACACAGGGAAGTCAGGCAATCAGTACATTTAACAGTCAAGGACTCAGTACAATTCGAACACAGTCCACACTCTTTGGGTCCACATTTGTTGTGAACCAGGGACAGATCAGTACACTGGTAGCTGCTGGAAACTCGACAATTGCGGTCTTGAATCAGACACAGAGTACCTACACGTCCCTCTTCCCCTCCCTTTTTTCCTCTTTTGCCATTTCATCCATTACCCAACTTTCCACACAAAATACACAATTTACCAGCTCCATAATTGGATTTGGAAACATATTCCAAACTGCTCTGAACTCTACCAATAATGCTGTATTGGCAACAACGAGTGCAGCGGCGAATACGGCACTCAGTTCCATCGTCCAGAGTACCAACACGAGCTACAATACATTTGTAGCCGGTCTTACTGCGTCTGTTTCTACCATTGGGTTTTCAACACTCTACACGGTCCAAAACATAACTCTGACGAGCACAAATTTCGAGGCAACCATGGATCTCGGTGCATTTACCAACTTTGCCATTCAAGTGGCAGGGCCTCTGGTAAGTGGTTCCTCCAATTACAGGGTGACGCACACCTCCAATCTAAGCGCACTCAACTATCGCCGCGGTATCATAACAGTTGATGTGAGTACCATTGGAGCCGGATATTCCAATAATAGCGGACAATTGTGTTTGGATGTGTATCGTTGGGGTCTGCCAACCACCGTGTGGGGAAGCGTGTACCCATCCATTAGTAGCGCGGACTACATGGCAATGTATGAATATACCATTCAAAATAGTATAGTCTATACAAACTTGTTGAATGTATATCCACGATTACGTCTGAATGCATTGTCATTACGAGGAACCCAGACATACAATGTGTTATCGGGTGTGTCCGTGCAATCCAATTTCTTTTGGCGTGGTTCACCGATGCAGATCCAGTGGTCCAACTACAGTCATTTTCCATTTGGTGTGATGGGGGCGCCTCCGTATTCACCGGAAATTATGGTAGATGTAGTCGCAAGCAATCAGATCCAGGCCCGCTACGGACCGTATGGGATGGGTGTAAGTACCCTGAACTTCAACCTTCCGTATTACGGCGGATCCTGTAATAACCCCGTGACAACCACGGTGCGTGCCTATTTTGCAGGAAAACAGAGCGAAGCCCAGGAACTCACACTCCAAGTACTGGTTCCCAAGTTCCAGGAAGTACGTCTATCGCCGGCTCCAGGCAAGTTCGTATCCCTCATGGAAATTCAGGGAATAGCCGATGTAATTGTGGGATCTACGAATAGTTTTTCAGGTAGGCCGATTGGAATGTTTGGAACTGCTCCAGGATCGAACTTGGCTTTAGGTGGCAGCAACGCTACGTTTGGACCCTCGAATGCCGTGGATGGACTTACAACCACCCTAACAATTGGACCAACAAGTGTAGGAGTTCCAGATCCCAATGCATACCTACAGATCCTCCCCAACTTTCAGAACACAACGACCGCCATTAACACAGTCTATGTGTTTAACGTACCTGCTGCTTCCAATCAGGCCCGTGGAACAGGAGATGGGCGTACAGAAATGGATGGTTCAGTACTACGCACAAACACGCTTGTTGGAACAACCCAGTATTATAGTTCTATTACATTGACTTCCAATGCGTTCCAAACATATCTATTTTAGATTTAAGGATTTGTTCGTCCTTAGTTCTATAAGGACATGTTAGCCCATCATCCAGAAACGGGGCAACCCATCCGTATTTTGCATTCTGACGCACAAGTGTCCCAGTCGCATAGGACACTTGTGTGGATTCGTCCAACCTTTCAGGCGAGTACACGCTGGAATCGGTGGACTACCATTCTTTCGGAGCCTGCTGCAATTGCCGTGGCAATTCCGCAGCATCTCGTGATCTTGGAGTTTTCGGAGGAATGGATTCCAATTTTGCGGGCATGGACCAACACAATGGTATGGATGTCGGAAACGGCTGCGGCTGCCTACGAGAAGGCAGGGATTGATGTGTCTGCTTTTCTGATTGTAGAGGAACTCTTTTCCATGTATCCATTCCTAGGCGAACCCATACAGACGGGGGATCCGGTAGAAAAAGTCCTGATCTCGATCGCCCATATCCTGCGCTTTCGCACACTTGTGGGGAATCTGGATGTTGCGGAGTTTGGTGTGAAAGCCCAATTGGCAGCATGGACTGGCACATGTCAAGGTTCCATTCTGAATATACCTGCTGATGCAACGGATGTCATGATTCCGGAATGTTGGTTAGTGCAGCAATATTATGTACCTTCGCAGTCCAGACGGGCCCGCGAAATTAACACATGTCTTGAGAAGAATCTTGCAAACCCCTACATCGATCAGATTCTCCTGTTGAACGAGGAGGGGACCGAGGTTCCCCCTCGGTTTCTAACACACAAGGTGCATGTACGAACAATCGATGGGCGCTTGACATATGCCGAAGCACTGCGTGCTATTCAACGGGAATGTCCTGAAACAGCCTTTGCCATGTTTTCCAATTCAGATATTTGGTTTGATGAATCACTGGCAGCGCTGTGGACGATTCCTCTGGCGGAACGGCGACTGTTTCTGGCCCTGCTCCGGTGGGAGGAGAAAGATGGCGAGGAACCGACCTTGTTTGGACCTCGGAATGATTCGCAGGACAGTTGGATTCTGGCACGTTCTACACTGGATTTTCCGGTAGATGATGGATTTGCATTTCCTTTCGGCAAACCTGGATGTGATAATGCGATTTCGGTGGAAATGTTGCGAAAAAAGTGTCTTGTGGTAAATCCGGCGTATTCCATCAAAACCCATCACGTCCATGCTTCGAATATTCGTACATATGATCCCCGCGACATCCTCTATAAACCCACCTACTTGTATGTGGATCCGACTCCGATTCAGTTGTTTACTGTGGAAAAACACATGAAGACCTGGAAAAAGGATGTGCGAGCATGGAAAGAATCGGCGCCGAGTGAGTCCTTTTTCCAGCGTATGCAAGGAGAATCAGAGGATATACACCTCATTTGTACGGCATTAAAACAAAAGGAGGGTATTCATCTGGAACCGGATGAAGGAATGATCTACACGCCACCACCGGATCCTACGGCAATCTATGAATGGGCCCATGCATTTGCAACACCACACGGTCTTGTTTCGAATTTCC
>JACCDW010933119.1_pt1 | contig 11092 bp, 12 predicted proteins | sample 7449781 | NCBI WGS metagenome assembly JACCDW01 (sample SAMN15323449, study PRJNA562643) | freshwater metagenome | isolation source: river surface water | place: USA:Blue River Watershed | collected 2017-08-18
TAAGAAGTAATCTAAACAACTGATATGCACAGCGCCATTTTGTCCGCAAAATGGCGCTGTTGTTTTTTATCTTTATCCCAATAAAGTCAACGTATGAAGTCAAAAGGCCTCACCCAGTTTATTTTCATCGCCATGCTACTCGGTATCGGTGTTGGTTATGTACTCAATACCTTTTTTGATACCGCACCTGCTTATCAGGATAATATCACTCTTGTAAGTAGCCTATTCCTTCGTCTGATTAAAATGATCATCGCGCCTTTAGTTGCTTCCACCTTGATTGTCGGAATCGCGAAGCTAGGCGATATGAAAGTGGTAGGACGAATTGGTTTGAAAACTATGGCGTGGTTTTTATTTGCCACCATTATTTCTTTATCCTTAGGAATGGTTTTGGTTAACTTCTTCAAGCCCGGTGCTGGATTGAATTTGCCTTTGCCGAGTGAAGAAACTGTAGCAGGAATTGCGAAAGCAAAAATCAACCCGAAAGACTTTTTAACGCATTTAGTTCCTGACTCTTTCTTTATGGCGATGTCGGGTAATGAGATTCTGCAAATCATCGTATTCTCTATTTTCTTCGGAATGGCTTGCGCTTCTTTGCCTGAACAAACACATGGCTTAGTGAATGCTATTGAAAGTATTTCAAAGGTGATGCTTAAAATAACCGGCTACGTGATGAATATGGCTCCTCTGGCTGTTTTTGCAGCGATTTCCGCTATCATTGCGAAGTCGGGCTTAGGTGTGCTTATCACTTATGGAAAGCTGATTGGCGAGTTTTATCTCGGCTTGTTTTTACTTTGGGTTATCTTGTATATCCTAGGTTCTCTTTGGGTAGGTAAACGCATTAAAGATTTATTCTTCGGTGTGAAAGAAAGTGTCTTATTGGCCTTCTCTACCGCATCGAGTGAATCAGCGTTCCCGCAGTTGATGCAACAGCTGGAAAAATTCGGTTGCCAAAAGAAAATTGTCAGCTTTACCTTGCCACTTGGTTACTCCTTCAACCTCGATGGAAGTATGATGTATATGACCTTCGCGTCCTTATTCATCGCGCAAGCTTATCATATTGAAATGCCTTTGTACGAACAGATTTCTTTGTTGCTTACCTTGATGGTGACTTCTAAAGGAATTGCTGGCGTACCGCGCGCCTCTCTCGTTGTTATTTCAGGCGCTTTAGCACAGTTTCATATCCCAGAGGCTGGACTATTATTATTGATGGGAATCGATCAGTTACTAGATATGGGACGCTCTGCTACCAATGTCATTGGAAACGCAGTAGCTACCGTAGCAGTAAGCAAGTGGGAAAACGAATTAAGTGAAACAAATCATGGCTAATAAACAAACAGACCTCAAAGAAGTGAAGGTGACGAAACATCACTCCGGCTTCGTTAATATATTTGGCTTGCCGAACGTCGGTAAGTCGACTTTATTAAATGCATTACTCAACGAGAAAATATCGATTGTAACACCGAAGGCACAGACGACGCGTAAGCGTATCATCGGCATTTGGAACGATCCTCGTTTTCAGGTGGTGTTCAACGATACGCCTGGTATTTTAGAGCCGCATTATAAGTTGCAAGAGAGCATGGCGAATGTCATTCAGGAAGCGATGCAAGATGTCGATATCGCCCTGTTTTTGATCGAAGCGAATATGAATGAGATGGCTGCCAAAGCGCAATTCGATCAATTGAAATTTAAGGTGCCCGTGATATTGGTTTTAAACAAGATTGATCAAATAACGGAGCCGGTGCTTCGTATGAAGATGGGCTTCTGGGCGGGTGTTGAAGGGATTAAAGAAGTGGTGCCTGTCTCTGCTTTAAAGAAAAGAAACCTAGATATTTTGAAGGCGATGATCTTGAAATATCTTCCGGAAGGTCCTGCCTTTTACGATAAGGAACATATCAGTGATCGTAATGTGCGCTTCTTTATGTCAGACTTTATCCGTGAAAAAATCTTCTTGTATACCCATGATGAAATCCCTTATCACACGGAAGTTGTGGTAGTGGATTATAAGGAAAAGGAGGATATCGACGTGATTACAGCGGAGATCTATGTGAACCGTGACTCGCACAAGAGTATGTTGATTGGAAAGGGTGGTGCGCTTATAAAGCGTATTAGTACGGAAGCTCGTGCGGATATGGAGAAATTTTTAGGAAAGAAAGTCTTTTTAGATACGCGCGTGAAGGTGAGAGAAAACTGGATCGATAATGAGCGTTCGTTAAAGAGCTTCGGATATTAACAAAATCGGCTGTGAAGTATTAACTTTGCGGCGCAAAACAATAATTATGCAACAAGGACCTATTTCTCAATTCATGGCGCATCACTATCGCCATTTTAATGCGGCAGCCATGATGGATGCGGCTAAAGGATATGTAGAACATCTAGATGCAGGTGGAAAAATGATGATCACCTTAGCGGGTGCGATGTCAACTGCCGAGCTAGGCATTTCACTTGCTGAAATGATTCGTCAAGATAAAGTGAGCATTATCTCTTGTACAGGTGCTAACTTGGAAGAAGATATCATGAACTTGGTAGCACATAGCCATTATAAGCGTGTTCCAAACTATCGCGACTTAAGTCCGCAAGAAGAATGGGATCTATTGGAAAATCATTATAACCGTGTAACGGATACTTGTATCCCTGAAGAAGAAGCTTTCCGTCGTTTGCAAAAGCATATCCATGGCGTATGGAAAGGTGCTGAAGATAAGGGTGAGCGTTATTTTCCGCATGAGTACATGTATAAAATTTTGTTGAGTGGCGAATTAGAGCAATACTATGAAATCGATCCAAAGAATTCATGGATGTTGGCAGCTGCACAAAAGAATATTCCTATCGTCGTTCCAGGTTGGGAAGACAGTACCATGGGTAACATCTTCGCTTCCTATGTGGTGAAGAATGAATTGAAAGCTACGACGATGAAGTCGGGTATCGAGTATATGGTATGGTTGACAGAATGGTATCGTAATAACTCTTCTGGAAAAGGTGTTGGCTTCTTCCAAATTGGTGGCGGTATCGCTGGTGATTTCCCTATCTGCGTGGTACCTATGATGTACCAAGATTTGGAATGGCATGATGTGCCTTTCTGGAGCTATTTCTGTCAGATCTCTGATAGCACTACCTCTTATGGTTCTTATAGCGGCGCTGTTCCGAATGAGAAAATTACTTGGGGTAAATTAGATATTCATACACCGAAGTTCATCGTAGAAAGTGATGCAACAATTGTTGCACCATTGATGTTCGCCTGGATTTTGGGTTGGTAATCGACTCCTTATAAATTCTAAAACCGCGGCTCCGTTACGAAGTCGCGGTTTTTTATTGTATCCATCTTTTTTAGTAACTTGAAGCGTTAAAAATTCTACGTTGAAGCTTTCTATCGTTATCGTTAATTATAAAGTCAAGTACTTCTTAGAAGCCTGCTTGCAGTCGGTGCGTAAAGCCACTGCCAACATCGAAGCAGAGGTCTTTGTAGTCGATAACGCCTCTAACGACGGATCTGTAGAATGGGTGCAAGAACGTTTTCCAGAAGTAAAGCTAATTGCCAATGCTAAAAACGTCGGATTTTCTGCCGCCAATAATCAAGCGATTCGCGAAGCCAAAGGCGAATATATCCTTTTACTCAACCCAGATACAATTGTCGGCGAACACTCCTTTACGGAGCCGCTCGATTATATGGATGCCCATCCAGAAGCGGGTGGACTAGGAATAAAAATGCTCGATGGCCAAGGGCAGTATCTGCCGGAAAGTAAGCGTGGCTTTCCAAAGCCGTCTACGGCTTTTTATAAGTTGAGTGGACTGAACAAGCTCTTCTCTAAATCGGCGCGCTTTAATCATTATTATCTCGGTCATCTTTCCGAAAATCAAATTCAAGAGGCGGAAGTATTGGCTGGCGCTTATATGTTGCTCCGTAAGGAAACGCTCGAAAAGATCGGTCTTTTGGATGATACCTTCTTTATGTACGGCGAGGACATCGATCTCAGCTGGCGTATCATTCAAGGAGGCTATAAGAATATCTACTTTTCAGAGAATCCAATCATTCATTATAAAGGCGAAAGCACGAAGAAGGCGACCTTCAACTATGTGAAGCTTTTCTATCAGGCGATGATCATTTTTTCGAAGAAGCACTTCAAAGGCGCTTTCTCTGCGAGCTTTATACTCTTTTTGCAACTAGCGATTTATCTGCGTGCCATGCTAAGTTTGTTTTCACAAATTGGCGCAAAGCTCTCTCCCTTTCTATTCGATGCGCTCTTGTCGGTGACGGGCGTATGGTCGGCGCAATGGCTATGGCTACATCGTTCTGCAGATATTCCTGAACATTATTATCCTTCCACTTATACTTATTTCGTATTGCCGATCTATGCCTTCGTATGGGTTGTTTCCTTGTATTTCAACGGCGCCTACGATAAGCAATTTAAATGGCGTTATCTCGGAAGAGGTTTGTTATTGGGTACTGTAATTATTTCCGCGGTTTATGCCTTCTTGCCAAAAGAATTGCAGTTTTCGCGAGCAATCATTTTGTTAGGAGCTTCTTTGAACGGACTCTGTTTCTGGGGATGGCGTCGCCTAGCGGTGCGTATGAACCCAGCTTCCAACTTTAGAGAGAGCGAAGAGAAGCGAATGTTATTTGTCGGAGAAATAGCCGAAGTCGCGCGCGTTCAAAAAATGATTCAAGACCTACATATTCCGCATACCGTATTAGGAACAATACAAGGTTCAGATAAATTGGAAAGTGCTCCGAACGAAGCCTATGTCGGCAGTTTGCGCGATTTGAAAAAGTTAGTACTGACACTGCAAGTGAATGAAGTCTTGTTTTGCTTGAAAGATGTGCAAGTAGAAGAGATGATTATGGCGATGGCCGAATTAAAAGGGATCTGCAGTTTTAAAGTATTGGCAGAAAATGGAACGGCGATTGTCGGTAGTAATAGCAAGGAAACGGCTGGCGACACGTATTTGTGGGATCAACGCTTCTCTCTACACAATACCTTCGCCAAGCGGAATAAACGTCTTTTTGATGTATTGTTTAGTGTAGTAATCCTAAGCTGTTTCTTCGTCCCAATCTTCGCCATTATATTGTGGGATAAACAGCATAGAACAAGTCTTTGGAGAGGGTTATGGACGGTTTTAGCAGGACGAGCTACTTGGTTTGGTACGCTAGCGGATCAAGTCACGCTGTTGAAAGAAGAGGGACTGCAATTGAAGGATGGGGTATTTCCAGTATGGAATAGTTCATTCGCTCCGCAAGAGGCTTGGTTGGTTAGACGACTTCTTAAAGAATATGTTCAAAATTATCGCGTGAAGCTAGATTTTCGCTTAGCGAAAGCTTTGCTTTTGGCACGATTTTATCCTAAATTTGAAAAAAAATAAGCATGAAAAAAATAATCCTTGGTATCGTTGTGCTTTTGACTGTGGTTGTTGGTCTTTATTCCTTCAAGCCTATGCAAAGCCGTCCTATGAATGGGGAGAAGGCTCCTAACTTAATCTTCAAAAATCCAGAAGGGAAAGTAATGGCACTTTCAGAATTGAAAGGTAAAATTGTTATGATTGATTTCTGGGCTAGCTGGTGCGGACCTTGTCGTCGTGCGAATCCGTTTGTAGTAGATATGTACAAGAAGTATCACAACAAGAAATTCAATGGCGGTAATGGCTTTGAAATCTATAGCGTGTCTTTAGATAAGGATATGAACGCGTGGAAAGCGGCTATCGAAAAGGATGGCTTAGCTTGGCCTTATCACGTGAGTGATTTAAAAGGTTGGGGAAGTGAAGCAGGAAGAATGTATGGCATCGAGTCTATTCCTCAATGTTATTTGATCGACGGAGAGGGCACAATTATCGGAGCAGGTATGCGTCCGGAGAATGTGGCCGAAGAATTGAATCGTCGCTTGAAATAAAGCTTTATAAGAGTTTTTTGAACAGATGGCCGGTATATCCGGCCATTCCTGTTAATAGGCCCGCCAAAATAGGTCCTAAGGCCAAGAACAGATAGGGATGTTCGCTTTTCAAGAAAAGCATCGCTAGTTTATTCGCTAGAATGTGATCATTCTGATACGATAGATAAAATCCATAAGCACCCCATAGTAAGAAGGAGCAGACGAAGGGAAGCCAGAAGCTACGCGTGCCTTCGCGCTTATCGGTGAGTAGGCCATAGATTAAATAAGGGAGCACCATCAACCACCAAAAGAAAAAGTATTGCAATCCCGCTTGCGTCAGTAAAAGTAGGATAGGCAGGATGATCCATTCTATCCAAAAAGGTCGTTGGCCTTTTTGCTTTTTTCTACGATTACCGCCTTTGCCAATTCCATTATTGACCCGCTTGCCTTGTGTATAGCCTAAAATCATTTTGAAAAGGTTTGAATGAATAATGCGTCTTTACGATTGTTGAGGTTCCAGTGCTGTAATGCATGATATTTACCTTGTTCCCACTCCTTCACTTGATTGCAGTAATAGGCAGAACCTGGATTGCCACTTGCGCCACCAGGATAGGTGCCATACGCTTCGATAGTGTTTTTACTGAGCTTGACGATCATGCGCCACGAGGCCCCAAAATCAGCGCCTAAGGCGTTTACGGAGTTGAGTTCACCAGCGGCTTGGATATTCATGCCAAAGGCATCTAGCTTGGCGATATGCGCAATTTTTGTCTGCCGATAGCTCGACCAATTCTTGGCATTCGCATTGGCGTCATACTTTTCTAATGCGATATCTAGCGAGCTGATTAATAGTTCCTGCAAGTTCTCTTTCTTTTTAGTATTGATATTGTCTATCAAGGCGAAATTGCTATCCAACAAGTTTAGACGAAGCACCACATCCTTCTTTGGGTAGTCGATAATTTGTTGGTCTTTCTTCAACTCATCATCATAGACGCTTTTTACCAAGGCCTCGTACCATAATTTCGCTAAGGCTGTATATGGGTTGTCGAGGGTGTTTTGTTGATTCCAAGTGTTGAAGAATTCACCTAAGAAAGCTTCGTGGCCTTTTCTTAATAGTTGATGTTTAAACACATCTTCGTTATGAAAGGCCTTTTTACAAACGTTTTTCAGGTCGCCAAACCAAAGGTTATAGGCGTCATTTTGCAATTGCATCATATCCGCCAGATTGAAACGCGCTTTTGATTTAAGCACTTCATCGATGCGTAAGGCGCGATAGTTGTGGAAGTCGCCTGAATAGAAGTAAGGATAGAAGATGTCGGTCGGTTGCTGGTTGGCGCTCATCACGTAGCCACAAGCCGGGTTGAGCAGATGCGGGTTTTCGTTAAAAGGGATATAGATCTGTACCAGCGAGCTAGTGTCAGCCTCTTGAATAAATTCACCTTCATCTTGTTTTAAAAGTTGAAACTTCCCTTGTTGTTGTATCCCGATATCCCCACGGCGTGCGGCGAATAGAAAGTTTTGTGCCGGACATTGATATTGCTGTAAGGCTTCTTGAAAGTCGGCATAATCTTGTGCTCGGTTCAAAAGATATAAGGCCCCGACTTCGTTAGAGGCTTGTTCGCCCATCCAACGGATCGCCATATTGTTAGGAACTCCTTCTTCTTTGAAGCTACGGTCGTAGAAGACCCTGCCAAAAGCTGTTTGCAGGATGGTGTCGATATATGCTGTCTTGCCTTTTATTGAAATAGTATCGAAGGCGAATTGTGTTTTAGTCCATTTTCCTTGCAGTTTGTATTCGCCTTGAGTCGCATCTTTAAATTCGATATGATACCAGTCGCGGACATCTCTTTCGGAGTTGGTAAGACTCCAGGCGATAGAATCATTAAAGCCGATGATGATGCCTGGTAGGCCTGGCAGGCTTGCGCCTGTAAAGGAAGCGCCTTTGATATTGAGTTGCACTTCGTACCATAGGGAAGGCAGGGAGAGATGCAGGTGAGGGTCGCCACAGACGATGACGCTGCTATCGGTTGTTTTAGACGGACCGACGGCCCAGTTATTGCTTCCGTTTGGAGCTTCAGGATTTGGAGTGCTAGCGGCGCTGATGGATAAAGGAGAAAATTGATTTTTTAGTTGATAGTTGTAAGGCACTAGCTCGTCCGAACCTTCATTATGGAAGTCGGTTGGTGTCATTTGAATTGGAAAATTCAGGTTTAAGTCGTTTAAGTTGAAATGCCAATAATGCGCCTTTTCATTGCTCACGATGACAGGCGAATAGATTGGGAAGTCGGGATAGAGCTGACGGTAGCGATCGATTCCTAGGGTTTTGCGGGCATTGGTATTTGGCAAGTCATTGGAGTAGCCGCTGAGGTCGTCGGCCATATATTTTAGCATGAGGAGTGATTTGTAGACACTCCAATTTTCGGGGCTGTAGTTGAGTAATTTGAATTCTACGGGATAATCTTTGTAGGATAGGGAGCTGATGAATGCGTTGACGCCGTCGGTATAGGCTTGTAGCATGGAAGCGCTGTTGCTGTCGGCCATGACGAGGGGAAGGGCTTTGCGGGCGGCGTTTGCGATGCCTTTGCGGCGCTGTTTGCGGTCGAATTCGAGGGTGGAAGGACCGAGGATTTCAGAGATTCTGCCGGCGGCGGCGCGTGTTTGAATATCCATTTGCCAAAGGCGGTCGCGGGCGCTGAGGTATCCTTGCAGGAAGTAGGCGTCGTGATCGTTTTGTGCAAGGATATGCGGATGACGTTGTGCGTCGAAGAGGACGGTGGCGCTATCCTGTAATTGCGGGAGCTGAAGGTGTGGGCTGGTGGATGGGTGGTGGGTGTCTTCGGCTTGTTGTAGGAGTCCGTGGAAGGGGTCGAGTAGGGTGCCGAGGGGTGGTAAATTGAAAAAATTGCTGTTTAAGAAAATTAAAAGCGTCGTCAGTAGCGAAAAGGTGACGAAAAAAATGTATTTTTGTCGAGTTAAAAGGCGCATACTGCAGAGGTTTTGCTTCTTGAAATTAAAGATTTTCGCTTTTGTTTTAAAATAAAAGTGAAAAAGTTTGTTTTTAAGAGAAGAATTTTTGATATTTGCGCTCCCGATAATAAAATAAAGCCTTTAAGTATCATGGCACGAGTATGTGACTTAACCGGAAAGCGACCAATGTACGGACACAATGTGTCGCACTCCAATATCAAGACGAAGCGTCGTTTCTTGCCGAATTTACAACGCAAGAAGTTCTTCGTTCCTGAATTCAATCAATGGATTGAGTTGCGCGTTTCAGCAGCAGCTATCCGTAACATTAACAAAAAAGGTATTTACCAATACTTGAAGGAGATTCAAGAGAAGGAAATGCGCTAAATCTAAAATCAGCACACGATTATGGCAAAGAAAGGAAATCGCGTTCAAGTTATCTTAGAATGCAGCGAACATAAGTCAAGTGGAGCAGCGGGTACAAGCCGTTACATCACCACTAAGAACAAGAAAAACAATCCAGAGCGTATTGAGTTGCGTAAGTTCAACGCAATTTTGCGCAAGTACACCATTCATAAAGAAATTAAATAAATAGTAGTATGGCTAAGCAAGCAAAAACCGCAATTAAGGCCAAAGGTTCGATCGATCCGAATGCCAAGGCCTACACTAAAGTTATTAAGTGTGAACGTTCACCTAAGTCTGGTGCTTATGTGTTCAAAGAAGCAATGGTTCATAAAGATAACCTAGCTGATCACTTGAAAGGATAAGTTAAAAAAAGGCCTCGCAAATTGCGAGGCCTTTTTTTATAATGAATAATGAATAATTGATGATTAATAATTGGGGGAGATAATGAATACTGGATAATAAGACAGGTTGATTTTAATTAAAACTGTATCATTCATTATAAATCATTCATTATAAATCATTCATTATTCATCAGTTATTTTTCTCCCATCAAAATAAACACGATCTCTCCTTTCGGGGGGTGTTTTTCGTAATACGTTTTGAGCTCCGTTAGGGGGCCGCGTTTGTTTTCTTCAAAATGCTTGGTGAGCTCACGGCTTACGGCAGCGATGCGTTCCGGACCAGCGAATTCGATAAACTCATCAATGAGTTTTACCAAACGGTGCGGACTCTCATACATCACTACGCTGCAATCAGATTGACTGATCGCCTTAATGCGTGTTTGTCTTCCTTTTTTATGTGGCAAAAAGCCTTCAAAGGTAAATCGGTCGGTGGGGAATCCTGTAGCAACTAATGCGGGGATCAGTGCTGTAGCGCCAGGGAGGCAAACTACTTTAACACCCGCCACATGGCAGGCGCGGATTAATAAAAAAGCGGCATCGGAAATGCCCGGTGTGCCCGCATCACTAATCATCGCCATTTTTTCTCCTGCCGACAAACGCTCCACCAACTGCTGCGTAACCTTATGTTCGTTATGTTGGTGATAGGCCTGTAGCGGGCGCGTGATTTCGTAATGCTTCAATAAATAGGAGCTAGTGCGCGTGTCTTCACATAGAATGGTGTCGACCTCCTTCAGCACCTTTAAGGCGCGCAAGGTGATATCCTCCAAGTTGCCGATAGGCGTTGGAACGATATAAAGCGTTGCCGGCTCCATCTTTAATTAGATACCAGAACCAGAAAGCGTGAATTCGAAATACTCCATCACAGGGTTTGCCAATAATTGCTTGCAAGCCGCTTGTGTCTTTGCGTTCGCCTCTTGTGCGTCACGTGCTTCGATCTCCAATTGAATATGTTTTCCAATGCGCACATTCTTGATTTGCGGGAAACTCATGTTCTTCAATCCATTTAATACAGCTTTCCCTTGAGGATCTAACAACTCTTTCAAAGGCATCACTTTAATGTCGGCGATAAATTTCATATTAGTTCGTATTGTTATTTTCTAAAACAGGTTTGTTCTGTAAAGCGGATAAACCGATGTACAAAACTAAGATAATAGGACCTGCGGCGTATTGCATAAAGACGGCAGCAGCTACCGCAAGGACGATTAGTAAAAGGCGTAATTCGTTACCAGCGATGGTCCATTTAGTTGGTTTCAAATTCATCATTGGTACTTTGGAAATCATTAACCAAGCTAATAATAAGATAATGGAATGTAGGATCCAAGGGCGAAGTATCCAATCGTTGATGATTGGGTTGTTCATGAATAGGGTCATTGGCAGGCAAGCTACGGTTAGTCCCATCATAGGCGTAGGTAAGCCGAAGAAACGCCCGTCTGCCGGCGCTTCTGTGATATTGTAACGCGCCAAGCGCCA
>JACCDW011406365.1_pt1 | contig 11091 bp, 13 predicted proteins | sample 7449781 | NCBI WGS metagenome assembly JACCDW01 (sample SAMN15323449, study PRJNA562643) | freshwater metagenome | isolation source: river surface water | place: USA:Blue River Watershed | collected 2017-08-18
AATGGCTACCAAATAGTATTTCTAAACTAGCTGCTCAAACGTGTTTTGCTTCCTATCTTTACGGCAGTACTATAAATCCAAATCGACTTAGCCATGATTATAGGTGTTCCTAAGGAAATCAAAAACAACGAAAACCGAGTTGCCCTCACTCCTGCAGGCGCAAAAGAGTTAATCAAAAGAGGCCATCAAGTATATGTACAGCAAAGTGCAGGACTTGGAAGTGGTTTTTCTGACCAAGACTACAGCGCTGCCGGAGCTAGCTTGCTACCGAGCATCGAGGCTACCTATCAAATTGCAGAAATGATCATGAAGGTGAAGGAACCGATTGAATCAGAGTACAATTTGATCAAGCCCAACCAACTTCTTTTTACTTATTTTCACTTTGCCTCGTACGAACCATTGACCAAAGCAATGGTGGCGAGCAAAGCAATTTGCTTGGCCTATGAAACGGTTGAAAAATCCGATCGTAGCCTTCCCCTATTGGTTCCAATGTCTGAGGTAGCCGGACGAATGGCGATACAGAAAGGTGCAAACTACCTCGAAAAGCCACTAGGAGGCAGAGGAATTTTATTAGGAGGCGTACCGGGTGTACTTCCTGCCAAGGTGTTAATCTTAGGTGGTGGCATCGTTGGTACTCAAGCTGCCTGGATGGCTGCTGGATTGGGTGCAGATGTGATCATTATGGATTTGTCCCTTCCTAGAATGCGCTACCTAGCAGATGTGATGCCTGCCAACGTAAAGACCATGATGTCTAATGAGTTCAACATTCGCGAGCAAATCAAGCAGGCTGACTTAATTGTAGGTGCAGTGTTGATTCCGGGTGCCAAAGCTCCTCACTTGATCACCAAAGACATGTTGAAGGACATGAAAAAAGGTGCAGTTGTTGTGGATGTGGCCGTAGATCAGGGCGGCTGCATCGAAACTTGCAAGCCTACTACCCATGAAAACCCTACGTATGTCATCGATGATGTGGTGCATTATTGCGTAGCCAACATGCCTGGTGCAGTGCCTTATACTTCTACATTGGCCTTGACCAATGCCACGCTTCCTTACGCCATCCAATTGGCTGATAAGGGCTGGAAGAAGGCAGCACAAGAAAATGCAGATCTCGTACCTGGTTTAAATGTAATCCAAGGTGATATTGTCTACAAGGCTGTAGCAGAAGCATTCAACATGCCCTACACGCCAGTAGAAAAATACCTTTCATAAGGTTGATCCAACCCAACAAAAATCCCAGCAAGGCCTTCTTGCTGGGATTTTTTATTTATATCAGTGGTCAGTTAATGACTACCGAACGAGTTGATGGAATTACGCTTTTCTCACAAATTCGGATTTTAGTGCCATGGATCCAAAGCCATCTATTTTACAGTCAATGTTATGGTCTCCTTCGACCAGTCGAATATTTTTCACTTTTGTTCCAGCTTTGATTGATTTTGGGGCTCCCTTGACAGGAAGGTCTTTAACAATAACGACCGAATCCCCATTCGCTAAAAGGGCACCATTGGAGTCTTTTACTTGGAATTCCTCCTCACCTGGGGAAACCGTATCACTTGGATTCCATTCTAACCCACAATCAGGACAAATCATCAAGGCATCGAGTGGATAGGTGTATTGAGAGCCACAAGTAGGGCAAGGCGCTATATTTTCCATAGCTCAAATTTAACTAGGGCAATGGTTTAAATTAGGATTATCATAAACTTAGTTTATGATTTAATACCCTAATTCGCCTTGAATCAGTAGATTCTCGATTTATTTCGGCCACATTATTTTTGCCCATTCCAATAACTCTGTTCCCAATTGTTGCTGAAAACCATACAAAATGGCATCAAAAAGGAGTAAAAATGCTCCTTGCAGGATAATGGATTTGCCAAAGCCAAGCCACTTATCTTTCTCCAAGCGTCTTCCTTTTTCGATTAAATAGAGTCCAAGGGCAATGTATCCGAAGTCTAAGGCGGCATTTGCTAGGAGGATCTTTTCAATTTGTTGCTGTGCAAGCAATACTTCCCAAAAATTCAATACAGCTACTTGGCTTGCCTGCCAAAAACCATACGCTGCAATTCCAAGATTGACTACATTCCAATAGGCATTCATTTGATGGAAAGCCTGGGTTTGTCCACTTGTCCGAAAGCTTGCTACTGCCCCCAAAATCAAGTTTACCACTGCCCACGTACCCAAAATGAGCATGCCTTGCTGGTTGTAATCCAAGCGGGTTTGATTGATCACTTCCAGGTCAGCAAGTCCCTGAGCAGCAACAGGCAATGTGAAAACAAAAAATAGAGGAAACAGGTGAAAGACTTTGGAAATATTCATAGCTCAACAACCTAAAATTAGGGTTTAAAGTTTGTTAGATGCTTGGATAGTAAGTAGTCCACAGCATTTTAATTCCAAAATAGCAGATCAATAGCCCTACTCCAATATTCAAGTATCTCCTTACTCTTGGAGTCACCAAATGAGCTAATTGACCTGCTAGAAAGCCTTTGGTGAGGTCAAAGCCAAAGACTGTCAGCAAAAGTGCTCCATAAAAAAGGGAGATTTGACTCCCTTCCCAAGATGCCTTTACAGTAACCATGCTAGCGATAGAGATCCAAAAAAGAAAAACAAATGGATTGATTCCATTGATGCCAAAGCCCATCAAAAAGGATTTGCTTGAACTTATAGGCCTTGTTTCTCTTTCCTGAGCATTCGTTTCCTTTTTTCGGATATAGGAAAGACCAAAACCAATCAAGATCATCCCTCCTAGGTAGCCCAAGGATTTTTCGATTAAGGGAAATTGACTTAGGAAGTGAACACCGAAGTAGGTGAAGATTACATAGACTAAGTCGCTCAGCAACACGCCAAAAGCTAAAATGGCAGCTTGCTTAAAGCCCTGGTCCATACTTGTGGTGATTAAGGCAAAAAATACGGGGCCAATCATCATGGAAAGGAGAAGACCCAATTCAATTCCTTCTAAAATCGCTTGCATCATCTTCAAAAGTACCGCCTCTTGGCTTATATTTGACTGGAATACCAATTGAATTTTCATTCATGGACATCAAAGCCAACCTTGAGCAGGTCAAAAAATCATTTCAAAATCCAAATTGCAAACTGGTAGCAGTCAGCAAAACCAAACCTTTGGCTGACCTTCAAGCTGCCTATGCCGCAGGAATTCGCGATTTTGGGGAGAATAAAGTCCAGGAAATTCAGGCTAAGCAACCTGAAATGCCTGCGGATACCCATTGGCACATGATTGGGCACCTGCAGAGTAACAAGATCAAATATATCGCTCCATTTATTCACCTCATACATGGGGTGGATTCCTTCAAACTCCTGGTCGAAATTGACAAGCAAGGAAAGAAGATCGATCGGCCAATTCCTGTGTTGCTTCAAATCCATATCGCCACCGAAGAAAGCAAGTTTGGCTTCGATATAGATGAACTTGAAAACATGCTCACTAGCCCTGAATTCACAAAATTGACCCATGTTCAAATTCAAGGATTAATGGGAATGGCAAGCTTTACTGAAAATCAGGACCAAATTCGAACTGAGTTTAGAGGATTGAAACAGCTGTATGAGGACTTAAAAAAACGTGCCCTCCCCTCCTTTGTCAACCTTCATGAGCTTTCCATGGGCATGAGTGGGGATTACCAAATTGCCCAAGAAGAAGGAAGTACGATGGTCCGCATTGGATCTTCCATTTTTGGAGCTCGAAACTATCCGAATCCATGAACGCAAAACGAATCTTACAAATCACAGGTATTTCAGGAGCACTAGCAGTGGGTTTGGGTGCCTTCGGTGCGCATGGCTTGGAAGCAACCTTGGTTGAAAATGACCGCCTTGATACCTTTCAAACTGCCGTAAACTATCATTTCTACCACACCTTGGCCCTATTGGGGATTGGGATTTTGGCTTCGGTCAAACCGTCGTGGAAGGGATTTTCATTCACTGCTTGGTGCATGATTTTGGGAATTTTGATTTTCTCGGGCTCCCTTTATGTACTATCCTTGACTGGAATTACTTGGCTTGGTGCAATCACCCCTCTAGGTGGTCTTTCCTTTATTCTAGGTTGGTGTTCACTTGTTTACCTCAGCATCAAAAACCAGTAAGTCCTTGAAAAAAATATTTATTGCCCTTATAACATTCTTTTGCCTTTGTGGCGCTGCATCTGCACAGGGTCCAACCTCAGGAATCACGCAGTTGGATAGCGCCTTTGGATCTCAAAGTTTCTTTGCTGGACACCTCACCGGCTTTATGCTCTATGACTTGGAATCCAAGCAGGTGGTGTTTGAAAAAAATAGCCACCTCTACCAAATCCCATCCTCTACCGCCAAATTAATGACCCTCTATGGGGCATTACTTGTGCTTAAAGACAGTACCCAAACCCTTCGATACCTATCCTCAGGGGATACCTTGAAAGTTTGGGGCTCAGGCGATCCCAGCTGGAAGTATAAAAATTTCGAGCAACCTGATTTTCAAAAAGTAATTAGAAACCATGCGGTGGTCCAGTTTTCAGATGCCAACCAAATATCTCCTGCTTATGGCTATGGCTGGCAATGGGACGATTACAAATTCGATTACGCAGCAGAACGCAGTTCCTTGCCCATCTATGGCAACCTAGTAAACTTAAAAATGGTGGGAGATTCTCTGCAGCTATTCCCAGCACCCTTCCAGCGAAGGGTCCAATTCAGCCCCAAAAACTTGAAAGAACTTGAACGGGATTTCAACAGCAACACCTACTACTACAACCCAAAAACCTTTGTGGGTCGAGAAAATCAAGTCCCCTTCCTCGTAAAACCAGAATTGATTATTGAGCTCGCCAGTATGGAAACAGGGATTCCATGGATTTATCGATCGGATTCACTTCCTGCGGAACATCAACAGTGGAGAGGAACGATCCTCGCTCCGTTGCTCAAAGAAATGATGCTTTTCAGCGATAATTTCCTTGCGGAACAAATTCTGTTGATGACTTCAGACAAGCTATTTCAAACCTTAGATAGCGACAGAGCCATAGATTACCTGTTGAAAACATCCTTTTCAGACCTTCCAGATCGACCTCGATGGGTAGATGGTAGCGGTTTGAGTCGACACAATTTGATAACACCACGATCCTTAGTTCGAATAGTAGAGAAACTTGAGGAATTGCTTCCAGATGGCCAATTCGAAGAATACCTTGCTGTGGGAGGAAAATCAGGTACGCTAAAAAACACCTTTCAGGCCGCTCAGCCTTACTTGTTTGCGAAAACAGGAAGTATGAGCCATTCCTATTGTTTGGCAGGAATTGTAAAAACAAAGTCCGGAAAAAGCTATGTTTTTGCATTTATGAATTCAAATTTCCCATTTCCGGTTTCGACTGTACGAAAAGAAGTGGAAAAAGTAATGCTACAGGTCAGAGATCACTTTTGAAGTAGCCAGCAATTGATTAAGTTGTCCATAACTTTGATTGCCCAAAAATTGTACCCCCATGAATAAACGAAGTTTCTTGAAGTCCTTAGGCTTTTTGGCAGCCTCTAGCCCTATGCTTGCATTTGATTTTTCGAGATCAAGCAGTGTGAACCCCCTATTGCCCATGGCCTTACTTCGTGGTCAAACAATTGGCATTATCAGTCCATCGGCAGCTTCCGCAGACCGAATGGAATATACCTTCGCAAAAGAGGCAATGGAGGCAATGGGATTAAAAGTGAAGGTTGGCTCAAATTTTAAAAATCGATTTGGCCATCTAGCGGGCACAGACGAAGAACGTGCTGCAGATTTCAATGCCATGTTTGCAGATCCAGAGGTGAAAGCCATTATCTGCCTACGTGGAGGATCTGGTGCAGCTCGAATCCTACCGCTGATTGATTACGAACAAGTAAAAGCAAATCCAAAACCACTTTTAGGCTATTCCGATATTACAGCACTACATTGTGCACTTCACAGTCAAACAGGCTTAATTTCATTTCATGGTCCAAATGGGTCTGGAAGTTGGAACAGCTTCCATGCCAACCAGTTTCAACAACTGTTTTTCGACCAAAAGTTGCTCAGCTTCAAAAACGAAGTAACCAAAGGAGATGACCTAGTAGCCAAAGGAAATCGAATTCAAACCCTCACAAAAGGGACGGTAGAAGGTAAAATCTTAGGAGGAAATCTAACTGTACTAACTGCTTTATCTGGAAGTATTTATTATCCTGATTTTCAAGACGCTATATTGTTTATTGAAGATGTAGGTGAAGACCCCTACCGCATCGATCGGATGATGAGTACACTCAAGCTCAATGGGACACTTGGAAAAATAAAAGGCTTTGTTTTTGGGCAGTGTTCGGACTGTAAGCCAGGAAGCGGATATGGAGCATTCACGGTGGACCAAATCATGGATCAGTACATTATTCCCTTGAATATCCCTGCCTATATTGGCGCAATGATTGGGCATATTTCGAAGCAATTTATCATTCCTGTAGGTGCTCGTGTACGCTTGAATGCCGATCAAGGCAGCATTACTCTTCTTGAAAAAGTCTTTAGAACTACCTAAACTCATGTACTCCAATTTTTCATTTTTCCTTCTAGTTTGCATCACCATGTCTATTTCACAGTTTAGCCAAGCACAACAAAAAACCTTGAGCTACCTTGCTTTGGGTGATAGCTACACCATTGGTGAAGGAGTGGATGTCAGCGATCGTTATCCGATGCAACTGGTCCAAGAGTGGAATAAGGCAGCTAAAATACCATTTGCTTCCCCACTAATCATTGCAAAGACGGGTTGGACCGTGGATGAACTGGAAGCTGGCATCCAAGCCACTCCTACAGCAGCTGAGGGCTATGACATGGTCACCTTGCTGATTGGAGTCAACAACCAGTACCGAGGTCGATCTGTAGAATCCTATGCCCTTGACTTTGAGAAAATGCTCCAGCGTGCAATTGCTTTTGCAAGGGGAAATAAAGCCCATGTAATCGTGCTCTCCATTCCTGATTGGGGAGTTACCCCATTCGCAATCAGCAAAGGCGTAAACCCAGCTGAGGTAGCCAACCAAATAGACGAATACAACGAAACAAAAAAAGAGATTTGCGAGAAGTATGGCATAAAATTCATTGACATCACGGTAGAATACCGAGTAAATGGAGGATTGCCTGAAGGTGTGGTTGAGGATCAGCTTCATCCTTCTAAACTCATCTATGGACAATGGATGGGCAAACTGCTCAAAGAGCTCAACACCATGAATTTCTAAAAATAGACCGGAATTTAATTTTAGATCCAATGAAAATAATTTGCATTGGCCGCAATTATGCAGCACATATTGAAGAATTGAAAAATGAAAAACCTGGACAGCCAGTTGTTTTTCTGAAGCCCGATACTGCTCTTATAAAGGGAGGAGCTCCATTCTATTATCCTGACTTTTCCACCAATATCCACCACGAGGTGGAGTTGGTACTCAAAATTTCAAAGGAAGGAAAGTACATCCAACCGCAGTTTGCGCACCGCTATTTTGAAGAAATCGGGCTTGGGATTGACTTCACCGCTAGAGACCTTCAAGATCAATGCAAAGCCAAAGGCCTACCTTGGGAAATTGCTAAGGCATTTAATGGATCGGCACCCATTGGAGATTTCAAATCAGTTTCAGAGTTTAGTGACTTAAAAAACATCGACTTCCACCTCGAAATCAACGGAGAAGTCAAGCAGAAGGGAAATACGAGCCTGATGCTCTTTGATTTTGCCTCCATTATCTCCTACGTATCTCAATTCTTCACCCTCAAAAAAGGGGATCTTATCTACACGGGTACTCCTGCTGGAGTAGGGCCAGTGCAAACGGGTGACCAGCTGATCGGATTTATTGGAAATGAAAAAATGCTCCATGTTGAAGTTAAGTAAGCTCGCATTTTTTAGCCTTCTTTTAAGTGTAGGGTACTTTTCTACGGGTTGGAGCCAGGAAATTCAAAAAGGATACTTCCAGTCCCCCGTAAAGCCAGGTGCTCGAAATTACCTTGCCGGCAACTTTTCTGAACTTCGTCCCAACCACTTTCATACGGGATTGGATTACAAGTTTGGTGGAGTCGAAGGCGAACCTATCTATGCCGTAGCGGATGGCTGGGTCCATAAAATAAAGATTTCCTCATTTGGGTACGGGAATGTCATTTACCTCAAGCATCCGAGTGGACACATTACGCTGTATGGTCACTTGCGGAATTTCAATCCAGCGTTGCATGCTTGGATGAAGAAAAAGATGTACGAAGCCAAGCTAAATGAACTGGAAATCAACTTGAAGAAAGGTGAACTGCCTGTTAAAAAGGGGGAATTGATCGCTAATGGTGGAAACACCGGGAGTTCGGGGGGGCCCCACCTTCACTTTGAGATTCGCGATAGTCTAGACCGTGCGATGGATCCTTTGCTAGCAGGGTATTCCGAAATCCTTGACCGTACCCCTCCTACTCCTCAAAAAATAGCCATTGTACCACTTGAGTTAGATAGCCGCATAAATGGGAAATTTCAACGTGTAGAAGTCACACCGGTACTTAGTGGAACGAATTACCGAATTCCAGAAACCATTCAGGTAAGCGGAAAAGTAGGGTTAGAAATCCAAAGCTATGACAAGTTGGATGGAGCTGAAAATCAAAATGGCTTCCCAAGATTTGAAGTTTCGGACGATTCTGGGCCACTTTTCAAACTCGTAGTAGATAAAGTGGATTTTAATTTCACGAGGCATTTCTTGCTGCATACACACCTCAATCGCTTTACCAAACTTTATCACCAGAAGGATTTAAAGTTTTCGTTTATCTCACCCAATTCCCCTGGTACAGGTGCTTTTGAACTGGAAACTGGCAAAAAGAAGAATGTACAACTCAAACTTATAGATGCCTACAACAATACCCGACTAGTTCAACTCAGCCTCGTAGGTGCAGATTTAGATTCTACCCGTTCGGATGGTGCTGCTCCCCCAAAGGCGCAAGTCAGCTACTACAAGAATATCATGAAAATCAAGGTAGCCCAGAGCAACAAAGGTGGCCTTGCAAAGTTTAAAGTGGGAAATACAACCTACGAAATTCTTCCTGCCTACCAGGATGCAGCCAGTAGAACCTACCTGTGGGATCTTAGATTTGGCATTCCTAAAAAAATTGACCTCTGTTCAGAAATTTACACACCGGACATAATCGGTCATTTTCCGGTAGATCGAGAGCATTTGCATGCCAACGCGAAGTTGCAGATTCGAACCGATTCCAACAGCCTATTGGAAGATCTGTATTTACGTGTAAGCCATTCTGGAACTGCTACTTCTCCAGTCCTTAACCTTGGAGAATCCACTACGTATCTTTGGAACCCAATCGAAGCAACCTGGGATGTAACGGGATATCCTGGAAATAAAGCCAAAACCAAGGTTTACCAACGAGCTGGAAACGGAGCACTGAGTTTTATTGGTGGTGAATGGATGGGAAATCAAATTCGATTCAAAACCAGAAATTTTGGTAGTTTTGTTTTAGCTGAAGATGCTACCAAACCTAGTATCAGCCCCATTAAAGTAAATGCCCAAGGCATGCGCTTCACGATTAGAGACAACTTGTCCGGAATCAAAAGCTTTGAGGCATTTGTCAATGGAGAATGGGTTTGGATGCGCTACGAACACAAACAAGCTGTGATTTGGTCGGAATCGCTAAATGGGCAACCCCTAAAAGGTCCTGCCATCTTAAGAGTGACCGACCAAGCAGGAAATGTAGCAGAGTGGCGTGGAACTTTGAATTAATGTTTTTGAAACCTAAACATGAATAAAATGTCCTTAGAAGTAGGCCAAATGGCACCCGATTTTGAAGCAAAGATTGAAACTGGAGCATCCATCAAACTTTCAGACTACCGCGGAAAAAAAGTGATCCTTTATTTTTATCCTAAAGATGCTACTCCGGGCTGTACGGCACAGGCCTGCAACCTTCGGGATAATTACGATGCGTTGTTAAAGGCAGGCTATGTCGTGTTTGGCATCAGTTCAGACGATGAAAAATCTCACAAGAAATTCATCGAAAAGCAAAACCTACCCTTTTCCTTGATTGCAGATACTGACCTAAAAGTGCACCATGCCTATGGAACCTGGGTAGAAAAATCCATGTATGGCCGCGCATACATGGGTACTGCACGAACCACCTTTGTGATCGATGAAGCTGGCAAACTCGCTGAGATTATCGAAAAAGTAGATACCAAGAATCATATAGCACAAGTGCTGAAGTAAAAAGTCCCATGAAAAAACAATCCCTACCCGAGCTACAAAAAATCTGTAGCCAACTACGAAGAGACGTCCTACGCATGGTTCATGCCGTACAGTCTGGCCACCCAGGCGCACCCCTTGGCTGTGCTGAATATTTTGTAGCCCTCTATTTTGATCAGCTCAACCACAATCCTGACTTCCAAATGAATGGAAAAGGAGAAGATTTATTTTTCCTTTCCAATGGACACCTCTCTGCTGGATGGTATTCTGTACTCGCCCGAAGTGGGTATTTTCCGGTTGCCGAACTAAAAACCTTTCGCAAACTGAATTCCAGATTGCAAGGCCATCCTGCTACTCATGAGCATTTACCTGGCATTCGAATCGCATCCGGTTCTTTGGGACAAGGATTGTCTGTTGCTCTGGGTGTAGCCCAAACTAAAAAATTGGACAAAGACAGCTCAGTAGTGCACGTGTTGATGGGCGATGGAGAATTACAAGAAGGACAAGTTTGGGAAGCAGCAATGTATGCTGCACACTATGGGATGGACAATGTGATTGCCACCGTAGATTACAATGGACAGCAGATTGATGGTCCAACCGTGAAAATAATGGACTTAAAAAACCTCAAAGCTAAATGGGAAGCATTTGGCTGGGAAGTCATCGAAACCAAAGAGGGAAATGACTTGGCATCAGTAATTGCTGGTTTGGAAAAAGCCAAATCACTCACAGGAAAAGGCAAGCCTATCTTGAACCTACTCTACACCGAAATGGGCTATGGAGTCGATTTCATGGTAGGCACCCACAAATGGCACGGTTCCCCTCCCAACGACGAGCAATTAGCCCTGGCCTTGGGTCAATTGGAAGAAACCCTCGGCGATTATTAAATATCCATTGCAAAAGACAAGAAGATGAGCTTAGACTTAAAATATACCTATACCGAAAAGAAAGATACCCGCTC
>JACCDW010409966.1_pt1 | contig 11090 bp, 13 predicted proteins | sample 7449781 | NCBI WGS metagenome assembly JACCDW01 (sample SAMN15323449, study PRJNA562643) | freshwater metagenome | isolation source: river surface water | place: USA:Blue River Watershed | collected 2017-08-18
ACGGGCGCATCGACCTGCGCCGCAGCGCCGTCGATGCCATCGGCTCGGTGGCGTCCTACTTCAAGGGGCATGGCTGGCAGACCGGCATGCCGACGCACTACCCGGTGCAGATCGAAGCGGGCCGCACTGACCTGGACGCCCTGCTTGCGCCCGACATCCTGCCGACCTTCAGCGTGGCGAGCTTTACCGCCAAGGGCGCGGCGCTGCAAGGCGCCGCCTTGCAGCATGCGGGCCCGCTGGCCCTGGTCGAATTGCAGAATGGTGACGCCCCCAACAGCTACGTGGCGGGCACCGAGAACTTCTACGTCATCACCCGCTACAACCAGTCCAGCTATTACGCGATGGCGGTGATCGAGTTGGGGCGTGAAGTGAAGGAGGCGCTGGCGCGCCAGCCCTGAATTCAGTCGATACCGTCGACCTGCACCCGCTTGAGGCGGCCCGAAGCGCCGGACTTGATGCGGACCGCCGACTTGGCGCATCCGAAGTGTCGCGCCACCAGGGCCACGAGTTCCTCGTTGGCCTGGCCGTCCACTGGCGGGGCCTTCAGGTGCGCGAGCCACGGTTCGCCCTCGGCGGCAGGCGGGAGCAGTTCGCTGCGACGCGCCTGGGGCTTGACCTTGAGCGTGATCACTTTCATGCAGGCACCTGGGCCGCCCGCTCGAGCCGCCCCACGCGCCACGCACAGGCGACGGCCAGCAGGGACAGCACGGTGGCGGCGCCATACAGGGCCTCGTACCCGAAGTGCGCGATCAGCGAGCCCCCGGCCAGCACACCCAGCACCCCGCCCAGGCCATAGCCGATCACGGTGAACAAGGCCTGCCCCCGGGCGCGCAGTCGTCCCGGGAAATGGTGGCTCACCATGGCGATGCTCGCCGTGTGGTGGGCCGCGAAGGTCAGGGCATGGAGCAACTGAGCGGCGATGAGCGCGATCACCCAGTCGGCCGCCGCGGCGACCAGGGCCATGCGCAGGACCGCGGCCAGGGAACACACGAGCAACCACCACGACATGCGCGTGAACCGCATGAGGCGCCCCTGCAGGAAGAACCAGACAATCTCCACCACCACCGACACGGCCCACAGCGCGCCGATGGTGGCCTTGCCGTAGCCCTTGCCGTCCAGGTACAGGGAGAAGTAGGCGTAGATCGAGAAATGCGCGGTGACGTGCAAGAACAGCGCAGCGAAGAACCAGCGCACCGCGCTCTGACGCAGGATCGGGCCGACGGGCTCGCCAGGATCATGCGGGTCAGCGGGTTTGTCCCTTACGTCAGGCAGCCACAGCGTGCCCGCCAGTACCGCGGCGAGGGTGAGAACGGTCCAGGCTGGAAAGTGCCCCATCCCGAAGTGCTCGAACCAGGCGCCGGCGATGAACACCGTCGCCATGAAACCGATGGAGCCCCACAGGCGGATGCGGCCATAGCGGCCCCAGTCACCGGCCACCAGATGCGCCATCGCGGCCTCGGTCAGCGCCATCATGGAACTCGTGTGCGTGAACAGCACCAGCAGCACCACCCCCACCCAGACCGGGCCACCGGTCCACCACAGACCAAGGGACGACACAAGGGCGACGAAGGCACTCCAACGAAGCAGGCGCACGCGCTCGCCGGTACGGTCACTGAGCATTCCCCACACATAGGGCGCGAAAATGCGCGTGCTCGATTGGACAGCCGCCAGAAGGCTGATCACCCCGATGGGAAAACCCAGGTGCTGCAGCCACAGGGGCAGGTAGGGGTTGAAGAACCCGATGTGCGCGAAGTAGCTGGCCGAGAGCGCCGCAAAGGGGACGACCTGCCCGGCCCCTGCCGGATCGGCCCGGGACATCAGGCGACGCGGCCCGGCACCGGCGCCAAGGGGGCGCGCACGTCGGCGTTCTGGGCGCGATGGCGCAGCGCGTGGTCCATCACCACCAGGGCCAGCATGGCCTCGGCGATCGGCGTGGCGCGGATGCCCACGCAGGGGTCGTGACGGCCCTTGGTCACCACGTCGATGGATTGACCGTCAACGTCGATGCTGGCGCGCGGCGTGAGGATGGAGCTCGTGGGCTTGATCGCAATCGAGACCTCCAGGTCCTGGCCGGTGCTGATCCCACCGAGCACGCCACCGGCGTTGTTCGTGGCAAAGCCCGAGGGCGTGATCGAATCGCCGTGGGTGGAGCCGCGCTGCGACACGCTGGCAAAGCCGGCGCCGATCTCGACGCCCTTGACCGCATTGATCCCCATCATCGCGTAGGCGATGTCGGCATCGAGCTTGTCGAACAGCGGCTCGCCCAGGCCCACCGGCATGCCGGTGGCTGTCACGCGGATGCGCGCGCCACACGAATCACCGGACTTGCGCAAGTTGTCCATGTAGGCCTCCAGGGCCGAGACATCGGCCACCGGGGCGAAGAAGGGGTTGTCCGGCACATGGTCCCAGCTCTCGAAGCCGATCACCACATCGCCAATCTGCTGCATGCAGCCGCGAAACCGCGTGCCATGGTGCAGGGCCAGCCATTTCTTGGCCACCGCGCCTGCCGCCACCATCGGCGCGGTCAGGCGGGCAGAGGAACGGCCACCGCCACGCGGGTCGCGCACGCCGTACTTCTGCAGGTAGGTGTAGTCGGCATGGCCGGGGCGGAAGGTGCGCGCGATGTCGGAGTAGTCCTTGCTACGCTGGTCGGTGTTGCGTATCAAGAGGGCGATGGGGGTGCCGGTGGTCACGCCCTCGTAGACGCCGGAGAGGATCTCGACGCGGTCTTCTTCCTGGCGCTGGGTGACGTAACGGCTGGTGCCAGGGCGGCGGCGGTCCAGGTCAGGCTGGATGTCGGCTTCGGACAGCGCCAGCCCGGGCGGGCAGCCATCGATCACGCAGCCGATGGCGGGCCCATGGGACTCGCCGAAGTTGGTGACCGTGAACAGGGTGCCGAAGGTGTTGCCGCTCATGGGAGGGGATTATCCCAGAGGCGCTCGCGCCTTCCCCGGCGGACCCGGCGCACGGTAATGGGGCGAAGCCTCAGGACTTTGCAGCGGGCGGCTCGTCTTCCCCCGCGGGCCAGTCACGGATGTAGGCCTTGAGCATGCGGTTCTCGAAGTTCTGGCTGTCCACCACGGCCTTGGCCACGTCGTAGAAGCTGATCACCCCCATCAGCATGCGGCTGTCCATGACCGGCATGTAGCGGGCATGGCGATCGAGCATCATCCGGCGCACTTCATCGAGCTCGGTCTCGGAGGTGCAGGTCAGGGGATGGTCGTCCATCGCCGAGCGCACCCGGGTCGTGCCCACCGACCCGCCATGGCGCACGATGGACTGGATCACCTCGCGGAAGGTCAGCATGCCCACCAGGTCGCCATGGTCCATGACGACCAGCGAGCCGATGTCCTTGTCGGCCATGAGCTGGACGGCATCGGCCAGGGCCTGCTCGGGGCCGACGGTGTAGAGCGTGTTGCCTTTGACGCGGAGGATGTCGCTGACTTTCATGAGGGTCTCCTGGGTGGGCGGACCGCACCCGCTGTGGTCGAGGCAATATAGCCCACAATTTGCGCCAGTTCCAACCGCCTGGAGACCTCCCATCATGTCCGGCTATTCCGACCCTGGCTTTGACACACTTGCACTGCACGCGGGCGCCGCGCCGGATCCCGCTACAGGCGCGCGTGCCGTCCCGATCCACCTGACCACGTCCTTCGTCTTCGACTCGAGCGAACACGCCGCCTCGCTGTTCAACCTGGAACGCGCAGGCCATGTGTACTCGCGCATCAGCAATCCGACCACCGCCGTCCTCGAGCAGCGCGTGGCGGCCCTGGAAGGCGGCATCGGCGCAATCGCCACGGCCAGTGGCCAGGCGGCCCTGCATCTGTCCATCGCCACCCTCATGGGCGCGGGCTCGCACATCGTGGCCAGCACGGCGCTCTATGGCGGCTCGCAGAACCTGCTGCACTACACCCTGCGCCGCTTCGGCATCGAGACCAGCTTCGTGCGCCCCGGCGACATCGACGGCTGGCGCGCCGCGATCCGGCCGAACACGCGGCTGCTGTTTGGCGAGACGGTAGGCAACCCGGGCCTGGACGTCCTGGACATCCCCACGGTGGCAGGCATCGCCCGCGAGGCGGGCGTGCCGCTGCTGGTGGACAGCACGCTCACCTCCCCCTGGCTGATGAAGCCTCTGTCGCTGGGGGCGGACCTGGTCTACCACTCGGCGACCAAGTTCCTCTCGGGACACGGCACGGTGATCGGCGGCATCGTGGTCGATGGCGGCAGCTTCGACTGGCAGGGTCCGCGCGCCGCAGGCCGCTACGCGGAACTCACGGCGCCCTACGAAGGCTTCCACGACATGGTCTTCAGCGAGGAGTCGAGCGTCGGCGCGTTCCTGCTGCGAGCCCGCCGAGAAGGCCTGCGCGATTTCGGCGCCTGCATGAGCCCGCACACCGCCTGGCTGATCCTGCAAGGCATCGAGACCCTGCCCTTGCGCATGGAGCGTCACATGGCCAACACCCGCCAGGTGGTGGAGTTCCTCGCGGCACACCCCTTCGTCGCGCGTGTCGGCCACCCGATGCTCGAATCGCACCCGAGCCACGCGCTCGCCCAGAAGCTGCTGCCACGGGGCGCGGGATCGGTGTTCAGCTTCGACCTCAAGGGCAGCCGCGAACAGGGCAAGGCCTTTATCGAATCGCTGCAGGTGTTCAGCCACCTGGCCAACGTGGGCGATTGCCGCTCGCTGGTGATCCACCCGGCCAGCACCACCCACTTCCGGATGGACGATGCAGCCCTGGCGGGCGCCGGCATCACGCAGGGCACGATCCGCCTGTCCATCGGCCTGGAAGATCCAGCCGACCTGATCGACGACCTCAAGCGCGCCCTCAAAGCCGCCGAGAAACACAGCTGAGGGCCGCGCCATGGAACTGACCGTCAACGGCCACCGTACCTACTGCTACACGGGGGGACGCCCCTTCGATCCCGCGCAGCCCACCGTGGTGATGCTGCACGGCGTGCTCAACGCGCACTGCGTCTGGATCCTGCAAAGCCGCTGGTTCGCGCACCACGGCTGGAACGTGCTCGCGCCCGACCTGCCAGGGCACGGCTTGAGCGAGGGCGATCCCCCGCGCAGCGTCGGGGACGCGGCCCGCTTTGCCCTGGCCCTGCTCGATGCCGCGGGCGTCGAGCGCGCAGCCTTCGTGGGCCACAGCTTCGGCTCGCTCACCGCGCTGGAAGCCGCGGCCTGCGCACCCGATCGCGTCACGCAGCTGGCTCTGGTGGGGACGGCCTATCCCATGAAGGTGTCCCCGGCCCTGCTGGAGGAGTCCCTGAACGATCCGCAGCGCGCTATCGAACGGGTCACGGTCTATTCCCATGCCCTGATGGCGCCGCCGCCTTCCGCGCTGGGGCCGGGCACCTGGGTCCCCGGGACCGCGCGCGCCCTGATGCGCCGCGTCCTCGCAGGCAACCCCCGGGTGAACCTGTTCCACACGGGCTTCAAGGCCTGCGACGACTACCAGGGCGGAGAACAAGCGATGGAGAAGGTGCGCTGCCCGGTGCTGTTCGTGCTGGGCCGCCGAGACGCGATGACCCCGCCGAAGGCAGCCCGCACCCTGCAGGAGCGGGCCAAGCAATCCAGGACCGTGCTGCTCGAGGCCGGTCACAGCCTCATGACCGAGGACCCGGAAGGCGTACTGAGCGCCTTGCGCGGTTTTCTGGGAACGCCTACAGGACGTTCTTGAGGGCGAGCCCGGAAAGGCGTCCGCTGTGCCACAGGCGGGCGGTGCCTTCGGTCGCGGGCAGGAGCAAGGCCTGGATCAGGGGCTCCAGGGTGGTGGTCTGTGTATCCGCCAACAGCAGGTAACGCGCAGCCTCCCCCTCCTTCACCTCGTCCAGCCGCCCCACCCAGTCCAGGATCACCAGGGCATGCAGCACCGGCTCGAGCTGCAGGTCGGTGGCGTCCAGTTCGTGGGTCAATTCGTCCAGGGTCAGGCCACGGCGGCCGGTATCGCGCGCACGGACCAGGGCCCGCAGCGTGTCCAGCGCCAGCTCGAACTGCCAGCCCTGGCCGTTGTCGCGGCGGCGATGCAGGCCGATGGTCAGACTGGGCAGGTAGGCCGCCAGCACCGCGCCCAGCAGGATCACCAGCCACCCCAGGTAGATCCAGACCAGCAGGATCGGGACGGTGGCAAAAGCGCCATAGACCGCGGAATAGGTCGGCACGGCGTTGATGTAGACGGCCAGAAGACGCCGCGCGATCTCGATGCCCAGGGCCGCGAACAGGCCGCCAATCCAGGCATGGGAGCGGCGCACCGGCGTGTTGGGCACGTAGCGGTAGAGGGCCGCGAGTCCGGCCACCAGCAGCAGGAATTCACCCGCGTCCAGCAGCAGCACCAGCGCGCCCGGCACATTGGTCACCAGCCCCCGCGAGACCGAGATCAGGTAGGAACTCACGCTCAGGGAGGCCGCCAGCAGCAGGGGCCCCAGCGTGATCACCGCCCAGTACATCAGCACGCGTTGCGCCAGCGAACGCGGGCGGCGCACGCGCCAGATGCCATTGAGGGTACGGTCGATCGTCAGGACCAGGGACAGGGCCGTGAGGGACAGGAACACCAGGCCCAGCGCCCCGAGGCGGCTGGCCTTGCCCGCGAACTGCGTGAGGTAGCCCAGGACCTGGCGGGAGATGGCATCCGGCACCAGGCTTTGCACCAGCCAGGCCTGCACCGCACCCTGCAGCTTGCCGAACACCGGGAAGGCCGTGAACAGGGCCAGGACCACGGTGAAGAAAGGCACCAGGGCAATGATGGTGGTGAAGGTCAGGCTGCCGGCCGACAGGCCCAGGCGGTCTTCGCGCAGGCGTTCGCCCAGGGTGCGGGCAGCAGACCGCCAGGGGAAACGGGCAATCTGGACAAGCAGGGGCCGGGCATTCATCGGCCGCTATGATGCCACCGCCCATGACCCGCCCCCCATCCCCACCGGGTACGCCACCCGCCACCGACACACCCTTGCCCGAGGCCCCCGAGCCCGTGCAACCCGCCTCCCCCGAATTGCTGATGATCCGCCGCCTCGCGGTCGGCAGCCTGCTGGGGCTCATCGTGCTGGGACTGGCCTGGGAGCTGTGGCTGGCGCCCCTGCGCCCGGGGGGCACCTGGGTGGCCCTGAAGGTGCTGCCCCTGTGCCTGCCGGTGGCGGGACTGCTGCGGCATCGCATGTACACGTATCGCTGGGTCAGCCTGCTGGTGTGGCTCTATTTCACGGAAGGCGTGGTGCGCGCCTGGAGCGACCGGCCGCCCTCTTCCTACCTGGCCCTGGCGGAAATCGCCTTGTGCCTGGTCCTCTTTGCAGCCTGCGCGCAGCATGTGCGCGTGAGGTTCCGGGCCAAGCGGCAGGAGGCCCAGGGCGAGACCGGGCACACCCCATGACGGCCCTGTTGCAGCAACTGGCCGCCATCGTCGGCACGCCGCATGTGCTGCATGAAGGCGACCTCAGCGCCTGGGAACTCGACTGGCGCAAGCGCTCGCGCGGCAAGGCACTGGCCGTCGTGCGCCCGGCCTCCACGGACGAAGTCGCTGCCGTCGTCCGTGCCTGCGCCGAGGCAGGCACCGCGATCGTCCCCCAAGGCGGCAACACCGGGCTGGTCGTGGGGGGCACGCCGGACGCCACGGGCACGCAAGTGGTCCTGAGCCTGCAACGCATGAACGCGGTGCGCGCCATCGACCCTGCCAACCTCACCCTCACCGCCGAAGCGGGCTGCGTGCTGCAGTCGCTGCAGGACGCAGCGCGCGAGGCGGGTTTTCTCTTTCCCCTGAGCCTGGCCGCCGAAGGCAGCTGCACCATCGGCGGCAACTTGGCCACCAATGCCGGCGGCACCCAGGTGCTGCGATATGGCAACGCACGCGAACTGTGCCTGGGGCTGGAGGTGGTGACGGCGCAGGGCGAGGTCTGGCACGGCCTGTCGGGCCTGCGCAAGGACAACACCGGCTACGACCTGCGAGATCTCTTCATCGGCAGCGAAGGCACGCTCGGCATCATCACCGCCGCGACCCTGAAGCTGTACCCGCTTCCCGCCGCGACACTCACGGCCTGGGCGGCGGTGCCCTCGATGGAGGCCGCGGTACGTCTGCTTGAAATCGCCCGCACACGACTGGGCGCGGGCCTCACGGGTTTTGAGGTCATGGGGCAGTTTGCGCTGAGTCTCGTCACACGCCACTTTCCTGCGCTGCGCGTGCCTTTCGCGCAGGCCAGCCCCTACGGGGTCCTGCTGGAAAACGCCGGGCAGGCTGGCGAAACGCAGGCACGTGCGGACTTCGAATCCCTGCTGGAAATCGCGCTCGAAGATGGTTGCGCCACGGATGCCGTCATCGCCGAGAACATCGCTCAGGCCCGCGAGTTGTGGCACATCAGGGAGGCCATCCCCCTGGCCCAGGCCGAAGAGGGCCTGAACATCAAGCACGACATCTCGATCCCGATCTCGCGCATCCCCGGCTTCTGCGCCGAGACCGACGCCCGCCTCGGGCGCGAGATCCCGGGCGTTCGCCTGGTGAACTTCGGCCACCTGGGCGACGGCAACCTTCACTACAACGTGCAGGCACCCGAAGGGGTCGACGCCCGTGCTTTCCTGCATGAACAGGAAGACCGGATCAATGCCCTGGTCTACGAACAGGTGCGCAAATTCGACGGCTCGATCTCCGCCGAACACGGCGTGGGCGGGCTCAAGGTGGACACCCTGCCGCAGTACAAGTCTCCCGTGGCCCTGGGCCTGATGCGGGCGGTCAAGCAGGCGCTGGACCCGAAGAACCTGCTCAATCCTGGGCGGGTCGTGCGCGTATGATATGCGCATTGCCAATGGAGGCCTCGAATGCTCAAGATTGAAGGCGCCCCCAAGAAACCGACCAACCTGACCCTCAACACCAAGGTGCTCGAGATGGCCCGCGAGATGGGCATGAACATCTCGCAGACGGTGGATGAATTGCTAGCGGCCGAAGTCCAGCGTCGCTACTGGGAGCGCTGGAACGAGGACAACAAGGAAGCGATCGCCGAGTACAACGCGCGGATAGCCGACGAGGGCTTGCCGCTGGCCCGGTACCGGACTTTCTGAGCATGGCGCGGTTCGATGTCTACCAGCACCCGCAGGCCGATGCCCGGCGCAAGACCCCGTTCCTCCTGGACGTCCAGAACGACTTCATTGACGGACTGGGCACACGGGTCGTCATCCCCCTGCGCACAGCCAGTCTGTACCAGCACCCCCTGCGCGACCTCAACCCGCAGTTCGAAGTGAGTGGCAAGCACGTGATCCTCGACACCTCCGCGCTGGCCGCCGTCCCGGTCCGTGAATTGGCCAAACGCGTGGACTCCCTCAAATCCCGCAGTGCAGACATCCAGTCCGCCCTGGACTGCCTGTTCGGCGCCTACTGAACTCCATGACCCGCCCTGTCCGCTCCCAATACGAAGACTTCATGCGCCATGTCTACACGCAGGGCGTGGCCAAGACCGACCGCACCGGCACCGGCACGCGCAGCGTGTTCGGCTACCAGATGCGGTTTGACCTGAACGAGGGCTTCCCGCTGGTGACCACCAAGAAGGTGCACCTGCGCTCCATCATCCAGGAGCTGCTGTGGTTCCTCAAAGGCTCGAGCGACAACAACTGGCTGCGCGAACGCGGCGTCACCATCTGGGACGAGTGGGCGCGCGAAGATGGTGACCTGGGCCCGGTCTATGGCGTGCAATGGCGCAGCTGGCCCACCCCCGACGGCGGGCACATCGACCAGATCGCCGAGGTGGTCAAGACCCTCAAGACCAACCCCGACTCGCGCCGCATCATCGTGAGCGCCTGGAACGTGGCCGACATCCCCAAGATGGCGCTGGCTCCCTGCCATGCCTTCTTCCAGTTCTACGTCGCCCCCTCGCAGGTCGCCGGCGAGCCGGCCAAGCTGTCCTGCCAGCTCTATCAGCGCAGCGCCGACATCTTCCTGGGCGTTCCCTTCAACATCGCCAGCTACGCGCTGCTCACGCACATGATGGCGCAGCAATGTGGCCTGGGCGTGGGGGACTTCGTCTGGACCGGCGGCGACTGCCACATCTACAGCAACCACCATGAACAGGTGGAACTGCAGCTGTCACGCACGCCCTACCCCTACCCGGTCCTGAACATCAAGCGCCAGCCCGCCTCCATCTTCGACTACGAATACGAGGATTTCGAAGTCCAGGACTACCAGTGCCATGGCGCCATCAAGGCGCCGGTGGCCGTTTGAGGCGCATGAAACTCGGATTGATCTACGCGCGGGCACGCAACGGCGTGATCGGCGCCGGCGGGGCCCTGCCCTGGCATCTGCCCGCCGACCTCGCGCACTTCAAGGCCAAGACCCAGGGCTGCCCGGTGATCATGGGCCGCAAGACCTGGGACTCGCTGCCACCGCGGTTCCGCCCCTTGCCAGGGCGTCGAAACGTCGTCGTCACCCGCCAGACGGATTGGCACGCCCAGGGCGCCGAGCGCGCAGGGTCCCTGCAACAGGCGCTCGTACTGTGCGCCGACGCGCCCTTGGCCTGGGTGATCGGCGGCGCCGAAATCTATGCACAGGCCTTGCCGCTGGCGCATGAAGTGGAAGTCACGGAAATCGACCGTGATTACGCAGGCGACGCCTATGCCCCCGAGCTGGGCGCAGGCTGGACCGAGACGGCGCGCCAGTCGCACGACGACGACAGCGGCTTGCGCTATGCCTTTGTCACCTATCACCCCATCCCCCACTGATAACAAGAGGAGCCCCCGATGTCAGGAAGCGGTTTTCACGTCCACGGTCCGCACGATCACGAACTCGAACATGCCGCCCAGCACGGGGCGAATGACCATGGCGGCGACGCAAAGATGACCAACCAGATCGCGATGTTCACCGCGATCATCGCCACGGTCGGCGCGGTGTTCTCGTACATGGGGGGCGCCACACAGGCCAACGCCAGCCTGTTCAAGAACAACGCGGCGATCAGCAAGACCGAAGCCTCCAACCAGTGGAATTACTTCCAGGCTAAGAGCACCAAGCAGTCGCTGGCCGAAATCTCTCGCGACCTGGCCCCGGCCGACCGCCGTGAGGCCTACCAGGCCAAGATCGACCGCTACGAGAAGGAAAAGAACGAGATCAAGACCGAGGCCGAGA
>JACCDW011438200.1_pt1 | contig 11090 bp, 11 predicted proteins | sample 7449781 | NCBI WGS metagenome assembly JACCDW01 (sample SAMN15323449, study PRJNA562643) | freshwater metagenome | isolation source: river surface water | place: USA:Blue River Watershed | collected 2017-08-18
ATGTCACTTCAATCTGTGGGACGCCTCGTGGTGCTGGTGCGATACCAGTGAGCTCAAACATTCCAAGCTTCTTGTTATATGCAGCCATTTCGCGCTCACCTTGGTAAGCCTGAATCTGTACAGCTGGCTGGCTATCGTCAGCAGTTGTAAAGATCTCGGAACGCTTTGTTGGGATTGTTGTGTTGCGCTCGATCAACTTTGTCATCACGCCGCCCTTGGTTTCGATACCAAGTGACAATGGTGTGACATCGAGAAGGAGAACATCCTTTACTTCACCCTTAAGAACACCGGCCTGAAGTGAAGCTCCAACAGCTACTACTTCATCAGGGTTTACGCCCTTATTTGGCTCTTTTCCACCGGTGAGCTCGCGTACCAAATCAACAACTGCTGGCATACGAGTAGATCCACCAACAAGTACAACTGATTCGATGGAGCTGATTGCGATTCCTGCATCCTTGAGTACTGCTTGGAAAGGCTTCTTACAACGATCGAGTAGATCAGCTGTGAGTGCTTGGAACTGTGCACGTGTGATTGTCTCGTCGAGGAAGAGTGGGTTCTTCTCTGCATCTACTGTGATGTATGGGAGGTTGATAGTTGCAGATTGTGAAGAAGAGAGTTCGATCTTCGCCTTCTCTGCCGCTTCACGGATACGCTGCATCGCCATCTTATCTTTTGTGAGATCGATACCGTTTGCAGATCCGAATGTCTTTACGAGGTGATCAACAAGTGCTTGATCCCAGTCATCTCCACCAAGGTGGTTATCACCAGAAGTTGCCTTTACCTCAACAACACCATCTCCGATTTCAAGGAGTGAAACGTCAAATGTTCCTCCACCAAGGTCGAAGACGAGAATTGTCTGCTCTTTATCTGCCTTATCAAGACCGTATGCAAGTGCTGCAGCAGTTGGCTCATTGATGATGCGAAGAACATTAAGTCCTGCAATCTCACCAGCTTCCTTTGTTGCCTGACGTTCTGCATCAGAGAAGTAGGCAGGAACTGTAATAACGGCATCTGTTACAGACTCACCAAGGTAGGCCTCTGCATCGCGCTTAAGCTTTTGAAGAACTCGCGCTGAAATTTCTTGTGCTGTGTACGCCTTGCCATCGATATCCATAGTCCAGTTGGTACCCATGTGGCGCTTAACGGAACGAATTGTGCGTTCGACGTTTGTTACTGATTGACGCTTTGCAACTTCACCGACGAGAACTTCGCCATTCTTTGCGAATGCGACGATCGATGGGGTTGTGCGAGCGCCCTCTGCATTTGCAATAACTGTTGGCTCTCCACCTTCAAGAACTGATACACAGCTATTGGTTGTTCCTAGATCGATTCCGACTGCTCTAGCCATTTGTAAATCTCCTTCGACTCTTGCGTTATCTCCCGAGCCAGGGTGGGTCGGGGCTTACCGATAACCTGAGTTGATTTTACCCAAAGAGTTGAGTCGATGCGACTCAGGTTTCTTGATATCTGTAACCTGGGAGGGGTGCCAGATATTCCCGTGGTTTTTAGCCGTATGTATCGCGGGGGCCTCGACCATTGGAGACTGTGCGGATTCCGCGTTTCCACGATGGGGCATGTGGGCCGATGATCTGTAGAGATTCCACGAGCGCACCGGGTGCGCTGGCGCGGATTGTGGCCAAAATATCGAATTGGGCGAGGTTGAGTTGGGTGGCCCAAGCAGTCGATGAGCATTGGATGAGTAGTTTTCCATCGAGTAGTGAGATGGGTGTGGCGTGCTGGGCCACATCGGCACCGACAATAGCGGGCCAGGTAGCAAAGAGGTTGCCTTCAGCTAGGCCGGAGTCCCATTCGCGGTCTTTAACGAGATCTCCCAGGATATCGCTGACCAAGGTGGGATCTCCTGGTGTTTGGCCTCGCTCTGGGCGTGGACGCGCTTTCTTAATAAAGCCAGTTTTATAGGTGCGGAAGAGATCAAGGGCGAGGTCACGTTTTGCCATCTTCTACCCCTTCTCCACAGCACCAGGGCTGACATAGAACTTTGCAGATAGTAGTTCTGCGGGGAGATCACTTTCAACAGCTGTGGTGATAATTGTCTGTTCTGCCAATTGTGTAACTGCCGCTAATTGTTGGCGGCGGGGTGTATCGAGCTCTGCAAATATGTCGTCAAGGATTAATACAGGATCTGCGCCTTCACTCTTTAGAAGTGTGTAGCTGCCGATTCGTAGAGCAATCGCCATCGACCATGATTCACCATGGCTTGCATATCCCTTTGCTGAGAAGTCACCTAATTGAAGATGAAGGTCATCGCGATGTGGACCGATAAGTGATGCACCTCGATCTAACTCTTGTTTTGCAACCTCGAGCGCACGTTTTTGCAAGATACGTGTGTTCTCTTCTATATCTGCAGTTAGGCCGTCAGTGGATGACTTATATGAAATTGATGCCGGTTTTACCTCGTTGAGATTTCTGTAATGCTCTGCAACATGTGGGTTGAGATCATCAACTAATTTCACACGCTCTGCAGATAGTTCTGCTCCAAAACGGATTAATTGCTCTGTCCAAGGTTCGAGTGAGGCAAGTGGTGCACGTGTTTTCAATAAAGTATTTCTTTGTCGCACAACTCGATCGTAATCTGCAATCACACCAGCAAGGCGAGGTGATTGGGTAATTAATAACTTATCTAGAAAGTTACGGCGGTCAGTTGGTTCACCACGGACTAAATCGAGATCTTCAGGAGAAAAATAGACGATTTGTAGAGCACCTAAAATCTCGCGTTGAGATTTAACGGGGTTTCCATTAAGACGTGCGCGATTTGCTTTACTTGCATTGATTTCAAGATCTACTTGTAGTGTTCGATTATCTCGTTCGATCTCGGCGCGAATAATTGCTTGGTCGTTACCTAAATTCAACAGTGGTTGATTTGTAGAGACGCGATGTGAGGAAAGGTAGGCGAGATAAATTAAACTTTCAGCGATATTGGTTTTGCCCGAACCGTTATTGCCGATAAAAGTTGTTGTTCCAGCACCGAGTTCTAACTCGAGGTTTGAATAAGACCTAAAGTTGGTAAGAGCTAGGCGTGTAACGCGCATAGGTAATGGATCTTTATGAGGCGTAGCGCATAGGCATCAAGAGATACTTGTATGTATCGATAGATGCGCCATTAGGTTCGGTGCGGCCAGTCAAAATTGCTGGCTTATTTGAACCTGTAAATGAAATTTGAACAAATGGTGTTCCTACAGCTTGAAGACCATCTGCAAGAAACGTTGGGTTAAAAGCAATTGAGATCGGTTCACCATTAAGGAGAACATCGATTGTCTCTGTCGCTTGAGCCTCTTCGCCTGTTCCTGCTTCGAGTGAGACACCACCATCTGCAAATTCAAGGCGTAGTGGGATTGTCTTATCTGCAACAAGTGCCACACGGCGAACAGAGTCTAAGAATGGAGCGACTTCAACTACTGCTGTGGTTGATGCTTCACTTGGGAGAAGGTGTCGGTATGGAGGAAAAGTTCCATCGAGCATACGTGAGGTCATTGACTTTCCTTCACCTGCAAAACCCGCAAGGCGATCAGAAGAAGTTACTGGTGCAAATGAGAGTGCTACAGATTTTGAACCTGTGAGTGACTTTGCAGCATCAGCTAGTGTGCGAGCGCGCATAAGTGCAGATGTTGATACACCAGGTGTGGATGGATCCCACACAAACTCTCGAACTGCAAGACGGTAACGATCTGTCGCGGCTAAAGTAATTTTATCTTCTTCAATCTCAATATGGACGCCGGTTAGTGTTGGTAGAGAGTCATCGCGTCCTGCAGCGATTGAAACTTGAGCGACTGCTTGTGCGAAGGTGTCACTTGCAACTATTCCTGTGCGCTCTGGTAGTTCTGGAAGGTTTGGATACTCATTTAATGACAGTGTTGGAAGTGTGAACTTTGCAGCACCTGATGTCACCAATACACGTGAACCATCTAATGTAATTGTGATTGGTTTATTTGGAAGTGAGCGTGAAATTTCTGCAAGTAACTTTCCGGGCACTAGAACTTCACCCTTTTCGAAGATATCTGCAGAGAAGTTTGCTTTAGAAGATGTCTCTAAATCTGATGCAGAGAGAATGACTTGATCACCGGTAGCATCAATTTTGATGCCGAGGAGCTCTGTCTTAATAGGACGGGTGGAGAGGGAGCGAGCTACCCAATTCACGCCTTCAGTTAGCGCATGTTGATCAACTGTAAATTTCACGCCGTAGCCCTCTTCTCATCTTTTCTTCTAGGTTGGAAAGTTTGGCATAGATAATCCCCAGCGCGAAGTGCGAGTTTCCGCTCTCGGTTCTTGTGTAGGAGAGAGATTTATATATAAAGGTAGTAGTAGTAACCGCACCTGTTATCTGTGGAGAAGAGGTAAAAGTCCCGCTCACAAAGGTAAAGTTATTAGCGGTGGTTGTGGATAAACTCTGTAATACTGTGGATAAAAGGTGGGTAAGTGGAGATAGCTTCATTGATCCACCCACACCTTTCCTAAAAACAACCCTTTTAAAAGAAGTTACCCACCGAAATCCACCCGCTATCCACACTTATCCACAGGTTATCCACATCTGGGGGTAAAGTGGGTAAAACGGACAACTATTTACCCACAGTTGAGAGGGTGAGGTTGAGCCTTAGTAGGCAGCTTGCTGCTTAATCTTTGTGGTGATCTCATTTACATGGTTATAGAGCGCTCGACGCTCAGCCATAAGCTCACGGATCTTACGATCGGCATGCATCACAGTTGTATGGTCGCGGCCGCCAAAGGTTTGGCCAATCTTAGGTAGAGAGAGATCTGTTAACTCACGGCAGAGATACATAGCAATCTGGCGAGCTTCAACAAGTGCGCGAGATCGCGATGTGCCACAGAGATCTTCAAGAGTGAGTTTAAAGAAGGCAGCAGTCTGAGCCATGATGGTTGCAGCTGTGATTTCAGGGCTGCCTTCATTAGGCATCAGATCCTTAAGAACGATTTCAGCAAGACCCATATCAACACTTTGGCGATTAAGGCTTGCGAAAGCGGTAACACGAATCAGTGCGCCCTCAAGCTCGCGAATATTTGTAGAAATTTTACTTGCGATGTATTCAAGAACATCATCAGGAGCATTGAGTTTATCTTGCGCAGCTTTCTTACGAAGGATTGCGATACGAGTCTCAAGCTCTGGAGGTTGAACATCGATTGTAAATCCCCATGCAAATCGTGAACGTAGACGATCTTCAAGAGTGGTGAGTTGTTTCGGAGAGCGATCTGAAGAGATAACAATCTGCTTCTTTGCATTATGCAAAGTGTTAAATGTGTGGAAGAACTCTTCTTGTGTGCGCTCTTTATTTTCTAAGAATTGAATATCATCAATAAGCAGCACATCTAAATCGCGATAACGACGTTGAAAAGATGTTGCTTTATCATCACGAATAGAGTTAATAAAGTCATTGGTAAATTCTTCAGAAGATACATAACGAACACGAATATTGGGAAAGAGTTCACGTGAGTATGCACCAATTGCATGCAACAAGTGAGTCTTGCCAAGACCAGAATCACCATAGATAAAGAGTGGGTTATATGCCTTAGCTGGTGCTTCTGCTACAGCAATCGCAGCTGCGCGAGCAAAACGATTGGACTCACCTGTAACGAAAGTTTCAAATGTGTATCGCTCATTTAATTGTGATGATGAAGAATCATTTACAGTTGATGTGCGGATAACATCTCCGCCTTCACGGCCAGTACCAGGACGTGAGACTTCAACTGTGGCAACAGGTTCAGGAATAGCTGCAAGCTCAATACTTTCATCGACCATCACTGCGATATTTGCAGGACCTGCAAGCTCACGAGAGAGCACTTCATTGATCACCGGGCGAAGGCGTGATTCAAGGACATCTTTAGCAAAGGTATTTGGCGCGGCAACTAAAAGGCTTGTCGGCCCACCCTCACTTGGTAGCAGGCCAAGGGGTTTTGTCATCGCCAAGAAGGCGCGGTGCTGAGGTTCACCTGTTGAAATCTCGAGGACAACCCGCTCCCAGAGGTGGGCAAGCTCCTGGCCTGTTAACGCCATACCCACCCACCTTCTTATCCACAAAGTTATCCACAGGGTGTGGTCTAAAGTAAGGGTTTAGCCTTGAACTTCGACCATATTTGACGGATTCCTGTGGAGAACCCGCAAAGTAGACCCTTTCCCGTCAATTTGCAAGTAGTTATCCACACCTTGAGATAGATCTAGCTCTTTTGGGCGGGTTTGACCTCACGCTATCCACACCCGTACCGTTACCTCCTCGCTTCCCCCGTATTTATGACCTGATCTGTACGAGCCACCTGGCTCGCCTAGTAATTTTGGAGTTCTCATGACAAAGCGCACCTACCAGCCAAATACACGCCGTCGCGCCAAGAAGCATGGCTTCCGCGCACGCATGGCAACACGTGCAGGACGCGCAGTGCTCTCAGCTCGTCGCGCTAAGGGCCGCTCACGCCTTTCAGCGTAAGCGCCTCCTAGAAATAAATAGGTAGAGCAGAGCCGGATAGCTACTCGTGCTGCCACGCAACGCACGTTTAACTTCACCCTCTGATTTCGCAAAGACAACAAAGAGCGGAATCAGGGTTACCTCCACACACTTCGTTGGATACCTGCACGTCCAAAGCAATGAAATTACTCCTGCCCGCGCTGGTCTAATTATTGGAAAGAGCGTCGGCGGTTCAGTGACACGCCATCGTCTATCGCGCCAAGTACGCCACGCGATTGCCCCACAGATTTCTTCACTTCCAAAAGGTGCGCTCTTGGTGATTCGTGCACTTTCAGTAAGTGATCACGTCAATGAAGAGATTTCATCTCTCATTACATCCCTTATTACCCGTCAAGAAAAATTAGCGAAGAAGAGCGAGGTTCGCCCTTAATGCGCATCATCGCTGCCTTCTTCATCCGCATCTATCAGGCGTATTCAGCAACACGTGAACCACGTTGTCGCTACTACCCATCATGTTCAAACTATGCGGCCACAGCAATTAAACGTTATGGCCTCAAAGGTGTAGCAATGGCTACGTGGCGTCTATTGCGATGCCACCCATGGTCAGATGGCGGCGTGGATTATGTAGATGAAGATCTCGATAGCGCAGATGCGCTCGCAAAACTGCGTAACACAATGGCTTCAGAGACTTCAGGGCAAGTTCCACAGTTGATTTCACATAGAACTAACGAAGGGCAAACATGTTCGACTTCATCATGAATCCACTCAAGAATGCTGTATCAGGAGTTCTGGTCTTCTTCCATAACATCCTCTCAACATTCCTAGATTCTGAATCAGGAATCACCTGGTCACTCTCAATTGTTGGCCTCGTTATTGTTATTCGAATTATTTTGATTCCACTCTTCGTAAAGCAGATCAAGAGCCAACGCGCGATGACTGCCCTTCAACCACATATGAAGGAGATTCAGAAGAAGTATAAAGATGATCGTCAGAAGCAATCAGAAGAGATGATGAAGCTTTACAAAGAACATAAAGCAAATCCACTCTCTGCCTGTCTTCCAATCTTTGCCCAAGCACCAATCTTCTTTGCACTCTTTACGGTTCTTAATGGACTTGCAAAAGATGAAGCACCTGGTGTGATGTCACAAGCTCAGGCAGATAGCGCAGCAAACGCTAAATTCTTTGGTGCAAAGATTTCAGAGACATTCTTAGGCTCTGATTCAGCAACAGTAAAGATCGTTACCGTATTTCTTATTGCACTGATGTCAGCAACAACGTTTACAACACAGAAGCAGTTGATGACAAAGGGAATGCCAAAAATGGATTCCAGCAACAATATGATGTTGCAGCAACAGAAGATCATGTTGTATTTATTCCCAGTTATCTTTGCGATCTCTGGCGTTAACTTTCCAGTCGGTGTTTTGATCTACTGGTCAACAACAAATGCATGGACTTGGGGTCAGCAGTACTACGTAATTAAGCGCAACCCAACCCCTGGATCTCCAGCCTTTGAAGAGCTTCAACGTAAGCGCGCCCACAAGGCAAAGCTTGAAGGCAAGGTTGTGGAGGCTCAAGAGAGCCCAGAGATTGAGGCTCCAAAGCAAGAAGGCCAGCGCACCCAACCAAAGAAGAAAAAGAAGAAGAAGTAAAACGGACATTTACTATCAATAATGCATAAAAACATATAATTCACCACTAGTAGCGGAGGGCACTATGCCAGATTCAACAGATGTAGCAGTAGATGTAGCAACTGAAGAGAGCAGTGAAGTCACAAAGAAGGCTCCAAAGAGCGTGGCAAAGCTTGAGGAGGAGGGCGATATCGCCGCTGACTATCTCGAGGCGCTCCTAGATATTGCAGATCTCGACGGAGATATCGATATCGATGTTGAAAATGGCCGCGCAAGCCTTGCCATCGTTGGCGGCAAGCTCAGCCACCTCGTCGGCAAGAATGGTGAGGTCCTCGATGCACTCCAGGAGCTCACACGCCTAGCAGTACAGACTTCAACAGGTGATCGCAGCCGCCTTATGCTCGATATTGAGAACTTCCGTGCAGATCGTCGCAAGGAGCTGACCGCCCTTGCCAAAAAGCTTGGCGAGGAAGCGAAGTCAAAGGGCGAGTCAATTAAGCTCGACCCAATGAACGCCTTTGAGCGCAAGATCATCCACGACACAATCCAAGATATGGGTCTTACCTCAGAGTCTGAGGGTGAAGATCCACGCCGTTTCGTCGTTATCTTCCCTTCCTAATAGGCTCAGCCGGGTCTTCAAGGTAGTTTCACGTGGAACCAACGCTCGATCAGCTGATCGCCCGCCACTTTCCTGAGAAGGAGGGGGAGATCCGCGCCTATGCCGACTTCCTTAAGGGGGCAGGGATAGAGCGTGGCCTGATCGGCCCCCGTGAAGGTGAGCGCATCTGGGAGCGCCATATCCTCAACTCCCTCTTTGTCTGCCAGCTCTTGCCACAAGGAGCATCCCTTTTTGATATCGGCTCTGGAGCAGGGCTACCAGGAATCGTTATCGCCCTCTCACGCCCAGATCTCAAAGTGACCCTTATTGAGCCCCTAGAAAGGCGAGTCGAGTTCCTCAAAGAGGCAACTGCCGGCACTGAGATCCAGGTAATCCGAGGTCGCGCTCAAGATGTGAAGAAATCAGCTGATTATGTAACAGCTCGCGCCGTAGCAGCCCTGGATAAGTTAAAGAAGATGAGCTGGCATATGCTTAAGATGAATGGGGCTCTCCTTGCAATGAAGGGGGAGTCCGCCGCCCTTGAGATGGAGGCGGTTCCAGGCTCAATTCTGCATGAGATTACCCTTGAAGGTATTGGCCTTGGCCGCGTAGTTGAGCTCAAGAAGCTGCCTAAAGTCCAGCAAAGCTCTTAATCGAGGGTTCTTACCCCTCCATATTGGTGGTTGAATACCCCTGTGGATGATTCACGTGAAACAAATGGAAAAGTGATAGGAGTCCGTCGCCTTAAAGAGGCGATGGCTAAGCCTTCTACTACCCGTATCTTCACAGTGGCCAACCAGAAGGGTGGGGTCGGAAAGACGACCTCTACAGTCAATATCGCAGCAGCCCTTGCTATGGGCGGGCTACGAGTCCTGGTTATCGACCTTGATCCTCAAGGAAATGCCTCAACTGCCCTTGGGGTCGAGCACCGCACAAGCGCCGGTGTTTACGAGGTCCTTATGGGCACAGCGCCTATCTCAACTGTTATCGCTAAGGTCGCAGGCTTTCCTGAACTTGATTGCATTCCCTCAAATACATCACTGGCTAATGCGGAAATCAATTTAGTTTCTATGGTTGCACGCGAGCTACAACTTAAAGAGGCGATCGATGAGATCAGTGTTAACTATGACTACATCTTTATTGATTGCCCACCATCACTCGGGCTTCTGACCATCAATGCATTTGCTGCATCGAAAGAGTTGATGATTCCTATTCAGACTGAGTACTACGCACTTGAGGGTTTGTCACAATTATTAGAGACATACACACTTGTGAAGAAGAGACTCAACCCATCACTTAACCTTTCAACAATTATCTTAACGATGTTTGATTCACGCACACGTTTATCAAATGATGTTGCAGCAAATGTGCGTTCACATTTCCCAAATGAATTAATTGATGTTCCGATTCCACGTGCAGTGCGTGTATCTGAAGCGCCTTCATACAATCAAACTGTAATGACATATGACCCACTATCACCTGGCGCAATTGCATATATGCAAGTTGCTCGAGAGATTGCAGAGCGCGGTCGTGCAAAAGAGGAAGAACCTATCTTTGATTCAAATGTTGTAAGCATCAACTACAAAGGTGATATCGCATAATGGCAACTAAGCGCGGCGGACTCGGAATCAATCTTGATTCACTTATTCCAACATCACTAACAGTTGATAATGTTGAGGTAGCAACACAGAACGAGATTCCTCTAGAGCAGATCTCACCTAACCCACGTCAACCACGCACAGTCTTTGATGAAGATGCTCTCAATGAACTTATTTCATCAATTAAGTTATTTGGAATTTTGCAACCACCTGTAGTTCGTAAAGTTGCAGAGAATAAATATGAACTCATTATGGGAGAGCGACGTTTCCGTGCAGCAAAGGCTGCAGGGTTAAAATCAATCCCTGTCATTATTAGACAGACACCTGATAACGAACTCTTACGTGAAGCGCTCATTGAAAATATTCACCGCAGCCAACTTAATCCTCTAGAAGAAGGCGCTGCATACCTGCAACTCCTCACTGATTTTGGCTGCACCCACGATGAGCTTGCGCTCAAGCTAGGACGCTCACGCCCACAGATTTCAAACACAATTCGACTACTTAACTTGCCTGAATCTGTACAACGAAAGGTTGCTGCAGGAATCCTCTCTGCAGGCCATGCACGCGCACTCCTTGGACTTACCAATGCTGCAGATATTGAAAAACTCGCAGCGCGCATCGTCGGTGAAGGCCTCAGTGTTCGCGCCACAGAAGAGATCATTGCAACCCACAAGCCATCAACTTCAAAACCAAAAGGCTCATCTCCTAAAGGTGTATCGGGTGCCGGTCTTGCAGCAGCTGAGCTATTGGGTGATTACCTTGATACCCGAGTCTTTGTAGAGATGGGTAAAGGAAAAGGCAAGATTGTTATCGAGTTTGCAGGCAGCGAAGATCTAGC
>JACCDW011877600.1_pt1 | contig 11089 bp, 5 predicted proteins | sample 7449781 | NCBI WGS metagenome assembly JACCDW01 (sample SAMN15323449, study PRJNA562643) | freshwater metagenome | isolation source: river surface water | place: USA:Blue River Watershed | collected 2017-08-18
GCGACTCCAACTTTTGCACAGATCTCCATCACAAACACCCCTAGTGCAGATGGACATGCAGCAACAAAAAGCTATGTAGACTCTGTTGCACAAGGGCTAAGAGTAAAGCAATCTGTAAGAGTTGCAACCACAACGAATCTTCCTATCTCAGCAGGAACAAACACAACCCTTACATTATCTTCTGGTGTTACAATTTTAGATGGAATTACTCTTGCAACAAATGATAGAATTTTAGTTAAAGATCAAACTGGAGCAACCCAAAATGGTCTTTATGTATATACAAATAGCACAACTTTAACAAGATCTGCTGATGCAGATAACTCGCCAGGCACAGGAGAGGTTGTTTCTGGAATCTTTACATTTGTAGAAGAGGGTGCAAGTTATGCAGATAGTGGTTGGATTCTAGCAACACCAAATCCCATTACTCTTGGAACTACTGGATTGACATTTAGCCAATTTAGTGCAGCAGGACAGATTACTGCTGGAACCGGTATGGTTAAAAATGGAAATGTATTAGATGTTGTGGGAACAGCTGGTACAATAGTTGCTAACGCAAATAGCCTTGATTTAGCTACAGTTGCTCAAGGTGGAACCGGCGCTTTCCGCAAAGTTGGAATTGATAGCTATGGTAGAGTATTCACAAACAGCGCAGTAGCTGGTAGTGATATTACCTCGGCACTTACTACTGGCACCGGAATGTCTATCAGTAATGGCGTTATTGCTATTGCCAATACTGGAGTTGGAACAGGCACATATAGATCTGTAACTGTAAATGCTCAGGGACAGGTTACCAGCGGAACCAATCCAACTAATTTAGCTGGATATGGAATTACTGATGCTATTGACACAAGTGCTACTACTCAAACAAAAACTGGAAGCCTCAGTATTGGAGGAACTATTAATAGTTCAGTACTAAGAAATGGCAGCTTTACTTTATTAAATATGAATTTTGGATCACATCCAGAAGTAAGCCCGAGCGTCCTAAATCCTATTGCTTTTGCTCTAACAAATGGAAAGCCATTATATGAAGATAATGATTTTGCGGCTGGCAATAATAGCATTGCAATATATGATAATGCCTCAAGTGGGCAGGTGTCCTATTCTAGAGTAACTTTTGCAGGAGTTCCTAATAATTCTGGATATGTTTTACAATTTACTCATACTGGTGTAAGCACAACCCCTGGTCTTGGAGGATTCTTTCAAACTATTAATACAGAAAGAAATGCTACATATGTTCAAATATTTAAAGCTAAAATTCCTACTGGATACAATTTAAGCCTACATTCAAATGAAATGGGCTCAAATGCAACAGAATATTGGATGAGCAATTCAGAAGGAACTGGTGAATGGGAAACGTATGTTCGAGTTGTTCAAGCCGGAACAACTGGTACATTTAATACCAATGGATTTGTAGCTTTGAATATAAATGGTGGAGCTGCGCCCTCCGCTGGATCTCCTCTAGTTTGGCAACTGGCAAGCTGTAATGCATACGAAATAAGTTCTTTTGTTGATTCGGTTAGGGTTACTGGTGGAAATATAACAGGTGGTTTAAATGTTGCTGGGAATATCGGAGTTGGCACAACCTCTCCGCTGGATAAGCTTCATGTAAATGGAAATGTTTATCTTGGTACGGCAAATCGCACAATCTATACCTCTGGATCGGGAAATTTAACACTACAAACTGGCACCGGACAATTTATAATCGCAAGAAATAATGCTGCGGATACTTCAATGCAAATTAACTCTAGTGGAAACGTTGGTATTGGCACTGCTTCGCCAAATAGTAAGCTAGAGATTAATGGTGCAATAGCGTCATTCTCTCCAATGCTTAGACTATTTAATAGTGGAGTGTCTAGTGGATATCAATCTGTAATGGCTTTCTATGCAAACAATTCAACCTCTACTCCATTCTTGATTGGTAAAAATAATTCAAATGATTCTAGTGGATCAGTGTTTATTTCAAATCAAGCAAATACAGATATGATTTTTGAAACAAATGGAACTGAGCGCATGAGAATAACTGCTGCGGGGAATCTTGGTATTGGAGTGACTAATCCATCTACAAAATTAGATATATTAAATTCTGATTTTAAACAATTGGCTCTAAGAAATGGAACAGGGGTTAGTAATCAGGTTCTCTGGGCGGGAAGTGTTGCTGACACAGTTGGATCTTTTATTGGAAACAATGCATTTTATACCAGTAATAATGCATATCTTGCAGGATATACTGCTGCAGCAATAATTCAATTAAGAAATAATGGAGATATTAGATTTTTATCAAATAGTGGATTAACTAATGGAGCAACCTTTATCCCAACACCAGTTATGAGTATTACTAGTGGTGGAAGCGTGGGAATCGGCACTACTTTACCAGACTCAAAACTGACCGTCGGGACAAGCCGAAATCCTTTCACATGGAGTCAAACAGCAGAATTTAGAGATTCTTTGGCAGTTTTTGATTCATCATCTTCTTCATATGGTTTAAGAGTTGGTTTTGTGTCAAATAAACCATATCTCCAAGGATATCGTGAAACCGTTGGCACTGTAGATTTATTGCTTCAAAATAGCGGTGGAAATATAGGAATAGGAACTAGCACTCCAACAGCTAAGTTAGAGGTTGCGGGCGGGATATCTTTCTCAGGAACTGTTGCGCTTAGCGGCTCTGCTGGAGCATCTGGTCAAGTACTACTTTCACAAGGAACTGGTGTTGCGCCAATATGGGCAACAGTTAGTGGTGTTGGAGGAGCTGGAACAGTAACTAGTGTGGCTGCAACGGTGCCATCAATATTAACAGTTTCTGGAACTCCAGTAACAACATCTGGAACTTTTGCTTTCGGTCTAGCTAATCAAAATGCTAATTTAGTTTTTGCTGGCCCAAGTAGCGGTGCAGCAACTACTCCAACATTTAGAAGCTTAGCAATAGCAGACATTCCTAGTCTAGGGGCCAGCTATCTGTCACTAAGTGGAGGAACTCTAACAGGAGGCATAACTCTTACTAGTGGAAATATTAGTGTTGCAGGAACTGGAAGCTTTTCTGGAGCTGTCACAATACAAGGAATATCAATTAAATATGCTAATAGTAGTAGTAGTAATATAGCTATTGGCGGAGGGCTAGCTCTTTCTTATGGTGGGGCATACTATAACACTGCAGTAGGTAGTGGCGCACTTTTTGCTAACACAACGAATGGTAGTAATACAGCCATTGGCGCAGAATCACTTCGCAATAACACTACTGCGGGAGGAAATACTGGGCTCGGATCGGTCTCACTATATTCCAATACTACCGGCGGACTAAATACCGGGATTGGAGCAGCTGCACTCTACTACAATGTGTCTGGAACAAATAATGTTGCTGTTGGTAATTCTGCATTATATGGGTCAACAACTGCTTCCAATAATACGGCACTAGGATATGCGGCTCTTTATTCAACTGGAAATACTGCATCTGGACTTGTTGCAGTTGGAGCAAATGCATTATATTCAAATACAACAGGGTTTAACAATGTAGCTATTGGTTATTTAGCAGCAGATGCAAATACTACTGGAAACTCCAATACCGCAATAGGATATAATGCACTTGGAGCAAACACAACTGGGTCAGCAAATACAGCAATAGGAAACAATGCTCTACAGAGCAATATTAGTGGAACTGATAACTTTGCTTTGGGATACAATGCATTATGGATTGCAACTGGGTCAGCAAACATTGCAATTGGATCTAATGCAGGCTCTAATATCACAACTGGAGCAAATAATACAATCATAGGGAGCTATAGTGCAACTTCAACACTATCAGGAACTGTGATTCTTGCTGCAGGAATCACTGAAAGGCTTAAAGTAAATTCTACTGGTGCGTATATAAATGGTAGTACATACGCAGTCTTGAGTCAAAATAACATTGATGCTAGTCTTGATGAAATTAAAAGGACAATAAGCATGGGAGGTATGATGTAATGGCAAGAACAGCAAAGCGTTTAGCACAGACAGCACTTAGTACAACAGGAGCTACTATATACACAGCACCAGCTGGAACAACTACTCAGATTACAGAAATTTATTTTGCCAATACTGGAGCAACAACGTCTAGAACTCTTACTTTGTATGTAAATGGCACAGCAACTAGTAATACGATTGTGGCAGGATTGGTTGTACCCGGCACCGGAACTCAAATTTTGAGCGATGCAAAAATCGTTATTCCTGCTAATACAATCTTTGCAGCAAAGCAAGATGTTGGAACAGATGTAATTTGTACAATATTTGGGATAGAGGAGGCTTAATAAAAATGCCATTTCAATCAATTCCAGCCTCATCTTCATCTATTGTTACGACTAAAAAACCAAGAGTTGCTTCATTAGAACAGCTTTCTACAAGTGGAATATATTATACTGTATTAGATATTACTGGAAGTGGTATAATTTCTTATGCTGGAATGAATGTTTATCAAGCTTTTTCAGCAGCAAGTTTAAATATAAGAATTACGGTTGATGGCACTGCACAAAATCTCGATGCGCCAAACCCACCGGCAATAGGATATATGCCCTCTACTGGAACAAATGCAATGAAATTTGATTATTTAGCAAATATTAATTTTAGTAGCTCATTAAAAGTTGAGATTATGCAAGACTCTGGCTCTACAGTAAATATATATGGTATTGTTCACTATAGTCTAGTATAAACAAAGCAAAAGATTAAAGGATTAGGGACTAAACTTGCAGATAAATAATGGAGGGGCTTCGGCCCCTCTATAAGTCTATAAAGGAGGACAAGGACCAGTGGCAAAGTTTTTTTATGGAAATGATCTTTATAATGATTTATATTTAAATAATAATAGAGAAATGTCAATTAAGATGCTTTTGTTGGATCAAACAGAGCCAGAGATTAACGAGTTTTATATTTATAATTCCGATGTATCTTCTCAGGTTGCTTCTAAGATCTATGTTCCATATGGAAGCTATACCTTTACAGAGCTAAGTTCAAACTTGTGTCCAACTAGCTTTGTTGGACAAACAACCAGTCCTAGCTCAATTTATAATTTTATATTAAATGGAAATGCGCTATCTACAACAACAATACAGACAAGCAACTACTCTACCCATGGAGTTTTTTTATTAGAGGCAGATGTTACTGTTTATCCAGATGACACAGCAGTAGATAGAAGATTTGGTTTTGATTGTGTTTATTCTGATACTTCAGGAGATAGCTTTAACAACTTTGAAGTTTTTCCAGATGGAGTCAAGAGAACAATTAGGGTGATTGGATCATCTAATTCATCAAAAACACTTTCTAGGCTTAACCTTAGAATTTCTGATTACGGCTCATATGCTGGCGGAAAAAGAAATATAAAGGTTGAGAATATTAAATCATATAGAATTTCATATGGAGAATATTCATACTTTAATATTTTTAATGGTGATACAATTTCAACCAATGCAATAGATGTAGATGTTACAAGGGGCACAACTTTCTCTATTGGATCTACTTTTATTTACGGCGCAACAATTTATGCACAATTAAATGTATCCAATTTCTATGCGTCTAGTATTAGTACTATTTTAAATAATAATGTGTCGCACATGTTTGGAGTTTTAAACTCCGCCGGCAAAAAATATACTTGTAATAATTTTAATAAAATGATTATATCAAATAAAGAGATACAGGGCAATATTGTTAGTGGGTCATTAAAGGTTGATGGAAATAGTCCGATAAGAAGAACACTAGAGGTCTCTTGTATTATTGATAGGGTTTTTGGAACAAGTGCAGAATTAAGGTTAAGAGATTTTGATGATAAGAAGATCAAAGTAATGATTGGAATAAGTGATTCTGCTATTGGTGAAAGTGATTATGATTATTCTACATACTTTTTAAATAATGGAATGCAGAAAGATTTAGATGGGATTGTTTGGTTTAAGCTAGGAGTATTTATTCCTAAAAACATTTCAATTAGGCACTCAACAGATTCTTATTCAATATCACTAACTTCTCAAGATAAATTCTCTTCTTTGGACGGATCTTTTGGTGGTGTTCTAGGAGAGGGTATTGAGTTTAGAGATCCTACCTCTGGCGAAAATACTAGCTTTTATGACACTGTAATAGATTCATTTTCAAGATATACAAAAGAGCCAAGTGAAAAGATCAACGTATCATTTACCGATAATTTTGAGCTATTTAAAGAGGCAAATCCAGGACAATATGTTACAGCAGGATCAAGCCAACTCCTTGTAAAGAGTTCTCAAGATATATTTGTTGGAATGGGAATCCAGGCCCCAGGTGTTTATTCTACTGCAAAAGTTGCGGGAATAAGTAGTATGGGCTCTTATGATATCATTATAATGGACGATATTGCATATGACACAGTAAATACATCTTTACAAATTTTTAGAAACTCTACGCTTATAAATCATGGTGCGACTTTTAGTTATGCATCAAATAAAAACTTTTTTGCAATTGAGCCACTAACTCCAATAGGATCAACATTTTCATTTTTTGCAAAGCCAACAACTATTAATTTTAAAAATAGTAATGAGACCTATGAGGTCTATACAACAATATCAGACTGGTCCCCTACAACTTGGGGATTTGCAAAATCTAATTTTATTAAGGCTCAATTTACCGGATTTATTTCATCTGATAATATAAACATTACTGGACAAACTGACACTGATTTTTATATAACTGATGTAAACCTACAAGCAGGAGACATCTTATATCCTACAGTAAGTGGATCTGGATTTGGTATACAGTACATTAATGAAGACGAATATTATCAGGTGCTAGCTGTTAATAGTCAGGGCTATGCTACACTAAAAAACATTTATACAAATGCCTTTATATTTCCCGACACAAATGTTAGTGGGGTATTAGTTCCAACAATAAGATTTTTAAAGGGAGATTTTTCTAATCCTATTAGAACAGACTACTTTGTATATCAGACAGTTTTAAAAACTTCAATGGTCTATAATAAAAACTTTCCGAATTATTATTATAGAGTTGTAAAGTTTTTAAATACATCTACTGGACAATATACCACATCAATTGTATCAAATGGACTTTCTTCTTTTAATGTAAACTCTTCAACTGATAGGGATGTTATTTTTCAAGTTTGTAAAAATGGCCAGTACGCTGCTATTGCAAATAATAACACAAAACAGCTTATTATATATAGCACAAATTCTCAAGGGATACCAAGCTCTTCTGTCTACACACTAAATTATACAGACTATATTTTAGCGATTGTTGCAGATTCAGATAACAATATTTTTGTTTCAACTGAGAGCGGTAGGATAATAAAATATTTAGTTGCAAACAATGGAGCCCTTACAGAAATAGGAACTATGTACAATGCACATAGAGTATTTCGATTATTAGAAATAGATTCTGAAGGAAATCTTTATGCATATTCCGATGTCAATAATACTAGAAATTTGATTAAATATGATTCAAATCTTGTAAGTAGAGATGATATAACTCTAAGCAATGCCTGGTACTCTGAAAACTTGGGATTGGCGCTAGATGCGCAAACAGCTCCATCAATTGAATCAATAACATTAGATACATTTGATAATATATATTTAATAACCAGTGGTTCTTATTTGCGAGTTGATGGACAAATTGGCAATATTCAAAAGAATTTTATTGTATTAAATGGATCTTTAGATGTTATATACAAAGCAGAATTTTTTGATTCTAATATAAACTTTAATAGTACAAAGATTGTTACTGGAAATAAGTTTGCATATATTAGATACAAATCAGATACTAGAAGTGTTATTGTTTATGCATTATCAATGAACTTTCCTGTAACAGTTCAAAAAATTAATGCTCTAAAAGAGCTCGCGCCGCAAACAGATAGCACAATTGTAAAATCCAGTTCTGATAAAGTTTCCAATGTTTTAGATGATGTTAAATCTCAATTGGGGATCTTGCAATATTATTATGACTTTGATGGAAACTTTATGTTAAAAGAAGATAAGAGATTGACCTTCCATGATCCAAACTTTAGAAATTTAAGTCCTTATAGTTTTGATTATAATGACTATAATGTAAATGTAAAAGATTTACCTTTTGAATTTGACTTTGGGCTAAATAAAAAATTGGTCGGAGATTATAGTAATGCAGTCGATCTTTCTACATTCAAAAATGATTTCTTTATCTATGGCATTAAAAAAGGATTGGATGTTAGTTCTGAAAGTGGGAACATTCCAATGCTCTATCACATAATGATAGATGATATAGAGCTAAAAAATATTCCAACAACATATAAGCATCCTTGGCAACAGTATTTTATAGATCAAGGAATTGCTGGAACAACCTATTCAAACTTCTTATATTTTAGAGAGCTAAAAGAGAATTTTGAATTTAAAGATACTAGGGACTATGTTGCTTCACCAAGCAATCATTATGTTCAAGGAGAATATATTCTTGTAAATGCTGCAACAGCAGGAACCTCATCTTCTGCCACATATTTAATTTACGAGGTTATGAGTGGAGGAACTCCTTCTACAGGATCATTCCCAAGCTTAAAAGATGGAACTATTGAGTTTTTAAATAATGATATACTTGTAAATACAGGATTATCTGTGCGCTTTTATAGTAGTTTAAGAGGTGCAAATGCAAGAACTTTCCAAGGTATATATAAGAAGATGATTGATGAGAGCTACAATGGACTCTCTGCAATCAAAAGAGGAAGTTATTTTATAATCAAATCAAACTTAAACTCTTTGTCATATATATATAAAGTTAAAAATATATACTCTGTAAGTCCAACAGGAACTGAAACTCTATTAGGCGATGATATTCCAATTTCAATAAACTTTTATTCAAACAAGCTACAGCTAAATACCATATCTCCACAAATAGGAGAGTCTTTAACTAGAAATGTTTTTTGGGATGCAACAGTGGATCTTGGAGCATATACAATTTGCAAGCTTGATCTTGAGATTGTAGAAGAGTATAAAGACAGTGGATATAAAGGAATCTTTAGAAGCAACAACACTGGTTCTATTTATTCTGACTTTGTATACCAAAAAGGAAGCGGAGATCCTAGCTCATGGGCCTACTACTATGATATTGTTAATATTATAGGAAATTATGAGATTGATACAAACACTTTCCCTGCAAAAACGGTTGGTGTTGGGATAGATAACTGGGCGGCGAATAAAAAATACTATGTGGGAGATTTGGTGTATTCTGATGGAAATATATATCAAGCTCTAACACAAGGAGAGTCTGGTTGGACTTCTGACTATGCTCCAACTGGATTTGGAGATTCTCAAAATCTTATTAGAGATTTGAGTAAGGGCAAGCTCATATGGAGGCTAAATCAAACTTCTATTGATTTTGAAAAGATGAAAGTATCTGCAATCGGCAGTAGAAAAAATTCTATTAATGATAAGGATATTAATATATTATTTTCACAGAAAGATGCGCTAGCTTATTTTGAAACTTCTGGATATTATTTTGTTGTAATTAATGATCTATTGGGATACTCAACATATTCTGAAGGATTCCACAATAGGCTAGAGAATTTAATTAAACAATATAAGATACTGTATCCTGGAATCAAGCTAGTCTTTGTTCCACAGTCTTTAATTGGCTCTTCATTTATTATAAATAAACTAACAGCACTAAAAGATGCATTTTCAGTTTTAAAGCGTAATTTTTATTTAAATTTTGTAAATGGACAGGGTGTAAACTTGAGCTCAGTACCGATCTACAGCTTAGAGCCATTGGGAATTATAAGGGTGGTTGATAGAGATTCTGAGATTTGTGGGAACTTTGTTTTAACAGACTATGTAATTCCATTATCAAATGAGGGCTTTATGTCAATTGGAGGAGTTAAAACAAATCCGTATGATGATAAAATTACAGTAATTCCAGAAACGATAACTGGACTTAAAAAGTTTGATGGAACTTCTTCATTTTACGGTGGGACTTCAATATATGTCTAAGGAGGATTTTTAATGGGTACTACGTTTGGTCCAGATTATGCGCAAAATGCTGCATATATAAATGCGATCACTTCGGGCGCAACAATTTTAGCACAAAATATTAATGCTGTTTTATCAGATTTAAATATATCTGGATATTCTTTAGGTGTAAGTATGGGAAACTGGGCTTCTTTTGGAGCCCCGTTTTCCCAAAATGATACTGTAATTGGAAATATTATTAAGGGATATTCAGCTGCCGTCTCTTTAATTACAGGACAAACCACTTCTCTTGATGTGGGCTCTATTATATATCAATATAAAAATTTAGGAGGCTTTTAACATATGCCAGCAAATACATCTCCAATCTTTCCAATTTCACCTAAAGTTAGTTCAGCAGGAATTACTATTGCAAATTTTGCTAAAGGCGGTACAGTAGCATTTGGCGCAACAGGCGCATCATTTTCTGTTGTATATACCGCAGGTGGCTTTGGATCTAGAATAGATCAAATTAAAGTTAGATCTTTAGGACTAAACACAGCAGGAACCTTGAGGCTTTTTGCATGCGAAGCAATTAGTGGAGCAACTTCTCCAAATATTTTGATTCATGAAACTACGCTAGGATCTGTTGGGGCAAGTGGTGCAGGAATTTCAATTACAGCTCAGACAACCTCAACTAATACATTTACATCTGGAGCAGCTCATAATTTAAGTGTTGGTCAACTTGTATTTTTTGGACTTACCGCAGGATTAACAGCAGTTGGTCAGAGTACTGCATACTATGTTCACACAGTTCCAAGCACAACAACATTTACCCTTCTAACACTAACAGGAAGCTTGGTTGGAGTTGGAGGAAACGTTTCTGGAACGGGTGCAAGTCTTTATATATATTCAAACCTTGAAACTGCTGCATCTACAGACTATGATATTACTATTATTAAAAATACAACGGAGTCAGCTTCTCCAATTCCCTATCTGCCATCTAACTGGCAAATTAGAGCAACAGTAGGCTCAATTGGTGCTACTCCAGCAAATGCAGGATGGCAAGTTACTGTGCATGGAGCAGATTATTAAAAGGAGGCTTTTAAATGAGTCTACTAGGATTTAATTCTTATACAAGATCAAAAAGGCCTAATAATCTATTGGGGTTTGTGGAAAATAGAAAA
>JACCDW010281490.1_pt1 | contig 11087 bp, 6 predicted proteins | sample 7449781 | NCBI WGS metagenome assembly JACCDW01 (sample SAMN15323449, study PRJNA562643) | freshwater metagenome | isolation source: river surface water | place: USA:Blue River Watershed | collected 2017-08-18
TATGGTACGCAAACTCCTAATTTCATTATATTGCTACATTTATTTGTGTTACTTTACCTTCGGTATTAACACCATATTCATAAAAATTTAATGTCGATAATCCATCTCTATTTAATAGAGATACGTGATTTGATACTTCATTTTGAAATCTAAGTTGATTCCATCGTGTAGATTCATCTTTCCACTTATTACCTAAGAATCCATTTTCTTCGTGCTTTAGTGATTTAAATAAACCATTTCTACGATGTGGTATATTAACAATCGTATAATCATCTATATTCAAATCAACAATCTCACAATTTATAATTTCCCCATCGTTATCATTTAATGATAAATCTACCAATTTATATTCTTTTATAAAATCAGCATCATAATAAGTTTTTAAAAAAGATGATGAGCGATAATTTCCAAAATTTTTAGTTAATAATTCGGTTTCATTATTTGATATTTCGAATATTTCGGAATCTGTTAATGCTGAATCAAAATATGCAAAAGAATCTATATAACCTTTAAAATAATTTGGTATAATATCTCTATCAGGCTTTCCAACCCCTAAATAAAAATATTCTTCATTATAATAGTTTTTGTAAAACTTTTTTATTTGCTTTGTTTCATCTATTTTAATACCATCCTGATATACCTTTATTGTTTTATCTAATAAATCATAACTCAAAACCATATTTGTTTTGTAGTTTGTTTTTATATTAGAATTAACAAAATGTGGAATTAATTTATCATCAAATGCACAAAAATTATAACGAGCAAATGATGTATAACTTATAGCGAAATCATAGCCAGGTATGCTAAATGCTGAAAACTCATCCGATACCTTTGTGTGATTTAATTGTAATTTATCTGGATAAAATGAAACAAATATAGTAAAGCTTGATTTTTTAAAATCAATTATGTTTTTTCCTTTAACATATGCATTAATTCCATTTAATTTTAAAGCCTTTGCTTTTCTACCTAAATTTTTTAATTTAAGTTTATCTAATGGAATTAATTTTTCATTACATCTTAGTAATAAATCATTATCTTCATATCCCCATCCCCAATATTTGTTAGAATAACCATCGATATCTTCAAATAACTTTACAGGAAATAAAGTTACGCCACCAAAATATTCATCAAAAATAGTTCTTTCTTTTTCACCCTCTTCATATTCAAAATTGGTAGATAAATGTAATGGAACATCCGAATACGAATAATCTACATCAACCGGCAACATATCTACATCGTGAAAAACAACATAATCACACCCCATATCTTTCGCATACTTAAATCCAATATTAAGGAGCATACCTCTATTGAATAGTTTTGCATCATCTTGCTCTACAATTATTATTTCAAAATCTATATTTTTAGATTCTAAATAATTCGTTATATTTTCTTTAAATTCTTGTAGGTGCTCATAACGATTTCTATATGGTACTATAACACCAAGTTTATGCATTTTCTTCGGTTTGTTCAACTTCCTCTTTTGGAACTAATTTATGAAACTCTGATAAATACCATTGAAGTCTAGCGCTCCACTCATCTTTATCTATTTCTTCAAACCAAATAGTAAGTGCATCTAAAGAATTTGCAATCTTTTCTAATGCTTTAACTTTTTTTGCTTCTAAAATCAACAATTCATCAGGTGTTGATGGTTTTTCTTCTTTTGTAACTACACTTTTTGCCATATTATAACTTTTTTTAAATATACACAATTTTTATCAAATTTCCAAATTATATGGAAACTATTTGTTTAAATAATTTATTCCAATTTTTGTAATTTTCCCAATTTGCAGTTGGGCAATATTCCATATCGAAATTTGAAATATCAATTTCAAAATTATTACTTCTTAATGCCTGATACATTTTTTTATATTCATCTGAAAATGAATATGATTGTTTAACATCAGCTACCGCTTTTATTCTTTCTACGCAAGTACTATCCCATTTGAAATGATGAACCTGAACATTATAATTATCAATTGGAGCTATTAATGGATGATTCCATCCTTGCCATCTCCAAGTAGTTTGTCCATCTATTTTTGCATAATGTTGTCCTGCTGTTATTTCGATACTACCTTTTACTAAACATATTTTATTTGGACATGCTCCACTCATTGGATATCTAAAAAATCCAGCATATGGAAATTGTTCAAATATATTTTCGGATTCATTTATTGTTGGAAATATTCCATTTTTACCAACTCTATCGATGAATCCACCTCTTACAATCTGCCAACCATTTCTATCACAATCATATGTTATTTCATATAATGGTTTTGAGTAAACATGGAATTCATCATCATCGGAAATTATCCACCAATCATTTGGATGTTCTGCTTTTGTTTCGTTGTATAATTGAGTTACATATTCCCAATTATATTTTTCTCTAATTTCCCGTCTTACTATTTTGGCATTTGAGAATTTAGAAACAATACTTTTTACCGATTCATATGTCGATGATTCTTCCCATTCATACACAACTATCCACATTTCATCTACTAAATGAGCGTAGTGTTTCAACATATGGTATAACGTATTTGTACGAGAACCCGTTACTGTAACTAATCTTAATTTATTCATTATTTTCTTGCTAATAGTGCTATACCTGTGCTAGATGGTTTTGTTGTAAACATACGAAAGTTTTTTAAATTTACCAAATTCCACTCTGAATTATTTTCTAAATCTTTAATGAATTTAGCTGGTCCATCAAATGGTTGAAAATCTTTTTTTGAATCTTCTGTAACAACAAATGTATCGTGATAGTTTTTATCGGTATCATGTATTGTTATTAAACCATTTTCATTCATTATACTTGAATACAATTCAAAATCTTTTTTAACTCCTTCGTATGAATGGTCACCATCAATGTGTAAATAATCTATCTTAATATCTTGTCTAACAAAATAATCATAGAATGCTCTTTCAGATGTTTCTAATATTATTTGAGGTTGAAAGTTATATCTTAAAAAGCTATTCTCTTCTGTCCAATCGGTAAATCCACCAATACCATTTGCAGCATCTACTATTATTGTAGTTCCCGTATCTCCCCACTCATTTTGTGAATTACCTTCGAATATTCCTTGCGCCCATAAATCATATCGAGATTGTGTCATAATGCGTGGTATATATCCACCACCACTTCCAATGCAAACACAAACTTTTGCTTTTATAAATTGAATAAATGAATATATTAACATTCCATCGCCCATATGTAAATCAGTTGCACCGTGAGTCCAACGATAATTTACAGGCGTATGAATCTTATTACCATTCTCATCTAAATGAGTATTATTTGTAATAAATTCGTTTACTCTACCTAAATTTATAAGATGCTGCATATCTCATTAATCCATTTTTGTTTATTTGTATATTCATTTAATCCACTTCTTAGTTTACAAAATTCGGAATTAATAGTATCAAAACCATCTTCTAAAATTTGTAAATATTTGTGATTAAATTCTGCTTTACTATCCGCTCTATATTTGTAATCAATGTGTTTCATCCAATCGGTATGTATGATTGGAACTTTACCATTATCAACTGCATCAAATATTGCATAACCGAATGGTTCTTTTGTATAACATCCGTGAAATATTTGAAAATTACTTTCAAAAAACTTTTGATGAAATCGATATTCAAATTCCATAAATCTATGATAATCCGAATTTATTTTAGAACCTTCTAACATTCTTTTATAATCGTATTTGTTAGAAAATATTATAGCAGGTTGATTATCCAAATAATGTGCATTTTTTCTCGTTTCGCATCTAGCTGCATATCCAATTCTATTACTAATAATTCCTAAAAATGGTTTGCTTTGTTTCCATTCATAGTAATTTGTAATGTTAATAATGTGTGGATAACTTTTATGTATGCTATCATTTTCATACCCAATCCAAACTATATTGTCGGAATTATCTAATATTTCCTTTTGCCATTCCCAATCAACCTTAGTCATTAAATTCTCATATTCTGAATTTAAACCCAACATATCGGGAATAAATGCATGAACAAACGTTGTATGGGTTTTGTGAAGATATTTTTTGATTATAGGGTTTAGTTTATATGAATGATGCAAGAAAACTATTCTATCACATTCATCTAATAATTTATCAACTTCCTTTTCATTTTCGTAAGTATAAATTGCACCGATTTCTCTAACCAAAGGTCTACCATCGATTACAATTTTGTAATCTTCTTTTAATGAAGGAAGAATGTTTTCTATAAAGTTATTACACCAAATATCAGAACCACCTATAACATTTTTTCCGTAACCTGTTGTTATGAATACTATCATACACTACCACTTATTTTTTCTTCTAATTCTTCAACTTTATTTGATAAAATTTGAACAGCATGTATTAAATGTGAAAATATAGAATCATAATCAACACATAAGCAACCTCCGGCATCTGCTACTACTAAATTTTTTAAAGAAGTTTTTTGAACTTCTTGCGCAATTACTCCAACTTTTGTATGTCCGCTTGGAACTTTTGTTTCTGTATTTATAAATTTATATGTTTTTAATTTTAACTCTTTTATTTTTGTTAAACTATCATCATTTAAATCTTCTATTTCAGTTTTTATATTTTCGTCTGATGGATTTAGGTTATTAGCAACTTTAATTCTATCATTTGGGTCATTGGGTGTACCAACTACTGCATAGTGTCCATTTGTTGGTTCTAATTGTATATAACCAGTTCCAGCTCCGGCAGCTGCAGGGCTTATTCTAATACCATTTGTTGGATAAACGCCCATATAATCTGAACCATTGCCCATTTGAATATAGGCATTTTCACTTTTTAAGACAATTGAATTCCAATAATCAATCATCATATTGTTATCATATCCAACTCCGGCAGAACCATAAAATTGAATACTTGAACCAACACTTTTTACAAATGGGTCATAGTTTGCTCCCGTTGCGTTCCTATCTACTTTAAAGTATGTATCGTTATCTTTAACTACTTGAATACCTCCACCAACTATTTCTGTTTTTTGTGTATTTCTATTAATCGTAGAACCATAATAATAGAAATCTCCATTTAATTGTACGTTTGTTGGTATATAATCTCCATTAAAATCCTGATAATACGAATAAGCTAAAATATATGCTCTTATATAGTAAGTACCTGTGGTATTTGCGGTAAATGAACCATTTAATGGTCCAGGCTGAACTGTTCCAACAGTGTACCTATATCTTGAATCTGCTATGTTAAAATTTGCATTATCAGTTGTTGGTGTTGATGATGTTGATATTACTACACCATATTGTACTACATTATAATCATTTGAATACACAGTCACAGTTGGTATATACCCCGTACCCATAGAAAATTGATATGTTTCTCCTGCTGTTAATGTAAATGATGGTGCTCCAACCGGATTGTATCTAGGAGTACCATTTCCTAAAAAATATCCCTGTGGAATTGGGTCCCAATAAGTTGGAGTCCATATAGATGTTCCTGATGTTAAATCCGTTAAAAATGCATTACTATTAATATCAACAGTTACAGACCCGGATGTAGAAACTTCTAATGCACCTCTAACACTATTTAGTTTTACACCTCTTGTCGCAGCTGTGTTTTGAAAGGATAATCCATCTGCATTAATTGTCCAACCACCTATATTACCCTGTTGTGCAGTTATAAATCCATCAATATTTGCTCCCGTTGCTGATAATGTACCATCTGTACCAACTGTGAACTTACCACTACCAATATTAATACTACCACCACTAATACTACCACCACTAATAGTACCACCACTAATAGTTGCCGTAGATGTTATGTTTCCACTAAAATTACCTGCAGTAGCGTTTATAGTACCTGCTACTGTTAAGTTAGTACCATCAAATCGTAATTTATTTCCTAAAGAAAATACATCGGTAGAACCAGATTTAAAATAAAATGGCGTATTTGCATTATTGTAAGTTCCCGTACCAACATAAATACTTTTATTAGTACCATCCAATGTAATACCATTAGAACCAACTCTGAATATATCGGAAAAATATCCGTTTTGTCCTGCTATGTTTGGTGAATATATGAATTGGTCATTAATAAATGTACCTGTTAAAGTTGAATTACCATCAACTACCGCTTGTAAGGTATTTATAGCATTTGTTGCGGTTGATTGTGCGTTTGATGCTGCTGTTGCCGCATTTGATGCGGCAGTTGCTGCATTTGTTGCGGTTGTTTGTGCGGTAGCTGCTGAAGAAGTTGCAGTATTTGCAGTTAATTGTGCAGTATTTACACTTCCTGATAAAGTAGTGTACCCACCAAATCCGGTTAAATTAACATCCGCTTGGTTTGTAAAGTTTAGAGAACCTTTTATTTCTAAGGAAGTTCCTGTCCATCTTATATATGATGTATCTCCGTTTTTAATACTAAACTTTGCAGTTCCACTATCTAATCCTAAAAATATACCATTAACGTTATATCCTTGTGAACCAATTGTACCACTTTGCCCTATTGATAGATATGGATTTGTAGTTCCTCCTGCTAATGTTATATTTGCGGAAGATACTCCTCCATTACTATTTGTACCAATATTTAAAGTATTTTGTACATACGATTCTTCAAACAAACCAATCTTTGCTGCTACAAAGAAATCTTGCGAACCTAAACTTTCCCAACCCGTTTGTGATGTTTGGTGAGGTGCACCATCTGCAACGTTACCTGTTGCTGATGTATGTTGTCTAATTGCTGCATAATATACTTCATATGGTGCATTTCCATTTGTACTCCAAAGAACAACATCTCTGCGGCCAGTTCCGGCGCCTGTACTAAATTGATATGCTCTACTAGCTTCCCAAACTCCTGTAAATACAACACCCGGTCCTGTTTGCCCATCCAATGCAACTGATACTTTGTGTGTTTGAGATACAGTTGCTTCAGTTCCAGCGGCATTAACATATACAACATTAAATGTTACATTTGTGCCAGCAGTTGTTGTTGGTGTAGTTGGAGTTATTGTTCCATTACTATTAGTACCACCCGATAAACTCGTTATTCTAAATGTAGAAACTCCATAAGGAGCTGAATCATCGTAAGTATATGTTGTTGCTCCTTCGGTAACACTAACAACAAATGATGTTGGTGTTCCATATGTTCCCGTATTACTTCTCGTTACAATTTGAGATGGTGGATTTAAATTTACCACAACTCCACTTTCTCCTTGCTTAATTTTAGAAGCTCGGATTGTTATTGTTTGTGTTTGACCCGTAGTACCCTCACTATCGGTATGAGTTACAGTCAATGTTACCGATGCTTCATCTGCGTTCATAACTGCGGATGTCATTGTTAATGTTGCTCCACTAACAGTTGGTGCAGTTGAAAAACCCGATGAAGAAGCTATTGCCATAGAAGTAAATCTACTATCAGTTCCTTCTAATGCGGTTATGGTTACATTTGTTAATGTACCCGTTTGTGTACCGGCTGCGTTTGCTGCAACGGTTTGTGATTGTGGTGTTGCAGAAATTCTTACACTCGGTACTGCTTTTTTAACTTTTGTTAATGATATCGTATCGGTTAGAGTTCTACTTTGTCCTTCGGAATCAACAACTGATGCGGTTATGGCAAGTGAAGCTGCATTAGTTCCATTTGCTAAAGTTCTACCACTTAATGTTATTACACCCGTAGAGTTATTTGTTACGATACTTGCTAAATCGGAACTACTTGCATTTAACGATGTTAATGATAAATTCGAAGTAGAACCATTATAAGTTTGTGCAACAGTTACAACCGAATTAGCAAATGAATCTATTTGTTCACCTGTTGATTTTGCTGAAACTGATTGAGCTTTATTTGTTGTTGAAATTGCTAATAGTGGAGCAGCTGCTTTTGCTTTCGTATAAGTTACAACTTTTGTAATATCGGTTGATGTACCTCTACCATCTTTATATCTAACTAATAATGATAATGAACCACTATCAGCCACCAATGATGTGATACCATAAGTTGCATCATCAGGCGTTGTATCATTTGGAGTACATCCTGTTCCCGTAGCTGATATAATATCAAATCTATTATTTGTACTTAATCCTTCTTCTCTACTAATGTCCTCTCCACCAACTTTAACACTAACCGAACCACTTGTCAAAGCAAAAGAACCACTAGCTACCCAACCTGTTGAACGAGCCGGCAAAGTTGCGTTTTCGTTTGTTAAGTTTACGGATATTTGTGATTCTGCTATTAATGCAGCTAATGTTATTTCATCGTAGTATATTACTGAATTTAAATCGGTAGCTTGAAATACATATTTAGTTTCTCCCATACTATATGTGTATGCGGATGTATCTATTGTAAATTGTGCTACACCATTTCCTACGTTTTGCGAAACCAATGTTAAGTCTGGACCACTACCCGTTTTTGTATAAGTTATTGATGTAGTTAAACTGCCCAAATTTTGTCTTTTAACTAATATTGTTGCGGTTTGTGAAGATGGAGTTGGTGTTAAATCCGTCATCTTATAGAAAAACTGATTTCTATCTGATGTTGCTATTAATCCCTTACCCTTATCTCCTTTTAATACTGCATCAATTGTTACCGATGATGTAAAATCACCATCAACGCTATCATATTTAAAATCATAATGAGATTGACCAAAATCATAAACATATCCACTACCTGATATTGGTGTTGCACTATATTGGTGTGCTGAAGATGTTACAAACAATCTATAAACAGTTGCATTACCAACGCTTTCAACTTCGTGTAATGGTGGAGGTGTACCAACTTCTGAACCCGATGTTACTGTGAATCCAAAATTTTCATAGGCCGGTAAATTCTGTCTAACTAATCTAATATCAATATAATCATCAGCTATATCAGATTTATATCTATCATCCGGGTCAAATGTAAATGTATTTTTATCTGCGGTTGCATAAAATAATCTTGCAGGTGCACCTTGGTCAATTCTAAAAATAGTAAAGTATCTATTAACATCTTCACAACTAGCCGTATAACTAATCGCACCAACAGTAGCTCCTAACGCAGATGAACCTGTAAAGTTTCCTAATGATAATGTTCTTGTATCAACATCCACATAATCTAATGTACCCGGCTGTGGTGTGCCAGTTATAAGATTACCATTTATATCAACCGATTGTGATTTAAATGTTACTGAACCCGTCAATCCGGTTGTTGTCCAATCGATTGTTACAAATTGTGGAAAGGCGGATTGGGTTGAAAAGTTAAATGAAGTATTTGAAACATTTAATTCTAAGTTTCTACCAACACTTACATCGTTACCACCTGTAAATGTAAATTCTTTTTCTAATAATACGGGAACGTAATTGTTATTTATATCATATAACTCAAATTTAAAATCAAAAGTTTCATTATTAATTTTAACTGGCACATTTACAGTTAATGTAATTTCATTTGGTGAAAAAGATGATTCTTGCGCTGCTCTTAAACTTATATCTCCAATATGCCAAACTCCACCCTTAACAACATAAACTAAATTACCAACTCCATCCGAATCTGGCTTAAAGTTTATTTGTTGCTTATCGTATTTTCTGAATTGAGTATTTGTAGTTAGTTCACCAATCTTTTTACCATAGTTTGTATTTCTATCAGTTGGTGTAAAAGAAGAACCACTCATATAAACTTCAATACCACCAAATGTATCAGCTGCTGCCGAAAGTAATGGTGTAAAATCTAATTGATATTCTGTATTTTTTGTAAAAGTTATTACTTCTGAATTATAAAACTTAAATAAACCAACCGATGAACTATAATCACTTTGTGGTGTTAATAAAACTGATTTTAAAAGAGTAGAATTATCAACGCTTAAATTTACACTACTTTCTAATGGCGATGATGTCCAAAATGATGATAAAATGGAATCGGTAAATAAACCTGTTCTAACATTTAATTGATTTTGAAAAGATGATGTTAATAATAATTCATTACTTTCCAATTGGACATCTTCTAATAATTGATAATCGCCTAAATCATTTTTAGAACTTGCATAAACTTTAATTCTATTTACATCTCCACTAAACGTTTCTAAATCAGTAATGTTAATTGTTGCAAATGATGTGTTTATAGATGAATTTGTTAGTGTAACCGATTCATCGTAAGACATCGTAAATGATGCCGATTGAAATGATTTTACTTCATAATAATTTGGAGATGTAACTGATGCGGAATAATATGGTACATCTACGAATGCTTTTTTATTTGTTGTAACATCCGTAAGTATTGGAGTATATGATTTTGGTAAACCATTTATTTGTATGGTTTCCCTTTCCATAGATTCGGAAAATTGAGATAACCCATTCAATGAAAGTTCATATCTAGAAACTCCTTTAAATGTTCTATAATCTTCAGATTCAGCAGGAATGATAGCCGTACCATTTATTGAGCCAGAAATTGTTACTCTACTTACGTTTCTATTGTAAATTGGAAGTACTGATTCATCTATATCGATTTTAGGTCTACGATAGAATCTAATCTTTGTTGTATTTGCTAAAATAGGATTTACATTGATTTGTTTTTCCCATTTAACATTGTAAGTATCTTTCCAATTTTCAGGAACAGGAACTCTAACTCCATTTACTACATACTCACTTAATTCACCTAATATGGTAATTGTACAAGGGCCAAATGCGGTATCGGGATAAATGTAAACCGATATTACCTTCGATGTTCCTTCAAAATATTCAGGTATACCTTCGCCTGGTTCGTGATATATAATATTCCCTTGCGAATCTTTTATTTGAATTTTTACAATAGTATCTAAAACCAATTCAGAAGAACCCTGAATTAGAAATGCGTTTTTACCACCCGTAAATGTATCGGGTAATTCGGTTATTTTAAAATATCTACTATTAGGGTCAGTATCGTTAATTAAAACGTTTACTGTTTCCAATTGTTCATCGAAAAGGGTTTTCTTTAAAATAGCCATTATCTAATTTGTATTATATTGATAAATATTTCAAAAAAATATTATCCTCATATTTATATAAAGAAAACTAATAAAAACTAAAGAAAACTAAATGTTATGAAATACGCAATGTTACAAATAAAAAAAGAAACCCACGAACTTCTCAAAAATTATTGCGAAGAACATGGGTTTAA
>JACCDW011640878.1_pt1 | contig 11086 bp, 10 predicted proteins | sample 7449781 | NCBI WGS metagenome assembly JACCDW01 (sample SAMN15323449, study PRJNA562643) | freshwater metagenome | isolation source: river surface water | place: USA:Blue River Watershed | collected 2017-08-18
AGGCGTTCAACCTCACCATGGAAGAGGTGGCCACCTCGGTGGCCACGGCCTTGCAAGCGGACAAGCTGATTTTTGTGAGCGAGGTGCCCGGCATTCGGGTCCGACCACAGGAGCCCGAAAGCGAGGACAACCCGATCGACACAGAGTTGCCCCTGGATGTGGCGCGCGGACTCTTAACCCAACTGCCCAACGCGCACCAGCCCACCGACATCGCGTTTTATCTGCAGCATTGTGTGAGAGCCTGTGAGTCCGGCGTCGAGCGCAGTCACATCCTGCCGTTCGCGGTGGATGGGGCCTTGTTGCTGGAAATTTATATGCACGACGGCATCGGTACCATGGTGGTGGACGAAAAGCTGGAGAGCCTGCGCCAAGCCAGCCACGAGGATGTGGGCGGTATCCTTCAACTCATTGAACCGTTTGAAAATGATGGCACGCTGGTCAAGCGCAGCCGCACCGAGATCGAGCGAGACATCGGGCAGTACACCGTGGTGGAACACGACGGCGTGATCTTCGCTTGCGCGGCGTTGTACCCCTACCCCGAAAACCGCACCGGTGAGATGGCCGCTCTGACCGTGTCGCCCCAATCGCAGGGCCAGGGGGATGGCGAGAAAGTCCTCAAGCGCATCGAACAACAGGCTCGCGCCCAGGGTCTTGACAGCATCTTCGTGCTGACCACCCGCACCATGCACTGGTTTCTCAAGCGTGGCTTTGTGCCGGTGGACCTGGACTGGTTGCCCGAAGCACGCAAACGCAAATACAACGCCGACCGTGGCAGCAAAGTACTGGTCAAGAAGCTGGTTTAAACAAAGTTGGTACAGTCCAGGGCATTGACCACGGCCTGATCACCCCCAGGCCTGTTCCTCGCAACGATTTCAGGATTTATTCATGGCACGCACTGTTCAATGCATCAAGCTCGGCGTTGAGGCTGAAGGTCTGGACTTTCCCCCTTACCCGGGCGAACTCGGCAAGCGCATTTGGCAACAGGTGAGCAAGGAGGCCTGGGCCGAGTGGATGCGCCAGCAAACCATGCTGGTCAATGAGAACCGCCTGAATCTGGCAGACCAGCGCGCACGCCAGTACCTGGCACGCCAGATGGAAAAGCATTTCTTCGGCGAAGGCGCCGATGTCGCACAAGGCTTTGTCCCCCCCACCCCCTGAACCCACTGTGGCCTGGGACGCGCAAGGCACGCCGCGCAGTCCCCGCTTTGGCGACATTTACCGCCACCACGGCTTGAGCGGCCTGGGGGGTCTGGCCCAAAGCCGACATGTGTTCTTGGACGGCTGCGGGCTGCTGGGTCCCCAGGCCCTGTGGCAGGACCGCCCGCACTGGACCGTGCTGGAAACCGGCTTTGGTCTGGGTCTGAATTTCCTCGCCACCTGGGCCGCCTGGCGCGCCGATCCCAGACGACCGCGTCTGCTGCATTTCATGTCCGTTGAGGCCTATCCGGTCACGGCAGAGGATCTGCTGCGCAGTGCCGCGCCCTGGCCGGAGCTCCTGCCCTTGGCGCAGTCCCTGGCAGGGCAATGGTGGGGCATGGTGGAGGGTGTCCATCGGCTTTGTCTGGACGACGGACACGTGCTGCTCACGCTGGGCATTGGCCCTGCCTCGCAGCGGCTGCCCGACCTGACAGGTGCAGCGGACAGCGTCTTTCTGGATGGGTTCACTCCTGCGGTGAACCCCGAGATGTGGTCATCGCCGGTGTTGTCACAGGTGGCTGACCATTGTCATGCCGACACACGGTTGGCCACCTGGTGCGTGGCACGCTCCGTACGCGAGACGATGGGCCAACTGGGCTTTGAGGTGGAGCGGGTGAAAGGTCTGTTGCCCAAGCGGGAGGCCTTGAAGGCCCGCTACCGGCCTGACCACGTGACGCGTCTACCGTCACCCTCTGACGCGCAGGCCAGCCGAGCACCGACACCCCCACGCTGCGCCATTATTGGTGCAGGCCTGGCGGGCGCTGCCGTGGCGCATGCCCTGGCACAGCGAGGCTGGACGGTGGAGGTGTTCGAAGCCGGTCCGACCGCCTGTTCCGGTGCCTCAGGCTTGCCCGCCGGGCTCTGTGCGCCGCATGTCTCCCAGGACGATTCCGGGCTGTCCCGCCTCACCCGCGCTGGCGTGCGCGCCACCACCGACCTGGCCAACCAACTGCTGCGTGAGGGGCAAGACTACGGCGCCACGGGCGTTCTGGAGCGCCGGCTGTCACGCAAAACCCGCAAAGCGCGTCTGCCGGATGCCTGGCCTTTGGCAGCGCATGCCTGGAGCCGTGAGGCCACCGACGACGAATGCGACCGCAGCTTTGCGCACACCCGCCTGCCCGACGACGAGCCCCGACCCTTGTGGCATGCCAGCGGCTTGTGGCTCAAACCAGCGCGATTGGTCGAGGCCCAGCTGAACCACCCCGCCATTCGCCTGCATGTGTCTTGCGCGGTTCGACGCATCCACCTCGACGAGCCAAGCCCCGGTCAGCAAGACGAGCCGGCACCGCGGTGGCGGCTGCTGCTGGACGGCCACACCGCCGGCCCCTTTGACCATGTCGTGGTGTGCGCCGGTCCAGCGGCTCGCGGGCTGCTTGAGCCCCTGTTGCCCGCCAACCGAGTCCCCGTCCTGACCCCTGTCAGAGGTCAACTCAGCTGGGGGCGGGTGGACGCGGGCTTGCAGTCGGTGTTGCCCGCCAGCCCGGTGAATGGCGACGGCAGCTTTCTGGGGTCTGTACCAGACCCGGGCGGGTCCCTGTGGATGGCGGGATCGAGCTTTGACCGGCAGCGAGCCAGCGCGGTGATCGATCCCGAGGACCATCTGGAGAACCTCACCCGATTGCAAGGCTTGTTGCCCGATGTGGCAGCACAGCTCTTGCCCAGACTCGCCCAGGGGGGTGTTCACGCCTGGGCATCGGTGCGGTGCACCACCCCGGACCGCCTGCCTCGGGTTGGCCCCCCCTTGCCCGAGGAGTTACCGGGTTTGCAGGTGTTGACCGGTCTGGGCGCCCGGGGCTTGACCCTGAGTGTGTTGTGTGCCGAGTGGCTGGCCGCGCAGCTGTGCCAGGAACCCTCGCCCATTGAACCCGAGTTGTCTGCCCGATTGGCCGCCAACCGTCCGTGACCCCATCTTTATTCCCAATCGGAATATAGGCAGAACTAAAAAATCGTTTGGGTTCTTAAGCGTGAACACTACAGTTCACCCCCATGCTTGAAATCGCGTTCATTTGAACGTCCCGACGGTCGGTGGGACCGGCCCATCCCCCCTCTCACAGGTTGCCGCCTGACCAACAGCCAACTCGCTCAGATCTGACATGTACGCCTACAACGAATTCGACCGTCAATTCCTGCGCGAGCGCAATGCGCAGTTTCGTGACCAGCTCAACCGGCACCTGGCTGGCGAGTTGGGAGGCGACGAGTTCAAGCCCCTGCGTCTGCAAAACGGCTGGTACGTGCAACGCTACGCGCCCATGCTGCGCGTGGCCGTGCCTTATGGCGAGATCTCCTCCCGGCAGTTGCGCGTGATCGCCCGCATTGCGCGCGAGTACGACCAACCTGACACCGCCTTGTTCGAGCGCGCCCAGCAGACGCAACAGCAGATCGGCGGCATCCAGGCGCCGCCGCTGGTGAAGGGCGTGGCCCACTTCACCACCCGCCACAACATCCAGTTCAACTGGATTCCACTGGCCCGCAGTGCCGATGTGATGGACCTGCTCGCCACCGTGGACATGCACGGTATCCAGACCAGTGGCAACTGCATTCGCAACATCACCACCGACGAATTGGCGGGTGTGGCACCTGACGAGATCGCAGATCCCCGTCCCTTTGCGGAAATCATCCGCCAGTGGAGCACCCTGCATCCCGAGTTTGCCTTTTTGCCGCGCAAGTTCAAAATTGCCATCACCGGCGCCCAGGAAGACCGTGCCGCCACCGCCTGGCATGACGTGGGGCTGCACCTGGTCCGCCAAGCGGACCACCCGTTGGGGTTTCGCGTGCTGGTGGGCGGTGGCATGGGGCGCACCCCCATCACCGGCACCGTGGTGCGAGAGTTTCTCCCCTGGTATGACATCCTGAATTACCTCGAAGCGGTGGTGCGTGTCTACAACCGCTGGGGCCGGCGCGACAACGCCTACAAGGCGCGCATCAAGATTCTGGTGAAGGCCGAGGGGCAGCGCTATATCGACGAGGTGGAAGACGAATTTCGCCGTATCGTCGAGCAAGACGGCGCGCCGCACCGCATCAGCGACACCGTGCTGGCGCAACACAGCGCGCACTTTGTGCCGCCAACGCAGACCTGCAACCGCACCGACGCTGATGAAAAAGTGGCCCGCATCCTGCGCGCTGCAGCCGAGGACGATGTGGAGTTTGGCCGTTGGCTCCACACCAACGTCACCGCACACCGCAACCCCGATTACCGGGCCGTCACGCTGTCGTTCAAACGCATGGGCCAGGCGCCCGGCGACGCCACCGCCGACCAGCTGGACGCGGCCGCTGACCTGGCCGAGCAGTTCTCCGCTGGGGAGTTGCGCATCACCCATGAACAAAACCTGGTGCTGCCCTGGGTGCGGTGCGACCAGCTGCCCGAACTCTGGCGCGCTGCCCGCAAGATGGGCGTGGCGCGTCCCAACATCGGGCTGGTGTCGGACATCATCGCCTGCCCGGGTGGTGACTACTGCGACCTGGCCAACGCCCGCTCGCTGCCGCTGGCGGCGGCCATTCTCGAGCGCTACCAGGACCTGGACGAGCTCAACGACCTGGGCGAGATTGACCTGCACATCAGTGGCTGCATCAACTCCTGCGGACACCACCACAGCGGCCACATCGGCATTCTGGGCGTCGACAAGGACGGTCAGGAGTGGTACCAGGTGACGCTGGGCGGCTCGGACGGCAGCCACTTGAGCGGCCCGGCACGCGCGGGCAAGGTGGTGGGCCCCTCGTTTGCAGCCGCTGAGGTGCTGGGCGTCATCGAGGCTGTTCTGGACGCCTATGTGGCCCAACGCCAGGACGGCGAGACCTTCCAGCAAACGCTCAACCGCGTGGGCTTTGACACCTTCAAGACCGCCGCCAACCAGGCCCGTCTGCAACCCATCACACACGCCTGAACCATGGAACTCCTGCTCGCCCCCCCCACCGGGACAGACGCCGCGCCCGCGCCTGGCGTGCTCCGTCTGGCCAATGACGTGGACCCGACCCGCCACTCCCTGGAAGGGGTGACCCGTGTCGAATTGCAATTCCCCAAATTTGCCGATGGCCGCGCCTACAGCCAGGCGGTGATGCTGCGCCGTCGCCTGGGCTTTCAGGGCGACATCCGCGCTGTCGGGGATGTGCTCATCGACCAGGTACAGCAGATGTCTCGCACCGGCTTCACCAGCGCCGAATTGCGCGCCGACCAGTCGCTGGAGCAGGCCCGCGCGCAGCTGCAGCGCTTTGCCGGCTTCTACCAGGGAGACGCCTGGCAATCACGCCCCCGTTTTGCCCGGACCTGACCATGCGCCCCTCGCCCAAAGCCTCAGAACAACACGCCCGCGCCAGCGCCGATTTCGCTGACAAGCTGGCCCGTTCTCGCGCCCTGCTCAGCACCAGCATCACCGACTTCAGCCCGCTCAAACAGGCCTCCAGCCTCGGCGCCGAAGACGTGGTGATCACGCACCTCATCAACGCCTTGCGTCTGGACATACCCGTGTTTGTGCTGGACACCGGCGCCTTGCACAACGAAACCCTGGCCTTGCTGGAGCGGACCCAGGCGCACTCGCGCGCAACCATCGAGGTCTACCGGCCCGAACACAGCGCCGTGCTGCAGTTGGTGCGCGAACGCGGCCAGGACGCCATCTACCGCAGCATCGACGAGCGCAAGGCCTGTTGTGACGTGCGCAAACTCGAACCCCTGCGGCGCGCCCTGCAAGGCCAGCGAGCCTGGATCACCGGCCTTCGCCGCGAGCAGTCCACCAACCGCGGCTCGGTGGACATGATCGACAAAAGCGAGCTCACCACCCAGGGCCGCATCAAGCTCAACCCCCTGGCCGACTGGACCTGGGGGGACGTGTGGCACTACATCGCCACCGAGGGCGTTGACTACAACCCGCTGCACGACGAGTTTTTTCCCAGCATTGGCTGTGCGCCCTGCACACGGGCCATCTCGCTGGGCGAGGACTTCCGCGCCGGTCGCTGGTGGTGGGAAGACGAAGCCGCCAAGGAATGCGGCCTGCATGCCACCCACACCCCCGACCAGACCTCCCCGAAAGCCCCCGCATGAACGCCCGAGTCGACACCGCTGTGCTGCACCACCTGAGCAGCGCCCACCTCGATGCCCTCGAGGAAGAAACCATTTTCATTCTGCGCGAGGTGGCTGCCACCTTTGAACGCCCGGCCCTGCTGTTCTCCGGGGGCAAGGACTCCCTGGTCATGCTCAAGTGTGCCGAGAAAGCCTTTGGCGTGGGACGCCTGCCCTACCCGCTGCTGATGATCGACACTGGCCACAACTTTCCCGAGGTGACCGCATTTCGCGACTACCGCGCCCAGCAACTCGGGGCTGAGCTGATTGTGCGCAGCGTGGAAGACTCCATGGCACGCGGCACCGTGCGGCTGGCCCACCCCGGTGAATCGCGCAACGTGCACCAGTCGGTCACCTTGCTCGAGGCGATCGAGGAGTTTCGGTTTGATGCGCTCTTGGGCGGGGCTCGCCGTGACGAGGAAAAGGCCCGCGCCAAGGAACGCATCTTCTCGCACCGCGACAGCTTCGGCCAATGGCAACCCAAGGCCCAACGCCCCGAGCTGTGGACCCTGTTCAACACCCGCCATCAGCCTGGCGAACACTTTCGCGTCTTCCCCATCTCCAACTGGACGGAGCTGGATGTGTGGCAATACATCGCGCGCGAACACATCGAGTTGCCCTCGATTTACTACGCACACCCACGCGAGGTGATCGAGCGTCGAGGCCTGCTGGTGCCCGTGACCGAGCTCACCCCGCCGCGCGAGAACGAAGCGGTCGTGACACGCGAGGTGCGTTTCCGGACCGTGGGTGACATCACCTGCACCTGCCCGGTGCTCAGCAGCGCTGCCACCCCAGAGGCCATCGTGATCGAAACCCTGGCCGCCGACGTGTCCGAGCGCGGCGCCACCCGCATGGACGACCAGACCTCCGAGGCCTCCATGGAAAAACGCAAAAAGGACGGGTACTTCTGATGTCCACCCTGGATCAACTCCTCACCCCGGCGCAAACCGCACCGGCCTTGCGCTTCATCACCTGTGGGTCGGTGGACGACGGCAAGAGCACACTCATTGGTCGGCTGCTGGTGGACACCAAGGCGGTGTTGCAAGATCACCTGGCCGGTGTGCAACGCCAGGGTCAAACCGACCTGGCCCTCCTGACCGATGGGCTGAGTGCCGAGCGTGAACAAGGCATCACCATTGATGTGGCGTATCGATACTTCTCGACCGAGCAGCGCAAGTTCATCATCGGGGATGCGCCAGGTCATGAGCAATACACCCGCAACATGGTGACGGCTGCCTCGAGCGCCGATGCCGCCGTGGTGCTGGTAGATGCCACCAAGCTGCCCTGGCAACAACCCGGTTTGGCGCTGTTGCCGCAAACGCGGCGTCACAGCCTGCTGGCCCACTTGCTGCGCGTGCCCTCCATCGTGTTTGCCATCAACAAACTGGATGCCGTGGACCACCCGGCCCAAGCCTTTGAGCACATTCACCAGGCGTTGACCGCCTTTGCGGCGTCGGCAGGCATCGTGGTGCAGGCCATCGTGCCCGTGTCTGCGCTCCAGGGCTGGAACGTGGTGGAGCGTCAGCCTGGCTGGTGCGGCTACCAGGGGCCGAGCCTGCTGGAATTGCTCGAGCGCCTGCCCACCACCCCGGCCGATGAGGACCAGGCCATGACCTTCCCGGTTCAATGGGTGGAGAAATGTCATGACACAGCACACACGCATGAAGGACGCCGCGTGTTCTGGGGTCGAGTGGCGTCGGGCACCCTGCGGGCAGGACAGGCCGTGACGGTCTTTCCCAGCGGACAAACCGCCACCGTGTCCCGGGTGCTCAGCGCCACACGCCAAGCCCGCGAGTCACTCAGCGGCCACAGCGGTGGCGTGGTGCTGGACCGCGAGGTGGACGTCTCGCGCGGCGACTGGCTGGTGGCACACGACAGTGACCTGCAAGGCCAGCGTGAACTGCACGTCACCCTGGCCTGGATGGACGACCAACCGCTGGTGGCGGGTCGCGTCTACTGGGCGTTGCACGGCCATCGCTGGGTCAAAGCCCGTGTCAAGGCCGTGGTGCACCAACTGGACATCCAGTCCCTGGCCGAGCAAGCTGCTCAGCAACTCGACGCCAACGCCATTGGCCACGTGACCTTGAGCCTCCAAGAGCCCTTGCTGACCCGCCCTTACCTGCAATCCCGGGAGCTCGGGGCGCTGGTGCTGGTGGACACCGCCACCCATGCCACGGCTGGTGCGGCCCTGGTCCGAGCCTGAATTCACGCCACCGTCACCGACTTTGCAGGCCAACCGGGCTAATCTCGTAAAATGCAGGCTTCGTCCTGACTACCCAGTTTGACCCCCCATGACCCACGTTGTCACCGAATCCTGTATCCGTTGCAAATACACCGACTGCGTGGACGTTTGTCCGGTGGACTGCTTTCGCGAGGGGCCCAACTTCCTCACCATCGACCCGGACGAGTGCATCGACTGTGCGGTGTGTATTCCCGAGTGCCCGGTCAACGCCATTTACGCCGAGGAAGATTTGCCTCAAGACCAGCGCCACATGACCGCTCTCAATGCCGAGTTGTCCACCATTGGCTGGCCCAGCATCACCAAGCGCAAGGCCCCGCTGCCAGACGCTGATGACTGGAAAGACAAAACCGGCAAGTTGTCTGAACTGCAACGCTGAACACCCCCCACTGCCGTGATAGAGACCGATGCCCTGATCATCGGCGCCGGCCCGGTTGGGCTGTTTCAGGTCTTTGAACTCGGCCTGCTGGATGTTCACGCACACGTGGTCGATGTGCTTCCCCATGTGGGGGGACAGTGCATCGAGCTGTACGCCGACAAACCCATTTACGACATTCCCGGACTGCCCCGTTGCACCGGTCGCGAATTGGTCGAGCGTCTGTCCACCCAAGCGGCCCCCTTCAAACCCAGTTTTCACCTCGGGCAGCACATCACCGAAGTGCAGCGTGAACCCGACGGCCGCCTGCGTGTGACCAGCAACCTGGGCACCTGCTGGCTCGCCCGTTGCCTGTTCATTGCCACTGGTGTCGGGGCCTTCATGCCCCGAACCCTGGTGGTGCCGGGATTGAACGACTTGCTCAACCGTCAGGTCTTCCACGTGGGGCGGCCCGAGTCGGTTCAGCATCGACATGTGGTCATCGTCGGCGGAGATGACCATGCCGTGCAGACAGCCCTGGACCTCAGCCAAGCGCAGGCAAAAGCCGCCAGTGTCACCCTGGTGCACCGCCGCAATGCCCTGGACATTGAGGACGCCCTCGACGCCACGTGGCGTGCAGCCTGCGAGCGAGGCGATGCCAGGTTCCAGGTGGGACAACCCATCGACCTGGAACGCACCGGCGAGGTCATGACCCATGTCCGTGTGGCCACCCCGCAAGGCGAGACCCTCTCACTGGCCTGCGATGAACTGTGGATTCTGCTGGGGCTGTCGCCCAAACTGGGCCCCTTGAGCAGCTGGGGACCTGCGCTCGAGCGCAAGCATGTGGTGGTGGACACCGAGCGCTTTGCCACCAGCGAACCGGGTATCTACGCGGTGGGCGACTGCAACACCTACCCGGGCAAGCGCAAGCTCATCGTGAGTGGATTTCATGAAGCCACCCTGGCCGCATTTGCCGCTGCTGCCCAATTGCACCCGGGCCAAAAAATTCCCTTGCAATACACCACCGCATCCCCCCGATTGCATCAGCTGCTGGGTGTGTCATGAGCACACAGCTCGTCCACCGCCCGCTGCCGCTGGGCGCGTCAGATCATGCGGGTTGCGACCGGCGCGTGTCCGTGGTTGAGCGGCCCATGACCCTGACCCACCTGCACACCCGCACCGGCTTGGATCGCGCCCAGGATGTAGTCACGTGCCGCGCGCACCGCGCGCTCCAGGGGCTCACCCAATGCCAGGTGGGCCGCAATGGCCGAGGACAAGGTACACCCGGTGCCATGGGTGTTGCGGCTGGCCATGCGCCGACTCGCCAGCACCACATCGGCACGACCGGGTTGGGCCAACAGGTCCACCACCTGGTCGCCCGGCAAATGCCCGCCCTTGAGCAACACAGCCTGTGCGCCTTGCGACAACAGGGCCTGAGCCGCTGCAGACAACTCGCCGACCGCGGCAATCGGTCTGTTCAACAGCAAGGAGGCCTCATCCAGGTTGGGCGTGATCACGGTGGCGAGCGGGAACAAGCGGTCGACCAGCACCTGCACGGTGGCGTCCGCGATCAGTCGGTCGCCACTGGTGGCCACCATCACCGGGTCGAGCACCACGCGCTGCAGTTGGTAGTGTTCAAGCGCCCAGGCCACCACCTCCACCACACCGGGTTCGTGCAGCATGCCAATCTTGACCGCGTCCACCCCGATGTCCTCGATGACCGACTGCAGTTGCGATTTGAGAAACACCGGGGGCACGGCGTGAATGCCTTGCACGCCCACCGTGTTTTGCGCGGTCAATGCGGTGATGGCGCTCATGCCATAGCACCCCAGGGCCGCGAAGGTTTTCAGGTCAGCTTGAATGCCGGCACCGCCGCCACTGTCAGAGCCGGCGATGGTCAGCACACGGGCGTAACGGGGTTGGGCAGAGGCGGGCGTGGCAGGCGTGGTCATACCAGCCATTATCCTGAAACCCACGCATCATGATGTCCCCACGTCCTCACAGTGTGGTCCTGGGCGCCGGCTTGATGGGCCGGCTGCTGGCCTGGCGTCTGTCCCAAGTAGGTCATCGCGTGGACGTCCACGAAGCAGGCCAAGCGGATGCGCAAGGCGCTGCCGCTCGCGTCGCCGCGGCCATGTTGGCACCGCTGGCCGAATCGGCCATCACCGAACTCTCGGTGGTGCGCATGGGACAACATGCGCTGCACGCATGGCCCCGCGTGCTGGCGGAGTTGCCGGCCCCCGTG
>JACCDW010938885.1_pt1 | contig 11082 bp, 14 predicted proteins | sample 7449781 | NCBI WGS metagenome assembly JACCDW01 (sample SAMN15323449, study PRJNA562643) | freshwater metagenome | isolation source: river surface water | place: USA:Blue River Watershed | collected 2017-08-18
ATATCAGCAATCCTGAAGCGCCTTATGAAATGGACAAGCCCATGCGTGCTTCGATTCCCGTGCTGGGGCCGCTTTTGGCGCGTCTTGGCGAAGCCAAGGTTTCCCTGCCCGGCGGTTGCGCAATCGGCTCACGTCCGGTAGACCAGCACATCAAGGGCCTGCAGGCGATGGGCGCCGAGATAAAAATCGAAGGCGGCTACATTTATGCGCGCGCCAAGAAGCTCAAGGGTACGCGTATCGTCACTGACATGATTACCGTCACCGGCACGGAAAATCTGTTGATGGCCGCAACACTGGCCGATGGCGATACCTTGCTCGAGAATGCCGCGCGCGAGCCGGAAGTCACAGACCTTGCCAATCTGCTGGTAGCGATGGGGGCGCAGATTGAAGGCATAGGCAGTGACAGATTACTGGTGCATGGCGTACCTGCATTACATGGTGCTGCGCATGATGTGATTGCCGACCGTATTGAGACCGGTACATTTTTGTGTGCCGTTGCTGCCACCGGCGGTGATGTGATCTTGCGGCGCACGCGCTCCGATATTCTGGATGTTGTGCTCGACAAGTTGCGCGAAGCCGGTGTGGTGATCACTGCCGGCGATGACTGGATGCGGGTACAAATGGCAGGCCGGCCAAAGCCGGTCGGTTTTCGGACCACTGAGTATCCGGGCTTCCCGACTGACATGCAGGCGCAGTTCATGGCCTTGAATTGCATCGCCGATGGCAATAGCCGTGTGACTGAAACCATTTTCGAAAATCGTTTCATGCATGTGCAGGAGCTCAATCGTCTGGGTGCTGCAATTGAGATTGACGGCCATACAGCAATGATCGCTGGTGTGCCGGCACTGACCGGTGCGCCGGTGATGGCGACTGACCTGCGCGCGTCCGCATCGCTGGTGATCGCAGGTCTTGCTGCAAGTAGCCAGACACTGGTCGACCGTATTTATCATCTTGATCGTGGCTACGATAAGATGGAAGTGAAATTGTCGGCACTGGGTGCCGATATCCAGCGAATCAAATAATGAACCAGAAACTCACGCTGGCCTTGTCTAAGGGCCGAATTTTCGAAGAGACGCTGCCGCTGTTAAAGGCGGCGGGCATCGTCGTGGCCGAGGATCCTGAAAAATCCCGCAAACTGATTTTGCCGACCAATGATGCGCAGGTACAAGTCATCATCGTGCGTGCATCTGATGTGCCCACTTATGTGCAATATGGCGCGGCAGATTTCGGTGTGGCCGGTAAGGATGTCTTGCTTGAGCACGGCGGCGAGGGACTGTATCAGCCGATTGATCTGGGCATAGCAAAATGCCGGATGTCTGTTGCCGTACATGCCGGCTTTGATTATGCGAATGCGGTCCGGCAGGGTGCGCGGTTGCGCGTGGCAACCAAATATCTGCAGGTCGCACGCCAGCATTTTGCGGCCAAGGGCGTGCATGTCGATCTGATCAAACTGTACGGATCAATGGAGCTTGGCCCCTTGGTCGGCCTGTCGGATGCCATTGTTGATCTGGTCAGTACCGGCAGTACGCTGCGAGCTAATAATCTGGTTGAGGTGGAACAGATCATGGACATCTCGTCGCGACTGGTCATCAATCAGGCCGCATTGAAGCTAAAGCGTGAAAAACTGCAGCCCATACTCGATGCGTTTGACCGGGCATCCCGGCGCAACAATTAAATCATCATGTCCGTTTCAATCCGCCAACTTGATTCCACCGAAGCCGACTTCCATGCGAAGTTGATGAACGTGCTTGCCTTTGAGGCCAGCGAAGATGAAGCTATAGACCGAGCCGTTGCCGCCATTCTGGCTGACGTCAAGCAGCGCGGTGATGCGGCCGTACTCGAGTACACGAATAAATTTGACCGTGTATCCGCAGTGAGCATGTCTGCACTAGAGATACCGCATGCACAACTGCAGGCTGCATTGGCCGGATTGAACCCGGATCGCCGCACCGCACTGCAGTCTGCAGCAGATCGTGTCCGCACTTATCACGAGCGGCAAAAACAGGAATGCGGTTCCGATGGTTTTACTTTCACTGAGCCGGATGGCACGCTGCTTGGCCAGAAAGTCACGCCTCTTGATAAGGTCGGTATCTACGTCCCCGGTGGCAAAGCGGCCTATCCGTCATCTGTGCTGATGAATGCCATCCCCGCCAAAGTTGCTGGCGTGGGCGAAATCATCATGGTGGTACCGACACCAGATGGCGTAAAAAATCCGCTCGTATTGGCTGCCGCAGCAATAGCGGGCGTGGATCGTGTCTTTACCATAGGCGGTGCGCAGGCAGTTGCGGCGCTTGCTTACGGCACCAGCACTATTGCGCAGGTCGACAAGATCGTCGGCCCCGGCAATGCGTATGTGGCTGCGGCCAAGCGCAGAGTGTTTGGTACGGTTGGTATCGACATGATTGCCGGACCCTCCGAGATCCTGGTGCTGGCAGACGGCACCACCGATCCGGACTGGGTTGCGATGGATTTGTTTTCTCAGGCTGAGCATGATGAGCTGGCGCAGTCTATTCTGGTCTGTCCCGATGCAGGCTACCTAGCAAAAGTGCTCGCCAGTATCCATGTACTGTTGGATACCATGCCACGCAAGGAAGTGATCCGGACCTCGCTCACCAATCGCGGTGCGTTCATCAAGGTGCGTGACATGCATGAGGCCTGCGAGATCGCCAACCTGATCGCTGCCGAGCATCTGGAAATTTCTGCGCAAGAGCCGATGAAGCTGGCCGACAAAATCCGCCATGCCGGTGCGATGTTCCTTGGTCGCTTCTCATCCGAGTCACTCGGCGACTATTGCGCGGGGCCGAATCATGTTCTGCCCACCTCGCGTACTGCACGCTTCTCTTCGCCGCTGGGCGTGTATGATTTCCAGAAACGTTCATCAATTATTTATGTCAGCGAGGCCGGTGCGCAATCACTGGGCACCGTGGCTGCAGAGCTTGCCTATGGCGAAGGCCTGCAGGCGCATGCCCGATCGGCAGAATACCGGCTGAAAAAATAACGACTCCGTTGCCGCTACTTGTATAACCATTACTCATGTCCCTGATTCAGAACATCATTCGATCCGATGTGCGCGCGCTGTCTGCTTATCATGTGCAGGATGCGGCAGGTTTCATCAAGCTCGATGCGATGGAAAATCCGTATACGTTGCCGCCTGCGCTGCAGCGTGCACTGGCCGAGCGCTTGAGCACCGTCGGGCTTAATCGTTATCCGGTGCCCAGCTATACCGCACTGAAAAAAGCGATCTGTGAAAAACTGGGCGTGCCTGCCGGCTATGACGTGGTGCTGGGCAACGGATCGGATGAACTGATTTCCATTGTTTCGGTCGCCTGTGCCCAGCCTGCAGCCACAGTGCTTGCGCCAGTGCCGGGCTTTGTGATGTATGCAGTCTCCGCGCAGTTCGCAGGAATGGAATTCATCGGTGTGCCCTTAAAGCCGGATTTCACGCTTGATGTGCCGGCAATGATTGCGGCGATCCGCAGCCACAAGCCATCGATTATTTATCTGGCTTATCCGAACAATCCGACCGGCACGCTGTTTGGTAAAGAGCAAATCGAGGCCATATTGCACGAGACGGCCGACAGTAGCGTGGTCATCGTTGATGAGGCCTATCAGCCATTTGCCGGCCATAGTTTCATGTCGCGCCTGCCGGCATTCCCGAACCTGGTCGTCATGCGCACTGTCTCCAAGCTGGGACTGGCTGGCATCAGGCTCGGTTACATGGCCGCTTCTGCCGGCTTGCTGGCCGAGTTTGATAAAGTGCGTCCGCCTTACAACATCAATGTACTCACAGAGGCTGCTGCCGGCTTCGTACTTGAGCATTACGATGTGCTCGACCAGCAGGCCGCACTATTGCGCGCCGAGCGTGATCGCCTTGCGGCTGCGCTGGCCGCTTTGCCGGGCATAGAAGTGATGCCATCGTCAGCCAATTTTTTGCTGATTCGCATCCGTGTTGCCGGCCTCACCGGTGCCGCTGTTTTTGAGAGGCTGCTCGCCCAGAAGGTGTTGGTCAAAAATGTCGGTAAAATGCACCCATTGCTGGCCGACTGCCTGAGAATCACCGTCAGCACGCCAGCAGAAAACGCGCTGTTTGAGGCTGCCCTGCAATCCAGTATCCAGTCCTGATTCCGTACTTACATTATGTCCATGTCACGCAAAGCAGAAGTCGTTCGCAACACCAGCGAGACCCAGATCCGGGTTGCGGTCAATATCGACGGCACCGGCTTGCAAAAGCTCAATACCGGTGTCCCTTTTCTCGACCACATGCTCGACCAGATTGCGCGCCATGGCTTAATCGATCTGGATATCGATGCCAAGGGCGATCTGCATATTGATGCGCATCATACGGTGGAAGATGTGGGCATCGCGCTGGGTCAGGCCTTTTGCACAGCCATGGGCGACAAAAAGGGCATACGCCGTTACGGCCATGCTTATGTGCCGCTGGACGAAGCCCTGTCACGCGTCGTCATCGATTTCTCCGGTAGGCCCGGCCTTTGCTTCAATGTGCCTTTCAAGCGCTCAATGATCGGTTCTTTCGATGTTGACCTCACCCATGAATTCTTTCAGGGCTTTGTCAATCATGCGTTAGTGACGCTGCATATCGACAACCTGACGGGCGAAAATGCGCATCATCAGTGTGAAACGGTTTTCAAGGCCTTTGGCCGCGCATTGCGCATGGCCGCCGAGCACGATGCACGTGCTGCCAATATGATTCCTTCGACTAAGGGTAGTCTCTGAGCTCATCAGCTTAGCGGGCTGTCTAGTGCAGCGCGCCTGACTTACATTTTTCATGAACAAAATTCTGGTGGTGGATTACGGTATGGGCAATCTGCGTTCGGTAGCGCAGGCCTTAATGCACGTCGCGCCAGATGCCGAGGTCATCATCTCCGGCGAACCGGATGCGCTTCGCTCGGCAGACCGTATCGTCTTGCCCGGTCAGGGCGCGATGCCGGATTGCATGCGTTCCCTGAAGCAGTCCGGCGTACTGGAGGCCTTGCTTGAAGCCGTGCGAAATAAGCCATTGCTCGGTATCTGCGTGGGCGAGCAAATGCTGTTTGACAGTAGCGAAGAAGGCAACACGGATTGCTTAGGCCTGTTGCCCGGCAAGGTGGTGCGCTTTGATCTCGAAGGGCAGCTGCAGCCGGATGGCTCGCGCTACAAGGTGCCGCAGATGGGCTGGAACAAGGTGCATCAGCGACAAGCGCACCCGATGTGGGAAGGCGTTCCCGACCAGAGTTATTTTTACTTTGTTCATAGTTACTATGCGATTCCTGAAAATGCGCAGCATGCGTTGGCTGAAACGCAATACGGCCTGCCATTTTGCTGCGCTGCGGGAGCTGATAATATCTTTGCTACGCAATTTCACCCTGAGAAAAGCGCTGCTGCCGGTTTGCAGGTCTATAAAAATTTTGTACATTGGAACCCTTGAGCTGTACCCTTTATTCTGATGCTCAAATCACATCACTTCCGCCAACTCTCACATTCTTTGTAGCCATGCTGCTCATACCCGCTATTGATATTAAAGACGGACATTGTGTGCGTCTCAAGCAAGGTGATATGGAACAGGTCACTGTATTTTCCGAAGATCCTGGTCAGATGGCCCGTCACTGGCTGGAGCAGGGCGCCCGTCGCCTGCATCTGGTCGATCTCAATGGTGCATTCGCCGGCAAGCCAAAAAATCAGGCTGCAGTGAAGTCCATCCTCGCTGCGGTACGCGACTTTGCGCTGGAAAATGATGTCGAAGAAATTCCGGTGCAGCTGGGCGGCGGCGTACGTGATCTGGATACGATTGAGAGCTATCTGGACGGTGGTCTGTCTTACATCATCATAGGCACGGCAGCAGTAAAAAGTCCCGGTTTTCTGCATGATGCGTGCAGCGCATTCCCTGGCCAGATCATCGTGGGACTCGACGCCAAGGACGGCAAGGTCGCCACTGACGGCTGGAGCAAATTGTCCGGTCATGAAGTGATCGACCTGGCGAAAAAATTCGAAGACTATGGCTGCGAGGCGATTGTTTATACCGACATTGGCCGTGACGGCATGATGAAAGGTGTGAATATCGAAGCAACGGTCAAGCTCGCGCAAAGCGTGACCATCCCTATCATTGCTTCCGGTGGCGTGCACACCATTAAGGATGTCGAGGCATTGTGTGCCGTGCAGGATGAAGGCGTGCAGGGCGTCATCTGCGGACGCTCGATCTATGAGGGCACACTGGATCTGCGTACTGCGCAGGAGCGTGCAGACGAGCTGACCGACGAGTACGGCAATTACAGGAATGAAGGCTGAGATGGCGCTCGCCAAGCGCATTATTCCGTGTATGGACGTAACGGCGGGCCGGGTGGTCAAGGGCGTCAATTTTGTCGAGCTGCGTGATGCCGGTGATCCGGTGGAGATCGCGCGCCGTTATGACGCCGCTGGCGCAGACGAACTGACCTTTCTCGACATTACGGCTTCTTCCGATGAGCGCGACCTGATCCTGCATATTATCGAAGACGTCGCCTCACAAGTTTTCATTCCGCTGACCGTAGGTGGTGGCGTGCGCGTCGTTGATGATGTGCGCCGGCTGCTCAATGCCGGTGCCGATAAGGTCAGCATCAATACTTCTGCCGTCACTAATCCGCAACTGGTTGCGGATGCGGCCGGCAAGCATGGTTCACAATGCATCGTCGTGGCCATAGATGCCAAGCGCGGTGAATCGGGCAACTGGGAAGTTTTTACGCACGGCGGCCGCCGCGCGACAGGACTGGATGCAGTCCTGTGGGCGCAAAAAATGCAGGCGCTGGGCGCCGGAGAAATTCTGTTGACCAGCATGGACAGGGACGGCACCAAGTCCGGCTTTGATTTACAGCTTACCCGTGCGGTATCAGATGCGGTATCGATACCCGTGATTGCTTCTGGTGGTGTGGGCACGTTGCAAGACCTGGCAGATGGCATCACGCAAGGTCATGCCGATGCGGTACTTGCAGCGAGCATCTTTCATTATGGCCAGCATACAATCGGTGAAGCCAAGCAGTTCATGGCCGCACAGAACATACCGATGAGACTGACATGATTGCAAAGGCAAAATGGCTGTCAAAAATTAACTGGGATGATAATCAGCTGGTGCCCGTCATCGCACAAGAAGTCGGGTCTAATGATGTGCTGATGTTTGCATGGATGAATCGCGAGGCACTGGCGCGCACGATAGAAACAGGTCAGGCGGTGTACTGGAGCCGTTCCAGAAAAAAACTATGGCACAAAGGCGAGCAATCCGGTCATTTCCAGCGCGTGCATGAAGTCAGGCTGGATTGCGATGAAGATGTGGTGCTGCTCAAGGTTGAACAGGTCGGTGACTTGGCCTGTCACACCGGACGTCACTCCTGCTTCTTTCAGAAACTGGAATTCAACAATGCCGAGCCGGGCTGGGTAGCGGTGGATCCGGTGATGAAAAATCCTGACGAAATCTACAAATAAAAATCATGAGCGATATTCTTAAACGTCTGGCCGAAGTGATTGATTCCCGAAAGCCCGAGGCCGGCGGCGATCCCGAGCAGTCCTATGTCGCCCGCTTATTTCAAAAAGGCGATGATGCGATCCTGAAGAAAATTGGCGAAGAAGCAACGGAAACCGTCATGGCCGCGAAAGACGTGCGTGCAGGTGCCGACAGAGGCAAATTGATTTATGAATGCGCTGATCTCTGGTTTCATTCGCTTATCATGTTGTCCCGCTTTGATATCACGCCCCAGCAAGTACTCGATGAGCTTGCCCGGCGCGAAGGCCTGTCCGGTATAGAGGAAATGGCCAATCGCAAGCTCAAGCAGCGCGAAGAAGCAGAAAAACAAAATTAAGTCGCAGAGCATGCGCGGCGATGGGCGCGCGAACCGGAACATAAAACAGGAGACAGGCCTTGGATAATTGCATTTTCTGCAAAATCGCCGATGGAAAAATTCCGGCGAAAATGATTTATCAGGATCAGGAGCTGATGGCATTTCATGACATCAATCCGTCTGCACCCGTACATTTTCTGATCGTCCCGCGCGAACATATCCCGACCCTGGCCGATAGCGGCGCTGGGCATGGTGAATTGTTGGGTAAAATGATGCTGCTGGCGCCAAGGCTGGCAACCGAGCTGGGATGCGGCTATGCGGCAGACGCGGGCGCATCTTCGGGTGGTTTTAAGGCGCTCATCAATACTGGTCCGGACGGCGGTCAGGAGGTGTACCATCTGCATATGCATGTAATGGGCGGGCCTAGGCCCTGGTGATTGCTATTGCCGGTGATGCAAGCGTATGCTGTATTTAGATTAATGATTTTGATTGAGGAGAAAAAAATGTCTGGAATGTTTAGTGGTGGGCATTGGATTTTAATCTTGTTGGTTGTGGTCCTGATTTTTGGCACTAAAAAACTAGGCAACCTCGGCGGTGACCTTGGGCGTGCAGTAAAAGGCTTCAAAGATGGCATTAAGGGCAATGAGGAAGACAAAGATAAAGCAGCGCCTGCAACCCAGGTGGCCGAGAAATCAACCATAGATGTTGAAGCCAAAGAAAAATCAAAAACCTGATTGTCTTTTAAAACAAAAGAGCGCGTCACAACCGTGCTGTAGCTTTACCCTGCCCTGAAAAATATTTATCCATGCTTGATCTAGGCCTGACAAAAATCGCACTGATTGGTACGGTGGCACTTATCGTGATCGGCCCGGAGAAGCTGCCTGCTCTCGCTCGCATGGCGGGTACGCTGTATGGTCGTGCGCAGCGTTACATCAGTAACGTGAAGGCCGAAGTCAATCGTGAAATCCAGATGGAAGACCTGCGCAAAATGCAGGGCAATATCCTTGATGCTGCCAATGCGCTGAGCAAGACGGTGGCCGATGATATCGCCGAGGCCGAGCAGGATTTCAGTGACGCAGTCGCGGATGCGAACAAGGCCTACAGGGGAACAGATTACTGGTCAAACGTGCCCAGCGAAGCCAGCCTTGCCGCCAAGCGCCGCGACTTCCGCAAGAAAAAACTCGCCCAGACTTCATCACTGCCCATGTGGTACAAGCGCCAGAGTGGCCGCAAACACAGAGTGATGTCAGGTGCCGCCCGTGTTGCACGCTATCGTCCTGCTGGCAAGACAGTCAATTTTTTTAATTAAATCAATGTCAGACGAAGCCCCGAAAAGCATGCAGGAGAATTTCATTTCGCACTTGATTGAGTTGCGAACCAGGCTGGTGCGTGCGTCTGCAGTGGTGCTCATTGTTTTTTTGGTGTTATTTGTAGGCTGGCCAGGTTCTGCAGCAATCTATGACTGGCTGGCGCTTCCGATGATGCAAACGCTGCCTGAAGGCTCAAAAATGATTGCGACCGGCGTCATCACGCCCTTCATGGTGCCGGTTAAAGTGACGATGATTGCAGCGTTCCTTTTGTCCCTGCCCTGGGTACTCTATCAGGTCTGGGCTTTCATAGCGCCGGGTCTTTATGCGCATGAAAAAAGGCTGGTTGCGCCCCTGGTGATCTCTTCATCCTTGTTGTTCATCATCGGCGTGGCGTTCTGCTATTTTCTGGTGTTTGGCGCTGCGTTTAAATTCATCAATGAATTTGCACCCAAATCGATTTCAGTGGCACCGGACATAGAAAATTATCTCGATTTTGTCTTCACGATGTGCATGGCATTTGGCCTCACGTTTGAAGTCCCGGTTGTGGTCGTCATACTGGTTCGTATGGGACTGGTCTCCGTTGAAAAACTCAGGGCCATTCGTTCTTATGTGATAGTAGGCGCCTTTATCTTTGCCGGTATTGTCACGCCACCTGACATCATGAGCCAGATGTTCCTTGCGGTACCTTTATGTCTGCTTTATGAAGTCGGTTTGCTAATTGCGCCTGTCTTCCAAAGAATGACACAGGCGCCAGAAGAAGCCGAGTAATCATCAAGCGCCGGCTTGTGCGATGCGCAGCCATTTGATCAGCGGTGCGCATGACTTGAAATCAGCCAGCAGCAACGCAGGCAAATCTGCAGGCTGGATTTTTTTGACGTTCACCGTCTTCCACGCAATATAACTTTTCAACTTCAGCTCTTCACTGTGCGGCAGGTCAGGCGCAAAACCCTTGGGCGGGCGTACCAGGCTGTCACCATACTGCAGGCCGCCAAAGACGCGCTGTAGTTCCTTGTCCCGCAGTACTTTGCTAAACCCCTTTGCATCAGAGACGATATGTTCCCGGATCACGCGCAAGCGGTCTGCAGGCGGATGATATTCGCCGCCTGCCGTAAATAATTGGCCTTGTGCATTGATATGAAAATAATAGGCAGGGCCGCCACCCTGGCTGGGCTTCTTCAGGCCGCTTGCGGTCACCGCTGCAGAGAACGTCGTTTTGTATGGATCCCGGTCCCTTGCAAAACGCAGGTCCCGATTGATTCGGAAAAGTGCTTTTTTCGGATTGCAGCTTGCAACAGCCGGATCGAATTTTGCAATCCCGGTAATCAGCAGCTTCACCAAGTCCAGAAATTCAGCACGCAAAATATCATAGCGTGGCTTGTTCATGACGAACCATGCGCGATGATTGTTTTCTTCCAGCTCATGCAAAAATTGCGTCAGGTCGCGCAGGTGCATAATAAATTTCGTTTTAAATAATTATTCTTCTTGTTGTGGCGGTTGTTTCATGCGCGGACGCTTGCCCACGGTGACATCGAAGCTTGATTCGCGCGATTTGCGCAGTACTGTCATTCTGACTTTTTCACCCGGACTTAATTGCGCCACCAGATTGAGCATGGAAACAGTATCCGTGACCGGTTTATCGCCGACCGAAATCAGAATGTCACCGGGCTTGATGCCGGCTTTGTCTGCAGGGCCGCCCTTGAGCACGCCGGCGATGATGGTGCCGGATGATTTTGCCAGGCCAAAGCTTTCTGCCAGTTCCGGTGTGATGTCCTGCGGCTCAACGCCTACCCATCCACGCACCACTTGTCCGTTTTTGATAATGGCTTCCATCACGGTCTTGACGGTTGTCACAGGAATGGCAAAACCTATACCTAGCGAGCCACCGCTGCGCGAATAAATCGCCGTGTTAATCCCCAGCAGATGACCGTTCGTATCAATTAGCGCGCCGCCTGAATTGCCCGGATTGATCG
>JACCDW011325881.1_pt1 | contig 11081 bp, 4 predicted proteins | sample 7449781 | NCBI WGS metagenome assembly JACCDW01 (sample SAMN15323449, study PRJNA562643) | freshwater metagenome | isolation source: river surface water | place: USA:Blue River Watershed | collected 2017-08-18
ATCTAAGTGGGGAACCTCTTTGGTTCCCCACATCCCCTCCAGCTTTATGAATATTTTATTTTTGAACCTCTTTGGGCTACTAAGTAGCTGATCTTCCTTGCTTAATAATAAATGAAAAGATTCATTTATTATTTTTATGTAAAAAATAGTTAAATACTTATGCACTCTTCTTCTTTATTTCATCCATTATCTCTTTTTTATCTTCCGGTGATACGTTTTTCATAAAATTTGCTAAAAAAAGAATAGCAAGAATTGTAAATAAAATGGGTAAAAATACCAATATCCATGATAGTACTTCATATCCTGCCTTACATATATAATCAAGTAACCACGTCCATAATACAAGAATAATAATACCAGAAATAAAAGTACTTACCGTAGCCATACCAAAAAGAATACTTGCAGCAATTTGAACAATTGCCAAAATGAAATAAATAAGCGCCGGAAGACAAAGTTTTTCAAAGAATTTTATCATTTTTACTTCTTTACTTCTTTACTTTATATTTTGATTTTTTTAACAAATTATTACTTTTTAACAAATTATTACTTTTTAACAAATTATTTATTTATTCATAAGTTCAAAAAAGTGATTTTTCAAAAGTAGTATAAAGAAGATTCTACAAAAGAGAAGTAAGAGGTTCATTCTGATCTTTGAAACATATAAAATGCCACCTAAGACCGCTGCTGCTACCGCCAAGAAGAGTATTGAGGAGACTTACAAGTCAATGACTCAATACGAACATATTCTTCACGCACCGGATACTTACATTGGTTCTGTTGAGAATACACAGTTGGAAACCTGGGTTTATAATGATGGTGAAGGTGAAGGAAAGATGGAGTACCGGAATATTCATTATGTTCCTGGTCTTCACAAAATCTTTGATGAAATTCTTGTGAATGCGATTGATCAGCACGTCCGAATTGAAGATAATCCTGATTTTGAACATAAGGTAACTCAAATCAAAGTGAACATTGATGCCGAGAATAACGTGATTAGTATTACAAATAATGGTGAAGGTGTACCCGTAGTGATTCATAAAGATCATAATATGTATGTTCCAGAACTCGTCTTTGGAACGATCCTTTCTGGATCCAATTATGATAAGGAAGAGAAGAAGGTTACAGGGGGTAAGAATGGTATGGGAAGTAATTGCATTGCTCCTGATACACTTATTCCATTAATGAATGGTAAGATAAAACGCGCTGATGAAATAAGTTATGATGATGTATTGATTGGTGATAATGGAATGCCACGTAATATCAAAAATATTATAAAAGGTAACAGCTTAATGTATGAGATAGAACAGACAAAAGGTGACAGTTATAAAGTAAATGGACAGCATATCTTAACTTTACATATGCCTGATCATAAACGTATTCTTTGGAGTGATACAGAGAATTCATGGTCTGTACTTTGGTGGAATAAAGAGCAAATGTGTATTAATAAAAAGATTATAAATGTATCGAGAAAACCATATACTTGTGATGAATGTGGTGTACAATTAAACAGTAGTCGTACTCGTCATTACAATAGACTTCATAAAGGTATTGAAATTCCAAAGAAAGAAAGAAAATCACCTAATCATAATGCTCCGGATGATGAAGAAGTTAAAAAAGCGTATGAAGAACTTGTTGAATTTTGTAAGGATATACCGGATGATAGTGTATTTGATATATGTATTCAAGATTATATGAAGCTAAACAATACTACCAAAATGAGACTTGCTGGTATTCGTGGCCAATGTGTGCAGTGGGAAAAACAAGATGTTGAAGTTGATCCCTATATTTTGGGGTTATGGCTTGGTGACGGAATGTCTTGTGGTCGTAAGTATGCTTGTTTTGGTGAAAAAGATCCTCAAATTATTGAATATTTGACAGAATGGGCTGAAAAGAATGATGCTGTGATTACAAAACATGATACATATACATATAATATTAGCTCAAAAAGTAGATTTGGAAAGAAGAACTCATCTCCATTAAAAAATCAATTGATGAAATACAATTTGATCCAAAATAAACATATCCCGATTGAGTATATTGTAAATGACCGTGATACGCGTCTTAAAGTATTGGCAGGACTAATCGATACAGATGGACACGTCATGAGAGATGGAACAAGAATAGGATTTACACAAGGATTAATGCACGAACAACTTGTTATGGATACACTTTTTTTAGCACGTTCTCTTGGATTTTATTGTACACTTAATAAATTTAAGTCTTCTTGGGTTTATAAAGGAGAAAAAAGATTTGGAGAGTGTTATAAAATTAATATCTCTGGAAATGTAGAGGATATTCCTACAAGACTTCCTCGTAAGAAGTGTAATAATATCAAAGTTCATTCGAATCGTACAACAGGACAAATTAAGATTAAAGAAATAGGTAATGGTGATTATGTGGGGTTTGAAATTGATGGAAATCAACGATTTCTAATTAATGATTTTACTGTTACACATAACTGTGCAAATATTTACTCAACACGTTTCGTAGTAGAAACCGTAGATTCCGTACGAAAGTTGAAGTATGTTCAAGTCTTTGAAAAGAATATGAGTATCAAACATCCTCCCGTAATTACTAAATGTAGTCTCAAGCCGTATACCAAGATCGAATTTTCCCCCGATCTTTCTCGTTTTGGTCTATCCAAACTTGACGGTGATGATACGATTCTTTATATGAAGAAGCGCGTGATTGACACAACTGCTTGTACCAAAAAGAGTGTAAATGTCTTCTTGAATGAGAAGAAGATCGATTGCAAAGGTCTCGATAAGTATGTCAGCTTCTATCTCGGGGATAAAGTGGAAAAGTTTTATGAAGAGGTAAATGATCGTTGGGAAGTGGTTGTTGCTATAAGTCCCGAAGGTAAGTTTGATCAAATGTCCTTTGTGAATGGTGTAGCAACCATTAAAGGAGGAAAGCACGTTGATAATGTGGTAACAACGATTACAAATAAGTTGATTAAGCACGTGGAGAGTAAGCGAGGTAAAGTGGTGTTGAAGCCATCACACGTGAAGGAGAATATGTTTATCTTTATCAAGTCGGTGATTGAAAATCCTGCATTTGATAGTCAAACCAAGGAGTATTTGACGACTCCTGCCACGAAGTTCGGAAGTAAATGTGAAGTGAGTGATAAGTTTATTGAGAAGTTGGGAAAGAGTTCCATTGTGGAGCGAGCTCAAAAGTTGAGTGAGTTTAAACAGAATATGGATCTTCAAAAGGCAACAAACCTTACCAAGCGCGAGTCGAAGAAGCTCAATATCCCGAAGTTGGATGAGGCCAATATGGCAGGAAGTGCGGAGTCTCTTAAGTGCACAATTATTCTTACCGAAGGAGATTCAGCCAAAGCACTTGCAGTAAGTGGTCTTGCTGTTGTAGGTCGCGACTATTTCGGTGCATTTCCGTTGAAGGGAAAGCCGCTGAATGTGCGAGATGTAAAGCCGGAAAAGATTCGTGAAAATCAAGAGATTGTAAATATTGCAAAGATTTTGGGTCTTCCGCTGGATTTGAGTAATAAGAAGCGTACTTTGGAGGAAACGCGTGCAAAACTGCGATATGGACACGTAATGATCTTTGCGGATCAAGATTTAGATGGTTTCCATATTAAAGGTTTGTTGATTAATTTGTTTGATGTCTTTTGGCCTGAGTTGCTTGATATTCCTGACTTTATTACTGTCCTTTCGACACCCATTGTAAAGGCATTTAAAGGGTCAATGAATAAGCCGAGTGAAGTGATTGACTTTTACACACTTCCCGAGTATGAAGAGTGGCTGAAAGAGAATCAAAATGGAAAGGGATATATTCCCAAGTATTATAAGGGTTTGGGTACTTCGACGGCAAAGGATGCAAAGGATTACTTTGCGGATTTTGAAGTAAAGAAGGTGACCTATAGTACGGGTGCTCACGAAAGTGTTGAAGCCGAAAAGGCATCACGAGATGCAATTGATTTGGCTTTTAATTCAAAGCGTGCGGAAGATCGCAAAGAGTGGCTCGGGAAGTTTGACAAGAATAATGTGATTAAACAATCTCAAAAGCAAGTGAAGTTTGATGAATTTATTCACAAAGAGCTGATTCAATTCAGTAATTACGACAATGATCGCTCTATTCCAAGTGTATGTGATGGATTGAAGCCGTCACAACGAAAGATCCTCTATGCCGCATTCAAGAAGAATTTGGTAAATCAAATGAAAGTAGCGCAATTCTCCGGTTATGTGAGTGCTGAAGCAAACTATCATCACGGTGAAGCTTCCTTGAACGGCGCCATTGTGAAGATGGCACAAGATTACGTGGGAAGTAACAATATTAACCTTTTGATTCCGGAAGGTCAGTTTGGTACTCGAGCAATGGGTGGTAAAGATAGTGCATCGGAAAGATACATCTTTACTCGACTCAATGAGGTAACAAAGCATATCTTCAATAAGAGTGATACGCCATTACTGAAGCAAATTATGGATGATGGAGATCTTGTAGAACCCGAGTATTATCTCCCAATTCTTCCAATGATTCTTGTAAATGGAACAACGGGTATTGGAACGGGTTACAGTACCGATGTCCCGATGCACAATCCGTTGGATATTATTGAGAATCTGATGGCGCTGATGGATGGAAAGGAGACGACAAAGATGAAGCCGTGGTATCGTGGCTTTACGGGTGCGATTGAGGAGAAGAGTGAGAAGCAATATATCAATCGCGGTGTGGTGAAGATTGTGGATGATACTACGGTGGAGATTACGGAGCTTCCAATAGAAACGTGGACAAGTGATTACAAGATTTACTTGGAAGCACTCATTGTGGGAAGTACATCGAGTCCGAGTGTCAAAGCAGCAAAGGCAGATGCATCGGGAAAGGGGGAATCAAAGAAGAGTACGAAGACGGTGAAGCAAGTGATTCAAAGTTTCCGTGAATATCATACGGATAGTACGGTGAAGTTTGAGCTGAAGATGAAGAAGGAAGATGTAGCTTATTATCGTGATCATATGGATGAGTTGGAGGAGTATTTGAAGTTGAGTGGAAAGATCAGTTATACAAATATGACTCTATATGATCCTCAGGGACATCTCAAGAAGTATGAGAGTACGGATGATATATTAAAGGAGTTCTATATGATTCGTCTTGCATATTATGGAAAGCGAAAGAGTTATATGCTGAAGTATTTGAAGCGACTTCTCGACATTTGTGCTTCGAAGGTGCGTTTTATTGAAGAGATTATGAATAAGACGTTGGATATTATGTATAAGGATGATGATGTGGTGGAGAAGCTGTTGGAAGAGAAGGGGTACCCTCGATTTGGAAGTGAGAAGGATGATCTCGAGTATGGTGCGGAAAATCCGGAAAAGAGTTATGATTACTTGCTTCATATGCAAATCAGGACCTTTACCAAGAGTAAGTTGGATGCATTACGAAAGGATCATCAGGAGCGAGAAGCGGAGCATAAGGATTTGGAATCAAAGAGTGAAATTGATCTTTGGAAGATTGATCTGAATGAGTTTAAGGTAGAGTATGGAAAGATGATGAAGGAGTATGAGGAGCGTTATGAGGAGGAGCGAAATAAGAAGGTGGTGGGTACAGGGTCGAAAGTTGTTCGTAAACGTGTTGTGAAGAAAGCATAAATAAGAAAGGTTTTTCTTATAAGTAAATAATTTTCATTTCATCATTTTTATCAAATATTATTTTGATAAAGAATAAAAAATAATAAAAAAATAAAATAATAGATGGAATTATCTATTTTACTTCTTTTTTGTTGGTGTAGCTTTTGGAGGTGGTGTAGCTTTTGCTGCTGTAGTAGTAGCTGTTTTTGTTACAGTAGCAACAGCTGTAGTAGCTGTAGCAGCTGCTGCAGCTGCAACTTTGGGAGGTGTTTTCACGGAAGGTCCATAAATAAAGCCATATGAGAATGATTGCATTGGTTTTTGAGAAGTAATCTTCCATACTTTGGAATTAGGATCCATACTTGCAACTAACTCATCTTTATTATTTTCATTTTTAAAATTATAATCTTTTAATTCATTAAAATCTCCTGTATTCGGACCATATAAATTACATAATACTTTACCTGCACCTGCACTCTTCTCGTTACAAATACGTAATTCATAAGTAATATTCTTATCACTACTTCCATCCACCGTACTTGCTTTCACAGCAAATCCAAGAACACCTCCATCTAAATACATTTTTGCATTCTTTGTTGATTCAGGAAATCCTGGACCACTTTCCGAAGGTATAATCACTTCACTATTTACAGGAATCTTGACAACACCAATAGGTTCAGACTTTGTAATTTTACCACTCTTCATTTCTGTAATTTTTTGAATAGGAGTTGCTATATTTACATTCTTTGCAGCATCATACTCCATTTTATAAATTTCTACTTGAATCTCCATAGGTGATGTGTTTTTAATACCAATTACTGGTTTTGTTAATGTTGTCGATGTTGCTACTTCTAAATTCTCTTGAATATATACATTCATTGAACGATAGATCATAAAGAGTACAAGAAGAAGAATAAGAATATATTTATAATCCCATAAGAACTTCTTCACATTTTTGAATGTAAGATCTTTTATAGAGAAAGAGACTTTGGGGACTTTCGGCATTTTGACCATTTCTTTTTAATTTTTATTTTATAATAAAGTATTCTATATTATAAAATGAGATTATTTATTTTTTAATCTTTAACTATTTTTGAATGAACTATATAAATATGTAACTATCATAATTAACTATCACCATTTTTTTCTATTTCCTCGTCTCATCCTTCTTATATACTAAAAACTTCTCAATATCCTCTTCATACATATCCTCCTTTTCCATCAACTCCTTTGCCATAGTATGAATTGTTTCACTATGTTTCATCAATAACTCCTTTGTGTAAAGATAAATAGAATCCACAAAGTCACGCTTCTTCATTTCCAACTGCTCCAAATACTTCTCGGAAGTACGCACCTTATTACGTCGATAATCACTCTCCGTTGTTAAATAAATATCCTCAATACCACTATTGAAATAATCATCCACATAGGCATTGAACTTATTCAAATCATCCTTTGCACCACCCGAAATATTTCCTATAAAGATCTCCTCCGCCATTCGTCCTCCCAATAACATCGCCATTCGAGCCACATAATCTTCACGCGTTTGCGAATATTTATGCTCATTAATCGGTGTCAATGTCACTCCCAATGATCCCTTATTATGCGGCACAATCGAAATTTGCGTAGGATTCTCCAACTCTTTCGAAAGAATCGCAACAATCGCGTGACCCGTTTCGTGATATGCCGTTCTTCGCTTCTCTTCTTCACTCAAATGTGCTTTAATATGCTCCTCCGTCTTTCCTAAATGAATGTAATCCAATGCTTCGTGTACATTCTTCTCCACAATCTCACTTTGATTCTCCTTTCCCGCAAGAATACACGCTTCATTACACATATTGAAGATTTGCGCACCACTAAATCCATAACTCTTCTTTGCCAATAATTTCTTATACTCCGGTGTATTTAACTCATCCTTCACCTTCATCTTACGAAAGTAAGAGTCAATAATCTCATAACGCTCATCCACATTGGGAAGTTTAAAGTGAATAATGCGATCAAATCGTTTGGGACGAAGAAGCGCATCATCAATCACTGAAAGACGATTCGTGGCACCCATTACAAAAACATCTCCGCGATCCTTAAATCCATCCAACTCCGCCAAAAATGTATTCAGCACCGCATCCTCCTCACTATGACTTGATCCACCACTATGAGAATCACTTCCACGCTTCTTTGCAAAACTATCAATCTCATCAATAAAGATAATACAAGGGGCATTTTTACGCGCCTTTTCAAATAACTCCTTCACACTTTGCGGACCAAGGCCCACCAAGGGCTTCTTGAAATCCGAGCCTTGCACATAAATATAGTTATAACTCACTTCGTGTGCAAGCGCCTTTGCTATCATCGTCTTGCCAGTACCACTCGGACCATATAAAAGGGCGCCTTTGGGAAGTTGTGCTCCGAGGGAAGTGTACTTTTCGCGATTTTGAAGAAAGTCGATCAGTTCAAGAAGCTCCTTCTTGGCAATATGACATCCAGCAACATCTTGAAAGGTAACACCTGTTTTTCCTTTCTCTTCAATCTTAAAATCATTGCCCTTTTCACCCAATAAACTTGCAAATCCTCCCATTTTTCCAAAAGAGATGGATCCCCCCTTTTTACCATCTTTGGGAATCAGTTGGGATAAAATAGTTCCAAGAATGAGGTTCAATACATACAATAGGATAATTACATAAAGCACCTTTTCAAAAATGGAAAATACAAATGCATCTCGCAAATATTGGAAAATCGTGTAAATGATCTCAAGACGCTTTTCACCTTCCACTTTTGTTTGATAATACTCTAAACAATTCATATTGTAAAAGAAGATGAAGATATTGAAGAGAGTAACACCACCCATAATCATCAATGTTTCATCCACATTCACAAATACTTTTCCTTTTTCACTATCTTTCCCTTCTTTACTCTCTTTATTCTCATCATCTTCTTCCTCTTCTTCTTCATCACTCTTCTCTTTCTCTTCATCATCATCTTCACGACTCTTTTCAATAATACGAACTTTCCCTTTAATTCCATCTTCTTGTAACTTTCGCATTAACATTGCTTTGATAAACATTTTAAAACTCTCTTCGGCTTCACGTTTTTTACGAATTTGCTCTTCATCCTCTTCGCCACTATGCTCGTCTTTATTATTATCATCCTTATTATCATCCTCATTACCACTATTTATTTCTTGATCATTTTTCTTCTCAAGAATAGGTCCATCATGGATTACTTCCATCTTAATATCTCCTTCGTTATTTTGAATTGAATCTTTGCTTTCCATTTTTACACAAAATAAAGAGTACTTTGAATAGTACTCTTTCGTAGAAATCCTTTATATTGAGCAAATCATTTCACTTTTTTCATTTTCTTTATAAATTATTATTTATAAAGAAAATTATAAATTTTATATAAAATAACAAATTTACTTTATTTAGCTCCATTGGTGAAAACTTCGTTCCGCTTTGTATCAATATTGGTTCCTTTAATCACTCCTTTTGTTTCATAAATTTGCAAAGTAAAACTATAATCCGTTCCAATTCGCAACTTCTTTGAATCTTCGCTCAATATTTCCACATAAATTCCCGAAACATTTTCCAAAGGTTTATCATATAACATTACACTTTCATCTTTGATGGATAGTTGAGGATCGACTTGAGCAGGAAGCGATGAAATCAAAATCTTTGCAAATAACTCTTTTCGATCTTTTACATATTGCGTCGGTGTTGCAAAAATCGGATTCGATGATTGCGTTTCATCTTCACCAATTCCCGTTGTAATATCTTCCGGTGTAATATAAATCGAATTTAAATTCAACTTTGTATTATCTTGCGCCTGAACCAATGCATTCTCAATAGCGTTCTTCGATATATCCGGGCTGATCTTCATAAAGATATAATCATACGATTTAAAGTAATATTGATTATTATATAATTGTAAATTTAATTTTCGCTGAGGCGAATTATTTAAAAAGATCATATTGGTAACGTTTTGCTCAATTTTCTCTTGATACACTTTATTTTGCACATTACTATGTACAAACTTATAAATCGGTAAATTGGAAATTCCCGTTAAATTATATGTCTTATTCGGTACTGCCCATCCCAGAAGCTTCAAAAGAGATCGCCGCTTTTCATAATCCGCCTCTACCTCATAATCCACATATTGATTTTCATCAATATCAAAGATCCAACGAAAGAGCATAGATCGTCCAATGTATAAATTCGGATTTTTCACATAATCAAATTGATAGATTTGATTCTTCTCCAAATAACTCTTTAATAACTCTTTATACACAATGGTTGTGTGACACGTTGGATTGATTAAATTTCCGTAAGGATTATACAAATAATTACTTAATGTACCACTACTTAATTTAAAGGCAAATCGCACATACTTATCCACAAGTTTTCCCACATCATTCACAATTTCAATGGTATCCCAATATTTATATGTACAAATGCTATCCAAATCGACTTCGATATATCCATTTTGTGTATAAATATTTAAATCATAAAAGGTGGTAAAGTTAAAGTATGTACTCTCAATATCTCCAATCAACTCTTGTAATCCCGTTAAAACAAGTGGAAAGGGATTAATAAAGGTGGATGCTCCATCTTCACCTCCATAATAAAAGGAAGTAATATGTTTTTGATAAGGAATTGTGATATAAATATAACTATTATCAATATAATTGCTTGTACCTTTATTTGGATTTAAGCTGTAATTATAAAAGATATCACTACTTTCATAATCGTTGCTATCTTCCAGAGTGCCAAAGGTTTGAATGGCTACAATTGGCAACTTTTCCATACGATTTACAATCTTCACCTCTTCGCTCTTCGTATCAATTTGCATTGTAAAATTATGTGATGTATTTACATTTAGTTGTGTTGTATAATAAGGTTCTTCATACGGATATTTCCACGGAATCGAGCGAGATGGAATAAAGAGAGTATTCAAATTTGAATTATTTAAAGGTGTAATATGCGTCAACTCGAGCTCTTTTTGATTTACATAGGTTGCCCCGTGAACCGTTCGATTACAAACTCGCTCAAACTCTACTTCAAGATCCGTTGTTGTATAAAACCCTGTATTCACATTTGTTTGATAAACTAAATCTTGCGAATTTTCGATATTTGAAACGGAGTAAATGGTATAGGTGCGATCTCCAATAATTTGTGTTGATGTTAATTGACTATAAAAGATTGTTTGAATTTCAATATTGTTAATAATATTTGGCTGAGGTATAATCGATTGATCAATATTATATGCCAAAAGATCATTTCGACTTGCATATTGCCACGAAATCAAATTATTTGTATTATTAATCGGGGGATAATTATTGGGGAAAATAATATCTTTAATCACCAATCGGTCAATATTGGTGAATTGTTTGGGAAAGGGAATAAAGAATTGATTGGAGTAAATGTATTTCGATAAGTCACGATCACGACTATTTACACTAATATTTGTAATAATTGATTTTTGATAGGTATCTTTGGTCATATC
>JACCDW010185760.1_pt1 | contig 11078 bp, 16 predicted proteins | sample 7449781 | NCBI WGS metagenome assembly JACCDW01 (sample SAMN15323449, study PRJNA562643) | freshwater metagenome | isolation source: river surface water | place: USA:Blue River Watershed | collected 2017-08-18
GATACAAACCAGATTGAAATGAGTAGAGAGAAAAATCTCACATCTGACAACAATATAAAATTAAAAGCTTCTTTTGAAGTTAGCACTTATTATCCAGCATTTAGAAAAGATAGAATTAACATGACTGGATATCCAAGTCAATACGGAACAGGAATGTCCGACTTAAATGGATTTCCAATTGATGAACAAGTTCCAGATACTGGAGCTAACAGAGAATTTCCACCTCCACCATGGTCTCCAAACGGAACACCTAATGTATTTCCAGATCCTAATACAGATGGCACCACATTAGGAGGAGTTGGAGATGATCCATTCAGAGGACCATTTGGAACACAATCTAACGGAACTGGACCAGGATATCCAGAAAACAGTGGACCGAGATACCCAGATGACTTACCACAAGGTTATCCTTTTGGAGTTACGTCCAGTAGGTTCTTTGGTAGAAGCGCATATCCTTCGGGTTCAGATCCATCAAGAAGAATTATCAATGGTAGTTTTTCTGATGATCCTGATTATTACTTAGTTGCACCAAAAAGAACGAGATGGTTTAATAATATATTACAAGCAAGACAAAAATCAGCACAACCAAGTAATCCAAATGCTGGAAATCCAGCTCCGGGTAATAATGGTGGTTCAAATCCTCCTATAAATCCAAATTCAATCTAAAAATAAAATGGTAAAAATTGACTTTTTTGTCTTAATATATAGTTTAATAAAGAAAAAAAAATATCATAAATATGAAGAATCTTAAACTCGAGTTGTTTAATTTCAGAAAAAATCTCTCCCTTGATCAAGAAGAGGTTTCTACTATTGTAGAGGGTCACATGAATGCTTGCAACGAACATTCTGAAAAGACTATCATTAATTCACTTAATGAAAAACTTAAAGCTTATACATACGATAAAAGTGTGAAATCTCTTTTAGAATCTCTAAACGATGATATGGCTAATTATGAGTTATTATATGAATTAAAAAATTTATATAACGTTTTGAACACAAAGAACCAAGGTGAAATTTATCGTCAACCGATTAATGTTCTTTTACAAACAATTAACTTAGAAAATGATCAAGATAGAATGTCAAAAGTTTTAAACGAATTGGCTGTTTATGACTGGGTTCCTGAGATTAAACTTTTTGTTCATAATTTGACAACAACTCCTGAAAAAAGATCAAATCTTCTTAGTGGTGGTAAAGGTGAGTCAGTTTACTCACTTGTTGAATCAGTTGAAGATGGTCACATCGCATTAATTAAAGATTCTTGGTTTCTTTTAACAGAAAATTCAATTGAAAAGACTCTTCTTGAAAATCACATTAAAGAAGAAGAAGAATTAAGAAGTTTAAGAACTTTAGAAACTGCTATGAAATATGCAACAATCAGTGAAGATAGAATTAACTTTAGAATTTCTGAATACCTAACATTAGGTCTTTCAGTTGCTAAAAAAGGTGGCATCTTCATTAACGATGATGAGTTGAATGAAGAAACTACATTAGAGTCTCTTTTCTCTTCACCTATCGTTCCTATCGTAAACAAAAATTTCTATCCAGTTTTATTAGAAGTTTCTCAAAACTTAGATAAATTTGTAGAATTAGACGTTGTAAAAAGAATTGGTAACTTAATTAATCCTTATTTAGAGTGTTTTGCATTCAACTACAAAAATAACACTTACCTTTACAGATGTGATGAAAGATATGGTAACTCATTCTTTAAATATGAATCAGCTTTAGAATTGGTAAATGAAGTTAGAAACGAATTAAATTATGACTTAACTTATTTCTATGAAAATAAACTTTCTAAAGAATTAGTTGTTAAAAGAAAATTAGAAGATAAAGAAAGAGAAATCACTTTAAAATTAGAAGATGTAAACTTTAACATTGAAAAAATTAAAGGTTCTATTCAATTACTTGGTGAATCAGAAGTTTTGACAACAGCACTTAAAAACTTAGAAAAAAGAGCTACTGTTCTTTCAGCTGAGTTAGGTGGAGTTAAAGAAGTTCAATACAAAGAAAGAATTAAACTTTAATTATTAAAATAAATTTTGAAAACCCTCTTTTAAGAGGGTTTTTTGTTTTATAAACTTTTTCAATAAAATAATATATAACATGAAGTGAATAGCTTCAAGAGTTTATCTCTTAAAAAATAAAGCTATATGAATGTATTTAAATAACAGGGATCTCTATGTCGAGATAATAGTGTCAAAAGCACAAGGAAAACTTACTCGAAACGCCGAGAAAATGCTAGAACTTCTAGCAAAGAAAACAATCAAAAAAATGAGATATTGGTCCAATGATGATAAGTTAGATTGTTATCAATCAGGATTATTAGATATGTTTCAAAACTGGTATAATTTTAACGAAGATAAATCAGTAAATGCTTTCGCATACTTCACCGAAGTCTTCAAAAGAGGCATCGCGAAAGGCTTTAACGAACTTTATAAGAAAAAAGGTGATAATGATAATCTAATTAAATTATTGTCAATAGAAGGAAGTAATGACGGACAAGGACTACATTCAATTTAATCTAAAATCATTTAGTATAAACCACTCAGTTGAGTGGTTTTTTCATTTAATATATAAAAGAAAACCACTATAATGAAAGAAAAAATCAACAAATTTAATGATTTCATAGCTGATAGATTATCATATATTCTATCAATAATGGCTACATTTTATGTAATTACATTATTAGTAGCTATTCCACTATTTTATGCTCAACCAACTTCTGTTGTTGCTTGGGCTAGTTATTTATGTTCAGTTGTTTTTCAAGGTTTAGCACTTCCTGTTTTAGGATACACCGCTAGAAAATCTGGAGATAAAGCAGATAAAATGATGAATGAGATGTTTGAGATGACTAAAAAAATTGAAAAATTAACAGAGTTGATTGAAAAACAACAAGAACACTTACACGAAGATGTTGAAGAAATTATAGATTTAGAAAAAAAGAAGAAATAAAAAAACCCACTCAAATGAGTGGGTTTTTTGTTATTGTATTATTATCCTTCAACTTCAACTTCAGAATAAACTGTTTCTAACATAACAACCGATACTTGGTATGGGTCACAGTTAGATGCTGGTCTTCTGTCTTCAAAGTATCCTTTTCCTTCGACCATTGCTTGAGCTGGAATACGAATTGAAGTGTCTCTAGTGCTAAATCCATAACTAAAATCATGAATTGAAGATGTTTCGTGTTCACCAGTCAATCTCATATCATTGAAAAGTCCATAAACTTCAATGTGTTTGTTATGATTTGCTTCTAATTTTGGCATAGTTTCTTTAATGATATCCAATCCACCTTCTTCTCTCATTTCTTTAGTAGAGAAATTAACATGACATCCTGTTCCATTCCAATCTCCTTGTAGTGGCTTAGGGTGGAAAGATACATTCACATCCCATTTTTCAGCAACTCTTTGTAGAATATATCTTGAAATCCACATTTGGTCAGCTCCGTTTAATGGTGTCACCGGTCCAATTTGATATTCCCACTGACCTAATAAAACTTCAGCGTTGATTCCAGAAATTTCTAATCCAATTTCCATACACATACTCATATGTTCTTCTACGATTTCTCTACCAACTACAGAGTCAGCTCCAATACCACAATAGTAATCACCTTGTGGTCTTGGTGAGTTTGTTTTATAATCAGATTCAAATCCTAATGGAAGTCCTTCTCCTTCTGAGAATTTAGATTTTGGTTTATGTGTAAGAGTATATTCTTGTTCCCAACCAAACCAAGGCGCGTCTGATTTTTCAAGTTTGTTTAAACCAAGTTCAAATGTCTTTTGAGCCAATTTATGTCTCATATTTGATGAATGTGGTGATCCATCTGGATTTAATACAGAACAAAAAACTAATTTGTTTGCTCCTCTTCTGAATGGATCAGATGTAACAAATACTGGCTTCAAAAGACAGTCTGTGTTTTCACCCTTTCCAGCCTTTGCTTGTAGTGTTGAACTTCCATCAAATGACCAAACAGGATAGTCAGATGCCATCATTGAGTCAATATTTTCAACAATTTTTGTTTTACTTCGGAGTTGTTGGGACTCAGACCCATCTAACCAAATATACTCTAATTTAATTTTCATATAGTGTTTTTTTTATTTTATAAATTTTTGAAACAAAGTTTATTTTTTAAGATATATTTGTATAAAATAAAGGTTATGAACTCAGTATTAATTCAATTATGGGAAAATTTTGACAACGATTTACATCAATCAGATGGTTGTTCACTCCATATAGATATGAATGAAAGAAATGATTTTCTAAATATGAAGCAAATAGAAGAACATCCAGTTGGATTACCATCAGAGGTTTCCATACCAGACTCTATTTATGATATATTAGAAAAAGAAAAAAGTATTAGATTGTCAGAAATAGAAATGAATAATCTAATAGGTTTAAAAGATATTGTCACACTATGATTTTTAGTATTTTATCTGTTTTATTCATTTTGAATAATCTCTACTACATTTTAAATTACAAAAGACTTGATGAACCATTTAGAATGAGAGACAAAAATAATAAACTTGATCTAGTTCATTATTTATTGAAAGTCTTTTATATTATATGGTTAGTAATTGGTATATTTAATTTTTACTCAGTATTTATTTTAATACTTTCTTCTTTAATTATACTAAGAATTCCAATTTATTTAATTAGTAAAAAAATATCTTTAGTTTATCACAGACTTGTTCCGCCATTTACAATTATAACTCTTTTATTATATTTAATTTTTTAGAGATTGAATTTTTTTAAGTGATCCTCTGTTATAATTATAAATTCAAAACCTTTTTTACTACACCAATTAATCATTGTTTCCCACTTTTGTTTATTTTTATAAGCCATTTTTAAATCATATTCAAAGTTTTTTAATTTCTTTCCCTTATTTTCAGGAACACTTAATCGACCTTCATTCAAAGCAAGAACCATATTATACTCTTTCATAGGTTTTACTTCAACAACAACTTGCTTTAAATCTCCACTCTCTAATCTCATTTCATAATAAAAATCAGGATAATAACAATGTTCTTTAACTTTAGTATCTCCATTATCAAAATGTGTCATTTGATAAGGTATTTTCATACACTCGGCTCCCCACTTAATTATTTTTTCATTCATATCCAACCAAGTCATTATTTTCTTTTCCCAACTACTTCTAAAATAAACTCCACCATTATTGTTTAGTTTTAGTACTTTATCTTTATACTTTGGAACATAATTACCTTGATTGTAATTACTATTATTTGGCTTTGAATTAAGCATACTATAGGTTATGTTTATTTTTATATATAAAAAAAATTAAAACCCTATGGGAGAACTAATAGAAAGACTAAAATTAGATAAATCAGTAAAAGCAAATGATATACCTAGTTATTTTAAACAAAACTCTTTTGATTTTTATCAGAAATATCTAAAAACAGACGACTATGTAAAAGCAATATCACTAAGAGATATCAAAAAAGGAGGTTTTTACTTTTTTCACTACTTAGACGATTCAAACTGGATTAAGTGGTCTCCTGTTTTTGTTGCTGATGTTAAGAAATATGGAAATCAAATTATTCTTCTTTGTGTTAATTTTAATTTTTTACCACTTGAAGTGAGAGTTGCAATATTTGACCAATATTTATCTGAAGAGGATTTTGCAAAAGCGGAAAGACTGAAGGGTAATCATTTTATCAAAGTCAAATTTGAACCAATGTATAACGAATTAAAAAGAATGAGATTAGAATATTCTCTAATGGAGTATAACACAGCTCAAATAGTCAAATGTCACAGAATACATTTTTCACTTTTACCTCAATTTCTATACTCACAACATCCTAAAAATAAGTATGATCCTAAAAAGTTAGTTCAGATTTGGAAAAAGAAGGCAGAGACCTCAGAGGGTAGAAATGAAGAAATGATGCAACTTACTATGGAAGACTTATACAATTTTGATAAAGATTTTACAGAAAAGTTTAATCACTTAGAAGGACATATAAAAAGAATTAGAGCCAGTGCTCAAAAATACGGAGGAGGACTTTAATCTTCTTCTCCTAAAATGTCATTTAGATTAAACTCTCTATAGACTTTATTGGTAATATCACCTAAACAAGAATCTACTAACTTATCAAATTTTTCGAGATTACTATCATCATATTCATAGTCTTTTAATAGTTCAATATTTTTATTGTACCAAGAATAAAAGAAATCGCAAGATGTTTCAATAATATCTTCAAAAGAAGGTCCAATATCAGGTTTGTAAAAGCAATTAAAAACTCTTATATCAAAAGAATTTGGTTGAGAACTTTCTTCTAAATCATAAGTTACTTCAATATTTTTATTCCAAGTTAAATCAACATTGAAGCCTAACTTGTCTATTCTATCTAAATGTTCAATCATTATTTAGTAAATTTTTAAGTTTAACTTCCCTTTTATCTTCTAATTCCCAAGGCTCAACTATTAATTGACCATCACTAATTTTAAGTGACCATTTGTTACCATTTTTTTCATCTAAAAGAACAAGATTTTTGATAACAGTATATCCATCTGGATCAATTTCAATAGCTGAATTACCAGATGAACTATTAACATTAAATACATTATTTTGAGACATAAAAGCCATTATAATTTCTCACCAGTTTTAGGGTCATAATTCATAATCAATAATTCAACTCCTTTAGCTTGTTCTGTTTTCAAATCGGAATTATTTCCACCATGAGCTGAACTTCTAAATACTTCTTTCTCTGTCCAAACGTATTTATCTTTTGGTAGTAACTCTTCTAATAAAGGAAAATAATAATATGAAAGAGACCAACGACATTTTGTAGTTTTTAATAATTCTAGAAGTCTTCTATGAGAAGCTGGTCCAAATACTCCGTCTGTATCAGCTCCATACCAGAACAATCTTTTAGCATCATCCTCTCCTTTTTCTTCGTTAAATCTTGCATATGGTGGATCTAAATAAAGATAAGTATCTTCTGCGTCATATTTAGTAATAAGTTCTTCAAAATCAATGTTTAAGAACTCGGTAATAGATTGAAGTTTCTTTGTGTATTTATTTTTATTTAATTTATCAATAAGAACTTCTAATTTAAGACGGTCTTTATCTTTTTTATAACCATTGAAACCAGCTCCTCTTGGATAAACAGAATTGTGAGCTGATGTAATTAAGAAAGCATAAATTGCAGCTTTTTTAAAGTCACGAATCTCAAAATTCATATCATCAAGAAAATCATTCTTTTGATATTTTTTATAAATTGCTTTATAAAAATCCCATTTCTTTAATGGATCAGTCTCATCTGTTTTTAGTAAAGTTTCTTTTAATCTTTCTAAATATTTAACAAATGTTTCAGGTTCGGAAGCACACTTATATAAGTTCACCTGGTGACGATTTTTATCATTGTAGATAACTACATCAAACTTAAGAGAATCGTCGTCCATATACGTTCCCATTGAACCAGAAAATGGTTCTAAATAAGTTTTAATTCCAGTCTTTGGAATTTTAGTATTAATTAACTCTTGAAATGCTGAGGAACTCTTACCCCCAAAGTAACTTATAACCGCCATATTATTTTTTTATTTGATTTTTAATTTCCTCTTCTAAAGATTTTCTATTATTTTGTTGTTTCAACTCTTCTCTTATTTTCATCAAAATTCTACCTAAGTGATTTTGACCACCACCGTCACATCTCGGACAAGAACACTTACCCCAGTAAACATCATGCCAATTATTTCCTTCAATTAGTTGCAAGTCTCCAGTTGATAACAAGTCTTCTGCTAATCTAACATCTTTAAATTTCTCTCTGATACCCCACTCCATAAATCCTAACTTCTTCTCATCCCAATCACTTCTAACTTTAACGACTTTACCAACTTTTTTAGCATCACCAGGATCTGCTATTCTTGCTACCAATTCTCTAAAATCAGGAGCGGTATAATAAACACCATCGATAAATTGAATACCGGTAACTTTAAGAGCAACATAATAATGCTCAACACTTGGATAAATGATACCTTTATGTTCTATTTTACAAGGGTAAAAATTACTCAAAAAAACATAACGTCCGCGAAATGAATCGATATAACTCATAGTATAGTATATCTATATAGATTAAAAAGTTTAGTAAATATACCAATTAGAAATATGATAAACTCCTCTTTTATCTTGAGTAACTTCTTTTTCTTCTGTTTCTTCAAAAAATTCAGGTTCTAAAACACCATCGATTGTTTTATCACTAACTTCAGGTTGTAACTCAACTTCAGGCTCTAATAAATCCTGTTCATAAGTGAATTCTTCATATAATTTTATATACTTCATATCGAAAATTATTTTTTTAAAATAGGAATCACAACTTCTTCAACAAACTCTTTCATATCTTTAACAGATATTGTATCTAAAGTATCTCTTTCCGTATGACAGTTAAATAGTAATTTAAAATCTAAATAAGTTTTGTCATCCCATTTGACCTGAGAAATCTCACTATCTTTTGTAGGAGGCAGGGGATTTATAACAACAGAATCTATACCATTTCTTACAAAAATCACAGAGTCATTAAAAGGAGTTTTGACAATAGGACAGTCAAAAATTGATTTGATATGATTTGTTAAATTTCCAGGATAATCTCCTATAAAAAAGTATTTACCACCAGAACCTGTAAGTTCTAAATTTAAAACCCACTCAATTTCTCCAAAAAAACCATCATTTATCAGATCAGCACATCTTTGAGAACCTAAACCACCTACTTCCTCACCATCTAAAAGAACTACGTTTATCTCTGGCATAAGTTTTTTTATCATAATAGCATTAATAACAGAAGCCGAGTTATCATTAGCATTGTCTGTGCTTGGATTAACGATGTCGTGGTGTGCAACTACCATTCTATTTGATGTTCCTCTTAATACTATGTTATAACAATTAGATTTTCCAGATTTAAAATTATCCATTTTCCATTCTATACCTTCAGAATCCAACAAATCTGTTAAAAACTGAACTCTTGGAGTAGGACTATCACCATTTTTATAGACATTTCCTACATTCTTTACAGAACAAAATTGATAAATTTTATCATACATAAAGTATATATTAAATAAAAAACCCACTTAAAAAGTGGGTTTAATTTTAGTGGAGATGACGATGTACTGCCCATCGTGTCTTCCCTAGTTAACAATAATTATTCATTCACAGGCTTAGAAAGTTTTTCGAAACTTACAAAATAGTTAGTTGAACTGACCTATCACTCTAACAATTCTGGTTTCACATTTGATCTGTGTGATACAGTTGGAGAATTTTTTCGAAAGCTTAAAAGATTAAACTAAAGAAAGCTCTTCTACCTTAAGCATGTTGTTTTGTAACGCCGCTACTAAATCTTCACGGGATGCTACTTCATTTGTTTTGCCATTTACGACTTTTGCCATCTAATTTATTAGTCGGTTACTTGACAATCCGACACCTGCATAATTACCACTACTCTATGAATCTATTCTATGACATCCCCATAGTTTATTGTAATTATCTTACAAATGTATATATAATATTTGTAAATAGAAAAAAGTTTACTAATATTGTGAAATATCTTCATCAGACTCAAAAGGTTCTTCAGAATTCAAAGAATCAATTACATCTTGTGCAGCTTGATAAGTAGGATAGTCAGTCCAAAGCGAGCCTTGACCAAATAAATACTCAGCATCCTGTGGTTCTTTTTCTCCATCCGTAATCATTTTTGGAGTGATTGCAAATATTCTATAAGAACCTCCGATTCTATTTACAACGTATTTTACCTCATTGTTAAAATTTTCAAATAATTTAATATGTTTCATATGTTATAATTTTTTAGAATGGCATATTATCATCGTCCAATCCTTCATCTAAAGTAAAACCAAATGTAAGTATACCTCTTTTATCTTTTGATTCCCACATCTCAAACTCAGAATCGTATTGAGCTAAAATATCTCTTTTTAGTTTGTTTGCAACTTCAAATACTTTTATAACATTTCTCAATGTTTCTTTTTTTGCCATATAAACTTCGACTAATATATCATCATTTTTATGAGCAGTGACTCTTACATCATTTACACCAGAATTTCTAAACATCTGTCTCAATAAGTATGTAAGATGTTCTACATCATCATCCTCATCGTCACCATAAATATCATATTCATCGTCATCATCATCAAACTTAGGATTTGATGAAAATTTCTTAGCATTATCACGCGTGCTTTCATCATCATACCAGTCGTCATAATCACCATAATCCTTTGTAGAATCATCATCATATGAATAATCATCGTCATCATCCCAACGACCCTCATTCTTCTTATTAGCTGAAAGTTTGTCATTCAAATGACTAAACTCATCATCTCTTATGTTTTCTTTTAGATATTTTATAAATGGTTTTATTTTCATCTTATCTTAGTTCTATTTTCAAATATGTTTCTTCAAAGAAACAATCATCCGCAATTTTATGCTTAGCAATTATAGTCTGAACTCTAATAAGCGCATCATATATCTCACCCATATCAGTTTCTTCTAAATCTAGACTTACAAATATTCTATCATCTTTACCAACAACTTTTACATCAATGCCAAAAACATTTTTCTTTATTTCATTAATCAAATCTTTGTGTTTAGCAAATAACTCAGCATTGTATCCTACTTTTCTTTTAATAGGAAGGTTATTCCAATTAACTTTAACAGATGCTTCTGCTAATCTTTTTAAATAGGATATATTCTGCATTTCAGTTCCTCTATGCTCGTTATAATAACCAACTGATATATTTGTACATTCAGCGATATCTTCCATAAGAGAAGCTGAATCAGTATAAACACCAGTAGTATCAAGCGATAGATTTAAACCATTTTTATTATATTCATCACATAGTGCTTGTCCAAATTCATTAGAACAACATTGTCTTCCAAGTTGATGTGTGATTACAGAAGTCGTTCTTCTTCTATCAAAAGAAACACACATTTTAACATCGGTTAAATAATCAACTTTATCATAAATAGATGAAAGAGCGTTAGAACCAATACCACCTCTTTCTTCACCAATAAAGAAATAATAAATTCCAGGAACATTATTAGCCATCATATAAAGCATAACGGC
>JACCDW010297475.1_pt1 | contig 11078 bp, 6 predicted proteins | sample 7449781 | NCBI WGS metagenome assembly JACCDW01 (sample SAMN15323449, study PRJNA562643) | freshwater metagenome | isolation source: river surface water | place: USA:Blue River Watershed | collected 2017-08-18
ACGTAGTTCTTTTCTGCATGTACAAGAGAGACAATATTGCCAAGAAGATCGTGAAAAGGTACATAAACTATACCATCAAATTCTAAGGCAACAGAGGCACCGATGTCAGCCCCTTTACCAAGTCCTAGTATGCGCAATTGTTTGATATGACCTTGAGGGTCTATGGAGGCTATTTCATTATCATCATCATACAGGTATTTTTCGTCAGAATACACCTTCCAATATCCTAGGAAGTCTAGTTGTTTAACAGTTTTAGAAAGCCTTCTATCCCATGAGTCGTAAGTAAAAAAGATTTGTATCGAGTCACTTTTAAGAGCTGTTAATCTGTGTAGGGCATCATATTCGTAGTGTAAGGCTCTTTTTTTTATTAGTTTCAGAGATCTTTCTCCGCTGGGAGAGTAACCATAAGAGGCGTTACCATCTTGTAAAAGTTCATCTAAAGCATTATTTGTATAAGCGTTGCCACTTTGACTTAAGCGAGCATGATGAGAATTGAATGTATAGGTGTTTTGAAATAATCCAGCTTCTTGGATGAGATGATCAAGATTGTCATAGAGATAATTTGTATCATAGGTTTGAAGATCTGAGCTTATATGGCGCGAAAGAATTCTTTGGCAGGAATCAATTTCTGTAAAAGCATCAGAGAAGTAAGGGGATGTAATAGCAATATGTCTATTTTGTGAGTTATATTCTTTTAAGGTTGTACATAGGTTGAAAATACAATTTTCGTCTTTAGGTTGATGTTTTAAATTGTATGTTAGGTAGTGATGCTCGTATTCGAGCAGTTGGTGAGAGCTATAGCGGCCAACAGTTTTTAGATGAAAAGCATCAAACTCATAGTGAACTTCACTATGATCTGGAAGAATAAGTTTGGTTTTGCGGTTTAAGCCGTCATATTCTTTATGAAGAGTTAATCCATTAGCAAGTGTTTCTTGAATAAGATCACCTCTAGCGTTGTAGCTGCGAAGCGTTTTAGCGTTTGTTATACAGTTGGTTTCTTCAATGATTTGATCACATTCATTATAAGCAAAAAGATAGTGGATAGATCCTTCAGAAGAACGCATTTCAATAAGGCGACTTAAAGAGTCGTAGCAGTAGTTGATGGAGGTGCCATTGGCTTGTATGACTTGTTTTTCTTGGCCATCTTGTGTGTAGCTAAAGCGAGTGACTTTTTGCGAAGGATCTTGATAAGCTTCTATTTGTGTGATGATACGGTTTCTAGAATCATATTCCCATATGGTTGTTATTTCATGTAAGAGTAGATTTTGATGAAAGACGCGGCTTTTTTGTTTAACTTTATTCCCATTAAGATCGTAGTAGAAATGCTCGTAAGACAGCATTTCTCCAAGAGAATTTAAAGATGTTATTGATATTAGCTCTTTTGTAGAACTGTAGAGCTCTTTTCTCAGGCGACCTAAAGGGTCTATTATAATGGTTTCACTGTCATAAGAATCAGTTTTAGGATTATAAATGCGGTCGATATATTGAGTGTGAGTTGTGAAACCTTCCAAGTCTGTATAGGAGATCAGCCGATTTTCATCGTCATATGCAAAAAACTCAAGTGCACTACTACCTGTATCTAAGTAATGGATGATGGCTATCTTATTATCGCGATGATCATATCTGTATTGCATCCTAGAAAAAATTGTGCCCGCTATATCTTCTTGCCTTTCTTCGATAAGACGATTAGCTTGATCAAACTCTTTAATTAAAACTTGATGAGAGCTCGAGTTTCTATCATTATAGGTGGTGGTTTTACTGTGCCTACCTAAAGCGTCGTAGGTATAGCTTTCTCTAGCTAAAGTTTCACCTTGTTTAGTCTTGATTTCTTCTATTTTCCTTCCGGAGCCATCATAGCTGTATAGAGTTTTAACGTTATTTTTATCAAGGTGAGTTAAGAGATGTAAAGTGCTATAAGTGGACAGTTCTTCGTAAAGTAAGGTGTTTTCTTTTGAGATAACTTTTTTAGAGAGGATTCTACCTAAAAAATCATAATTATAAAGGGTTTTGAGACCCGTTACAGAGAGGTGGGTGTGAAGTGAGCCATCGGTATGATAAATAAAAGTTTCTTGTGTTCCATCGCTATAAACGATATGGGAAGGTTTCCCTAAAGAGTTATAGGAGGTTTTTGTCGTGTATCCTAAAGGGTCTGTTTCTTGTAGAGGGTTGCCATAAATATCGTTGATTTTTTTGATGGTAGGACGTTTTGGATGGCCATCTTGATCGAGTGTAGCGGGTAAAATTGTAAGGGTTTCATGATCTAGGTCATCATAGGTGAATTCTGTAATATTATGAGAGGAGTCAATTGTTTTAATAAGGCGATTTTTTAAATCGTGATAAAATTTTGTTTCTTTAGTGCGCCCTTTAGTATCTAGTGATCTAAAACTAAATTCACGACCTAAAATATCATAAGAGTGGCTTATGCGAAGGGCGCTATTACCAAGTTTTTCTTCAGTAAGGTGGTTAAATCCATTATAGGAGAAAGTAGAAGTTCTATCTAATCCGTCTTTACACATGGTGGGACGATTTTTATCATCATAGGTTTTATATAAGCTATAGACATATTGGTTGTTTGCATCATAGAGTGCTTCTTCTATAACATCACAGTTTATGGAGTAGGACAGGATGCTTTTTTTTAAAAGATGATAAGTGCTTGTGGTTAAATCTAGATAGCTTTCTTCTATAACCTCAGGAAAGTTCAAGGCTGGCTGAGATTGTTTAGGGGTAATAGAGCGTAGTAGTCTTTGAGTGACTCCTGTTAAATCATTTAGATGATAGCTTATTCCATCATCTGTAATTTCTTGTATGACTATATGATCTTCATTGTAGATGTAAAAATCTCTTAGTTTAATGGAGTTTGCATGAAGTGTATAGCGCGCTGTAATAAGGTTTGTATCGGGTAGATAAGTGTATTCATAAACGCAGCCATTTGGAAGTGTTTTAGTGTGAATTAACGATAAGTCATTATCATAATAGGTGTTTTTAATCGTGTAGGTTTCTTGTGCTGGAAAGGCTTTTTTGCGACAGTATAAAGTAAAGTTGATGGCTTCTGAGTTATGACCTGAAAGGTTTCCTATCAAAGTCTCTTCGACAATATTGCCTTTAGGATCATATTCATAGGATTTAAGAGAGAGAATGCCGTTTTGGTTTTTAGTATATTTAAAACGTAATTGATTTGTGAGTTCGCTAAAAAACCAATGAAAGTGATCTTCGTATAAGAGGCTATCAGAGGTGCTTGTTGGATTATTTAAATCTTTTCCAAATTTATAGATATGACAAGGGACGAAATGTTCATTAAATCCATATTCTGTTTTTTTGTTGTACGCATCGAAGTGGTGTGTGATTCCTCTTGAATTTTCTAAATGATTTTGAACGCTATCTTTTTTTGAGAGGGCATACTTTCCTACATCATACACTAGATGATGTGTTTGAACAAGGCTACCATTTGGTCCTACAGGCTGTTTAATGGTTTTGATCCTTTGCGTTATTGCATCTTGTTCATTATTGCTATTGTAGTAATCCATTTCGATAAGAGGTTGCTTATCGAAAGCTCTTTGGCAAATAAGAAAAGTGTCATTTTTAGAGGAGAGCTTTTTGTAGGAAATAGTTTCTTGAGGCAGGTGGGGCCGCTCTATATGGTTTAAGCGAAAAAAATGGTGACTATGTTTTCCTTCTTTAACATCATCGAGATGAAAAAAATAATGAAGTAATTTTCCTGTGTCTGTTATAGCAGCAAATGTCTTGGAGTTATAGGGGTTAGGCGTCTCATGTTCAAAGCGGACTTTTGCATAAATTTTTGTTCTGTTGGGATTTGTAGTTCGAATTTCTTTAAGCGTGTAATAGTCTGTATATTCATAGAAAACCCAATTGCCATTTGGTTTTCTCTCTTTTTGTAGGTAAGCAAAAGGTGTTTCGCAAGGTTTTTTATAATATCTTTTTGTTCCGTTACAAGTGGTAAGGATATAGGCCCCTTCCGATTTGTCCAGTATGATCCTATTACGAGAGATGTTTGTTTGGCAGCTGATTTCTCCTCTTCCCGTATTGGTAAGGCCTCTTGTTTTTTTCCCAAGCATAGGAAAAAACTGCAATCGGTCTTTGCCATGATCAGCTACTAAATTTTTATAACTCACCATGCCGCCTGATGGTTCTGCTACAGAGAGAACTAAAGGCTCAGTTTTTTGGTTTTTTGGTCTAATAAAATGCATGTAAATATGAGGCATGATAGAAAAACGAGCTTCTCTTCCTTCTTGGGCGCCCGATATATAGGTGCGATTAAAGTAAATAGGTTCGTATCCAGGGATGATAAGATCTGTTTCAGAAAGGATATAATCGCCAGAAATAGGGTTGATACATTGATCAATTGTAAAAGAAGGTTCCCCTTCAATGGCTGCAAGATTTGCTTCTGCAGAGTACAAGGTTGCTGTTATGTAGCATGCAAGTAAATAACCGATTAGCTTCATCTCGTTTCCTAAAGAAAAAAAGATTCTCCTTTATGAAACGAGATGGGTTAATTTTCAAGAGAATTATTTAGGAGAGAACGCTGAAAATGCTGAATCTACAGCGTCTTCATCAGACGTTTTTGCTGTGTAGTTAGCAAATTGTGTGAATTCTTTACGGTATGTCATATCAATACTTCCGATTTGCCCATGACGGTTTTTTGCTACGATGATTTCAGCATGACCTGGTTTATCATAAGCATCATAATATTCTCGTCTAAGTAAGAAGATGATGATATCACTATCTTGCTCAATACTATTATGAACAATAATTCCATTTGCAACAAAGTTATGGACTTCCTCTACTGTTGCATCATAGACATCGACTGTAGTTAATTCTGTAATGGAGAGGATTTCATCCCAATAGATATCACAAGTTGATAAAAGGGAAGTGACGCTTTGTGTTTGGGTTCCTCTGTGATTAGATGTATGAGATACTAAGTGGTTAGAGGGAGCGCTCATACAGTGACTAGGAATAGCTATTTTATCACCTTGCTTAAGTTTTTCTAGTCGAGTCCATCCATCAGCTGTTAAGAAAGGGTGGTTAGCACTTGCTTGAATGGATTTTCCGGTTTTTGTGATAAGTGCATAGACGATTTTTTTGCCAGAGTAAAAGGCCTTGGTCATCTTATGAGGGCGTAGGTTGAGTTCATGATCAACAGCTAATACGTTAATAGGAAGTTGCTTTGAACGTTCCGCAAGCTCCTTGATCGTGTAAAGTTTTCCTGTTATAGCATCTTGAATAACAGTATCACCTGCAAGACATCCAGACTCTCTTAAGTCACTCATCATAGGCCTGTGTCCAGGTCTCTCTTCTACTCTTCTAGAGAGCTGTGAAGCACAAATAATAGGGATATTAAGTTCTCTGGCTAGGTTTTTAAGCATACGAGAAATTTCAGAGATTTCTCCTTGTCTATTCTCTCCATTAGAGTTGTTATTAGATCCAGAAAGAAGCTGTAGGTAGTCGATGACAATAAGACCTATTCCATAGATCTCTTTCATTCTTCTTGCTCTTGCGCGCAAATCTGTAACTTTTAATCCAGGTTGATCATCAATAATCATCGTATGTTGCTGCATTTTTTTGACTGTTGCAACGATGCGTTGGTATTCAACACCTGTTAAAGACCCTGTACGGATTTTATCTGATTCAACTTCTGCTTGTGAGCAAATAATACGGTGTAGAAGTTGCTCTGCTCCCATTTCTAAAGAAAAAATCAAGACAGGTGTCTTGTTTTTAAAACAGACATTTTCTGCAATGTTAATTGCAAAAGCTGTTTTCCCCATAGCAGGTCTTGCTGCAACGATAATTAAATGAGAAGGATTTAATCCATTAATCATCTTGTCAACATCAATAAAGTGGGAAGGTTCTCCTGTAATGCCAGTATCTTCAGCGCCTTTTTCATGGAAGCGGTTTTGTCTTTCTTGCAGCTCTTTAAGGTAGGGTAATTGCGACTCTGCTTTTACACCAGAGAGGAGGTCTTTTATTTCAGTACCTTGGTTTGCATTAGCTGTTTGTGTGATTTTAAATAAAAGAGCCTGGGCTTGATCTAAGCTATTAAGAACATCTGAAGGTTCTGAAAGAGCATCTCTTTCGATAGACTCTGCAGCTGAGATCATCTTTCTGAGAATCGATTTATTTTTAATAAGATTTGCGTATTCTTCTACGTAAGCAGAAGTCCCTGCATATTGAGCAAGCGTTGTTAGGTAAGAGATTCCTCCTATATCTTCTAATTTACTTTGTCTTTTTAGTTCTTCAGCAACAAGGTGAATATCGGCAGGTTTATCATTGCGATAGGCTGTTTTTAAAGTGTTAAAAATACTTTGATGTTCTTTGTAGTAAAAATCAGAATCTTCTAAGGAATCGGCTGCGATATTTAAGGCGTTAATACTTGTAAGCATGCAACCTAGTATCATCATTTCTGATTCTTTTGAGTTAGGTGCCGCTTTAATATGAACTTTAGATTTTTGTGTCATAATGTAACATTGTAATGGGTCGTGATTTAGATACGTACTTTATAAGATTTGCCCAAAAAAGACAATGCACGAACGGGAAGTTATTACTTTTTATGATGAAATAATCTGGCAGAATCTGGTTGCCAGATTACAGATATTAACAGAAACTGCTGGTTAATTTTTTAACAAACAGCTTAAATCCTTTAAGAATGCATGCTATTAACAGGTTTGTAATGAACATTTTACGAATCAACGTGTCAGTGCAAGTTTGAAAACAAACCTTTTTTTATGCGTATGATGGAAGAATGGGGAACAGGATATAAGCGTATTTCAGAAGTTGCTACTCAAGGAAGGTATCCACTGCCTCATTGGGCAGAGCTTGGAGTTGCTGTTAAGGTAACCTTGCTTCCGTATTCTGGTATAGACTCAGAGGTAAAAACAACTGCAAAACAGATGCTATTAACGCCTCGTCAGGAGGATATTATCGCTCTTTTTAATGAAGGAGAAAAAATGACTGCCAAAGAAATTCTTGTTAGATTAGAGCAGGATATTCCAGAAAGAACTCTCCGTTTTGATCTTTTGCAATTAAAGGTTAAAGGTGTCATGAGAATGATTGGAAGAGGTCCGGGCACTTATTGGATTCTTGAGCCTAGGTAAAAAATTCGGAAAGAGAGGGATTTGAACCCTCGGTACCCGTAAAGGTACGCGTCCTTAGCAGGGACGTGCCTTAGGCCGCTCAGCCATCTTTCCGCATAGTGAAACAGTGTTATTCTTTTTAGGATAGATCTTAACTTGTTTTAGGGTTTTTGAGCAAAGGATTCCTGTAAAAATACTCTATAGTTGTTAAATTTAGAAAGTATAAGCCATTGAGGCATTACCTAGTGCATATGAAATGGCATTTCTTCCTATAAGGGAAAAAGAGACACCTAGATAAAATGCTAAATTTGAATTAACCGTAAACTCAAGTGCTGGAGTTAAAGAAACCATATCCTGAGAAGTTAGAAAAATTGCTCCCATAGCTGTGTTGGGATTATATCCAGAAGCCCCACGAAATGTAGGGGCAAAGACATGGGCATACTGAACATCTAATGCAAAAGCATAATTTTTTGAAAAAGCATATTCTGCAGCTAAGTTAAGAAGAATTTGACTCCCAGGGTGTATAGTGCCTCGTGTGTCAAGAGAGCCTCCATAGGTATTAAATCCTTTAATAGATGTTTTTCCATATTGGGTATAAGAAAGGTTAAAACTCAAATAATAGGGGTGACAGGGGATGTTGTAAAATAATTTATTTAGAACGAGGGTTATAGCTCCACCATAAGTGCCACTACCACTAGCGTCATTACTATTAAATAAAGGGTCTAAGTTTTGATATTTTCCTGTTGGAAAAATAGCGTTGATATCAAGGCGTAAATTGGGGGTAGGTTTATTTTTTTGATCCCATAAAAATTGAAATCCAAGGCCTGCTGTTGTATCTCCAAAATGTGTTGTTGTATGATCATTAAAAAAGATGGTTTGAGCTTGCATCGTAAATTCAAATTGGATGTATTTTGTAATCCCTATATAGCCAAATAGTTCCGGGTTGATGATTCCATAGGAGTTATTGATCGTGAGGCCCCAGTTATTATCATAGATACCAAAAGATTCACCTCCATATAGGGAGGTGAATAAGCTCACGCTGCCTGGGGGTTCATTGATATTATCAAATTCTAATAAAGTTCCAGAGAACTGTGGAAGGAAATCACAAGAGGGTGGTGTAGATGGATAAAGCAACTGAAGAGATGTTAGTAGGGACACAAGAAAAAAGTATTTCATACAAACACCTAGGAGTTGCTTTAAGGCTTCTTAATGGATGTAAGATCCCTTAGAAAGCATTTTGCCGTTAAGAGCGTTCCAATAGCTTGTATGTAAGGAACCATCTGGATTTTGTACTGTTAGAGAGTAAACAGGTAAAAATACATCCATGGTTGAACGGATTGCAAAGTCATTACCAAAAGCAGATTCTGCAGCTTTTTTAATTTGTGTATTAGAGTAACGTTTGCCAGATCTTTCTTCATGTTTAAAACCTTTAGTAACAAGTCTATCATGGAGTTGTGTTTCTGGGATGACATGGAGTTTAGGTTCTTGAAAATGTAGTCTATAGCTATTGCCGCTTTGGACGATAAGCTTTTTTTTGTGGCAGCTGTCTAGCCAAAGATCTAAAACTTTACTGTCGATTTGTAGACATTTAGAGAGTCCATCACGATCGATAGAACCACCTCTTTGTGATAAGAGGTTGATAATTTTGAATTCGTAGCGTTCTGCTCCTGCAGTAATGCAGTCGCCAAAACCGTGAGTCTTTTCCCAGTCATGGGTATTCAGGACCATTTCACCATCTGTAAGATCCCATAAAATAACTCCTTCACCTGTATGGTCTCCTATTGTGGAGTATTTTACTTCCATAAGAAGATAAGGGAAAAATTTTAAAGAAGGTTCTAAAAATTTGTGTTTATCATCTTTAAGCAATTCTTTTTTATTGGCTTCCATTAACTGCGCTGGAGTGAATCTAGCCTCTAGTGTATGAAAGTCACCTGTACTTACTATATCTAAAACTTTGGTTCTATATTCAGGATGTTTATTGTTTGTCCAATAAAGTCCATAACTTAAAACTAGTAATCCAATAACTGCTGAAATAATACGAAACACTTAACTCACCTTTTTTCCTATAGATATACCTTTTTTTGTCATTTATGACTATGGGCTCTGCATAGATAAATGCAAATAGTATGTTTTTGTTGAATGAAAAATATGTTAAAACTTGTATTTTTCTTTTATTTCTAAGATTTTTTGGACAGAATTATCGATTTTCTCTTGAGAAAGGCGTCCTGAAAGAGCTGCTTGCACAAGAGTTTGATGGATACGAGTTGCATCTTCTACTGTAAGTTCACGTTCACTTTTTTTATGAAGAAGCTTTCCGCCTAAAATAAGCATGTTGCACCCAGCTTCGATGGCTAAGATAGCAGCTTCTTCAATAGAAGAAGTGTGTTTGAGAAGTCCATCCATAATAAGGGAGTCGGAGATAATAAGTCCTTTGAATCCTAAAGACTCTCTAAGTAGATTTTGAAGAATAGATTTAGATAAAGTAGCGCAGTAAATTGGATCAAGAGATGGTATCAACAAGTGAGCTGTCATGATCATATCTGCATAAGGATGTAGCTCCTTATAAGGATAAAGTTCACAAGATTCAAGTTCTGCAAAAGATTTATTCACGATAGGGAGTTCTATATGAGAATCGATGATCACATCACCATGTCCAGGGAAATGTTTTAATGTTGCTAATACACCGGCAGCTTTGTAGCCGAGAAGAGCTTCTTTAGCAAATGCTGTGACAGTGAAGGGATCATGACTAAAAGCTCTTGAACCAATAATAGGATTTAAGGAGTTATTATTGACATCAACAACTGGAGCAAAGTTTGTATTAACACCTACAGAAAGAAGCTCTTCTCCTGTGATATAAGCGCTAGCTTTAGCATAATTGGGATGATAGTTAGTGGCGATATCTTGTTGAGAGGGGAAGAGGGTAAATCCTTTTTTAAGTCGAATAACCTTCCCACCTTCTTGGTCTACAGCAATGAAAAGAGGGATGTTATAAGTCTCTTTTGCTTTTTTTTGTAGTGAACTATTTAATAGTTTAACCTCTTCTCGAGTTTTAAAGGGGTTAGACCAGTTATAATAGATGAACCCACCTACATGGATGTTTTTAATGAATTGACGAGCTTCTTCATTAATAGAGGTTCCATGGAAGTGAACAAAGAGCATTTGTCCAATTTTTTCTTCTAAAGATAAAGAATCTATAGAAGGCATCTTCGCCTGTATTGTTATTTTGCAAGTAAAGATAGCGATTAAGATAAGAGAGGCTACTAATCTTTTTAAGAACATGGAGTCTCTAAAAGGTTAAAAAATGCTTCGACATCTTTTGTGACTTCTTTCATAGCCATATCCCAAAAAGTTGTTTCAGTTAGATCTACGCCAAGGTGTTTTTTGGCTAAAGCTTCTGTGCTCATAAGTGGGGTGTCGTATAATAAGGCATCATACTTTTTTTCGAATGATGTTTTGTCTTGTTTCAGGTGAGTGTAGATGCCTAAGCTAAACAAATAGCCAAATGTATAAGGGAAGTTATAGAAAGGGACATCTGTGAAGTAAAAGTGCATTTTAGATGCCCAGAAATAGGAGTGCCACTCTGATAAACTATTACAGAAAGCTGTTTTTTGAGCCTCTTCCATAAGCTCGCATAACCTTTCAGGTAGTACATAGCCATGAGCTCTTTCTTTATAGAAAGCTTCTTCAAAAACAAATCGAGCTTGGATGTTCATACAAAAAGCAATAGAGCGAGAAATTTTATCATCTAAAAGGGCTATTTTTTCTTCTCTAGATGAAGCTTTTTCAAGTAAAGCATCAGCAACAATCATTTCTGCCATGGTAGAGGCTGTTTCAGCAACATTCATCTTGATGTTTTGTGCAAAATAGGGGTGAGAAAAGATGACTTCATTATGGTAAGCATGACCTAGTTCATGCGCTAGTGTAGAGACGTTATCTTGTGTCCCTGAATAAGTCATAAAGATGCGGCTTTCATTTTTAAAGGGGAAGGCGATG
>JACCDW010642738.1_pt1 | contig 11078 bp, 9 predicted proteins | sample 7449781 | NCBI WGS metagenome assembly JACCDW01 (sample SAMN15323449, study PRJNA562643) | freshwater metagenome | isolation source: river surface water | place: USA:Blue River Watershed | collected 2017-08-18
AGTTACCCAAAGTCCATACTTAGCTTTAACAACTATCTGCTGTGAAACATAAGCGCAGCGAACACTCTTAAGTGGCGGAAGCCAGGTTGCCGCATCACCATCACCCTTCTGCGAATTCAACCGTCCTTTGACAGCAACAAGATTCATCGGATCATTGGCAAATTCGCGACGTTTTTCATAACTCAATTTGAAGGCACCGGTCTGCCAAGCATTAGATAGCGCAACAATGTGATCGATTTGAACTTCCATGCTGGAGCGAGCACCGCGTTCAAATGCGATCTTCTCCCCCGAATATGGATCGATCAGAATTCCAGAGAGAACTACGCACTCTTTTGTGCCATCTTTATAAATTATCGAAGTTAGATCGCGATACAAGATGTCGTTGCGGGTATCGCATCCGTTGCGATCAACATCAGACCAAGCCGGCCCAAATTGTGATCGCTCATAACCCGTCTTCGGCGCCCTACCTTTAACCGCCAAGGTTTCCAATACCGCTTCCGCGGTCTTTGTAGAAGCCTCAAGTGGTGCTTGACCCATCGCTACGCCCAAAATCAAAAGGGTTGCGATGCGGATCTGCCAGCGACTCATGTCACCATCTTCGCCTTATGCCGCGTGTTAGACAAGGTGCGCAGCCCTGATAGGGTCTGCTCTGCATTCAAACATTCGACCGTTTGAATGGGTTGTTAGCTCAGTTGGTAGAGCAGGTGACTCTTAATCACCGGGTCGGGGGTTCGAGTCCCTCACAACCCACTTTCATCACATCTTTAATGTATCGAACTAACGGAACGTTTTTTCAGTTTAAGTGCAGGTTTCTCGATTAAATGCCAAGAAAGCCATGAAAAAACTAGCGTCACCCCCAAAGTACAACTGGCATAAATTAGCCAATTTTGTCGCATTGTATTGAAGTTTAAAATCAGTAATTGAGAAATAGGAGCAGAGTATATATATATCCCAAAAGAATAATCGTTACTGAGCTTTATCGGTACCTTCAAATTGAAGGATAGGAATAAAACTAAGGGAATCAGAAATATACCTACGGCAAAGTCTCTATTGTCGAAAAAAACTTTATCAGAATTCCCTGGGATTAAAAATAACAAAGGAAAAGAGAAAATAAGCAAAATAAACAAGGTAAAATTCCTATGGGCTTTTTTAAGATAAAGAAAGGATCCTAAAAAGAAAAAGCTGGAATAGTAAATCACCATGCTAATCCGATCCGGAATATAGATAAATGAAAAACCCACTAGTACATAAATCGCAATCAAAGCAGGTAAAAAAATACTAACAGCTCGGGTATATCTTATTTTAAGTGACCAAACTAAAATGAAAAGAAACAAATAACAAAGTAATTCATAAGATAACGTCCAAAGTGGCGGATTCCAATTAGAAACATTACTAGATTCGAGGGATTGATTTATGTCAGGTTGCAAAATGAAAGATGTTACATTTCGAAAAATATAGAAGATGTTATCTTGAGTAAAAACATAGTCAAAATCTCTCACTTTAATTATGTGCGATAAGGGAGCAAAAAAGAGACTAGTAAAAACTAAAACTCCGATAAACCCAGGAAATATTCTTATAATTCTATTTCTAATGAAATCAATACTAGCTCCATTTCTGAGAATACTGTCAGTTAGTAAAAAGCCACTTAGTCCAAAGAAAATGGCAACGGCAAACAACCCCAACCTCCGAAAATTATCTGTTGGATTACCAGCGATCCAATCAAGATGTGAAACCAGCACCAAGATCGAACAAATCAGGCGCGTTAGAGTAATTCTATTATTCAAAAAATCAGACTTAATGGCCATTGGACTCCATTACCTTAGACACTCCGAAAACAAACTGTAACTCTTAAATCTAGTTTTTAGAAAATAATCGGCCGATTTGCAGAACAAGTCGCAAACTTTGCTCAACGTGCCACCTACACGAAACAATACCTTCGCCAACTCGTGAGGACTCCGCCCACCATAATTCTGGCAGGAAAGGAAGACATCTTAATGTTTAGATCCCTTCATTCTTTTTTTCCAAGGTTGATACACCGCTAGCGTCGGAATTATAAAACAAAAAATTTGTGCCACAGCTGTTCCAAGTAAAGCCCCATAACCTTTCTCAAAAGTTTTCAAGAAAAACACTGACGCAAAGAAATTCACGCACATTCCAATTAAACTTGTTACGATCAGAAACCGTTCTTTATGTAATCCGTTAAGAATCATAGAAATAGGTTGACTTACGCACATAGAAATCAGAAGAAGGCATGAAATCAACAGCATTGAATTCGATGGAGTCGGCAGATTTGGTGAGAACGCTTGCACTATATTTCTACCAAAACCCATTAGTACCATTCCAAAAACTATTGAATAACCAAAGGCGTATTTAATATTTCTCCAAACCAGCTCCTTAAATCTCAAATCGCCTCTCACTCCTACTTTCGATGATGCCAAAGCCCACAAACCACCGGATGCGCTCACTAGTAGTAAGTATGGAACAGAGAACAGTTTCCAAGTAATTGCCGTTGAAGCCACCTCATTCGGGCCAAGAAAAGCACCAATAACGAGACTATCTATCTGAAGTGATACGACCGTCGTAATCTGTAGGATAAAGAATAATCTTCCTTGAACTAATAGTTGAAATATTCTGATTCTAATGCCACTGCTAATTTGACTAAATTCCTGGTGAAGCTTGAAACCCCGAAACAATAAGAAAAGTTGACAAGTTGAAAGTAATGTTGGAACTCCAATGAGGCCGACTACCAAAGATAGGAGATTCGCTTCAAAAGAGAGGAGGATGAAAGCTGAAGTTATTCCAGCTAAGACTGAGAATGTCTCAAAATAGACAGTAAAATTATAGTTGCCGATGGCGGATCTGTACTTTAGCCCCATATTTCCAAAGTTATGCAAAAGACCTAGAAAGCAAACCACAAGAAGTGCAGAAGAAAAGGTATCTACTTCCGCAAAACTTGTTTTATAAGTAACTCTATTGCCCTGGTACTTCACAAGAATGAGAAGTAAAAACAGATAAACTGCAGAAATAATCGATAGAGTTATCAGTCCACTGAAAAGAATAATCCTTTTGTCGGAAACTTCTTGTTTCGAAGCAAATCCAATTATTCCATTTCCGATTCCCAAGTCTAGAATTGATATAAGACAAAAAATGGCGTAAAGGAAATAATACGATCCAAGGACAGTCGCTCCTACATACTCCAGTAGCACTGGAATACTCATGAAATTTAGTAGCAACGAAACAAAACGAGAACTAATTAGGCGACCATTCCGGAGTGGGTTCATCTCGCCCTACCTCCGCCTTCGCCTTCAAGAAAAGCTTCGACTAATTTGAATCTGTACATCGTAATCGTGAAGTAGACCAAGAAAAGTTTGTCAAAATCCAAGAAAGAACCATTTTGAATGAGTGCTGCGAAAAGAAAAATCAAAAGAATGAAATCGCCGCCTGCTAATCTCATAATATAGAAAATCAAGAGAAATCCGACTAGGCCATATGAAAAGATAAGGTTGAACAATGAATTATGTGATATCTCTTCCCAGGTGATTCCACTATTACTATCCGCAAAACCGTCGATTCTGTCATAAAACGATGCGCCAAGCGGATTTGAGACGACGAATGTAAATACCATCTCAAGCGGCTTATATATACGGTTTTCGATCGAGACAGATCCCTTACCGGATAAGAGGGTTTGGAGAATTAATCCAGCACTTGAAACTACACCAATAAGAATTAGTGGAAAAACTACCCCACGAAAATAGTTTATATCTTTAGAGCTATTTCTTTTAAGGTAGATCAATAAAAGGATCGAGGCAAACAGAAGTGCTGATTTTGACTGACTAAAAACAACCACAAGCAAGTTTACATAGAAGATTTTCGAATTATTTCTCCACAGATTCTTGCTAAATCCTGAAATTATCATGCATGAAATGGATATCAATCCTAGGTAACTGGGTTCTGAGAATGTGCCTGCAGGACGAATATTAGAATAACGTAAATCCAACAAATCAGGGATTACATTTCCTCGCCCCGCAAACCAACTTGGATCAGGACCAATCCAGACACCCTGTCTAACAGAGACAAATTGGATAATCACGATTATTAATTGAAAAAAAGAAATAACCATAATCGCTCTGTGAAATTGATTTTCAATATAAAACGAATACTTTTGCCCAAAGGACTGAATAAACAAAGCCAACAGAACAATAATTAGACATTCCCGTGAGACTCTAAGAAAAGAGTGTAAATCTCCAAAATCTTGCCAAATATAAGAGATATACATCAAGAAAACACTAGTTAACAGAATGGGAGATAGAAGACTCAAAAACATTTTGTGCCTGTGACGTAAACTCAGTAGGACTAATAAACTAACGAAAGTGCTTACGTTAAACCACCATCCGAACCCAAATTGAATTACTGGAATCACGAAAGCATACTTGAGCATTTTATTCACCAGAGCATTTTCAAATATCTAAAAACAAAATTTAGTGGCCATAGCACTCCTGCATGTGTTTTTGTGAAGTAAAGCCATTCAATGATTGGAATGCCTTTTGGGTCCTGCATTAGTTTAATAATTTCGATCGGTGTCTTTCTAACATTTTTTGAATAAATCGAATCATTTCTTTCAAGATTGGAAACCGCATTCTTTGTGGGGATAATCAGAATTCCAGCTTTCGTAGCCCTGAGCCCATAGTCAATATCCCCGAAACTATGTTGAAACCGAGAACTCAATAACCCTATTAATTCTTGAGTACTCCTTGGGATTAGGACACAATTGCCATTCATCGAAACAATATTGTCTGATTTGGAAATAGTTACCTGAAAATTTATTCTTGATCTTCCCGAATTCTTTAACGGGCCATATGTGACCTCATCTGTGATTGGGGACTTTGTGTGACCCACGATGATGGAATTTCCCCCATGCTGTTCAAATGTTTCAATGACTTCTTGTAAGGCACCTGTTTTCAAGTGGACATCATCATTCAACCACAGGAAACCGTCGTATTTCTCCAGGCTTTCAAGGGATTTCTTCCACGCTTCAAGCATTCCAATATTCCAATAAACACCTTGAATAACCGAAACAATAGTATCTGGATAGCTTTCCTGCACTCGACGTGCCGTATCATCACTAGATCCAGCGTCAACGAGATAGACGATAAATGTTGAGTTATGTAGTTTAGATGCATGCAGATTTTCTAAGCACTGCAGTGTTGTCACGGCACGATTATAAGTTGCAATAAGCACCGCTATCTTCATTGTTGCATCTGCAATTACGCTCGTTTTTTGACAAGCTCTTGTAGTGAATTAGACCAAATAGTAGAGATTTTTTCCCACGAGAATTGCTCGCTCGCGTGCAGAGCCGACTTACGAAGCATTTCTTGATCTAAATCAATCATTTCAAGCATTATTTTTGAGATTTCATCTGAATTCAGATCCTTGAAAACTAATCCTGCTCCGTATTCTTCTACGACCTGTGAAAGCGCAACTTGCTTTGAAATTATTGTAGGTACTCCGTATTGAAGTGACTCTGCAACGGCTATGGCAAAATTTTCGTCTTCCGAGGTTAAAATAAAACAGTCTGAGTTTCGCAGAATTTCGATTTTTTCTTTTCCTGTTTTCCATCCTAGTAAACTGACACAGTTGTTAAGGGATAAAGTAGAAATTCTTTTCCTAATATCTTCAATTATTTCCTCATCGCCCGAACCACAAATATTGAAGTGAATTTTTTTCGTTGTTGTCTTTGTCAATTTTGCAAAAGAGTCGAGTGCGACATCAATACGTTTTTTGCTGGTAATTCGACCCAAATATAGAAAGTTGAAAGAATCTGTAGCCTGCCTCTCAGAACTTAGTATTTCGATCTCCCCCAAACCAAGTCCAACTACTTTCGCTTTTTGCTTCAATCTAGTTGTCAGTTCAATAAGTTCTTTGTTTGTTGCGACGAAAATTGCCGTTGTGAGATTGTTGATTAAATATTCGAAGTAGGGAGATAGTAATCTCTTCTTTATACCAATTTTACCTCGTTGGTAAGTGGTGAGAGTTCCATGCGGCATCAGAACGACGGGTTTATTCAATAACCTTGCCAATGGCACAACGATTGCATTTTGAAAGTTATAAAGTTGATGAAATATAATAATGTCAGATTCTGCTATTACTCTCAATATCTTAAACAAATCAGAGATAGAACCGATACCTCCGTATCTAGATGTTTTTTTTGATTTTGAGAAATGAACTTCCACGCCAACTTCAGCTAACTTGTCCAGGAAATATGAATTGTCTTGCTGGCTCACAGTGCTTTGTCCGAATACAAATAGTTGCACCTGATGGCCAAGATTTCTAAGGCCAGAAGCTGCGCCGAAGACTGCAACAGGCGGTCCGCCAAATTCCTTGTGCAGCCCGCTGCTCACCTGAACGATTCTCATTGCGCAACCTCCAATTAAGCAAACCTTCCGCCCCAAATGGTAGTTCTAATCTGCATGTAAATACCGACCAAATGTAAGAAGATGCTTGCCGACGATAAGTACACTGGTGAGATGAAAAGAGATTTAACAAGCTTCAGAGGAGGTACGGGTTTTACATTACCGATAAAGCTGCGGCTATTTTTCTGGTTTCCAACACAGCACCTTTTGCTTAAGTCACCATTCTTTCCGTCTATTTTTCGTACAACTCTTCTCAGAATCTTCGGATCTTCAATCGGTCGCCGTGTGTTCATTCGAAGAGGGGTCAAAATCCACTTTCCCTGGAATCTGGAAATAGGGGATGACTGCTGGATTGGCGAAGAGGTCTGGTTTATAAACCATGAGAAAGTGACGATTGGCTCAAACGTTTGTATTTCTCAAAGATCAATAGTTTGCTCTGGCGGGCATGACTACCGGAGCGCATCGCTTGAATATGCACATAAACCGATTGAAGTTAAGGATGGTGCATGGGTTTGCCTAGATGCAAAAGTTCTCCCAGGCGTGACTATCGGTGAATGCTCCGTGGTTTCGGCTGGGGAAATTGTTAGGAAATCTATTCCGGATTATTCAATGTTAATTGCAGGCGAGATTCGCCCAATTGATCCACCGAAGTAGTAATAGATGGCGAAAGTTCTTCTAGTTACAACCAATTACTGGCCTGAGCCCACAGGTATATCTGTTTATACGACGGATTTGGCAGTGAATTTGCATGAGGCAAGGCATTCAGTTTCCGTTCTGACTAGTTTGCCGCATTACCCATGGTGGAAGATACCTACTGAGTACACGAATTTGGTTGAAGGTATATCTGAACAAAATGGCATAAAGGTAGTGAGAGCCAAGCACTTAATTCCACCCAAGATGAACGCTCTGATTCGCATCCGATTTGAAAGTTCTTTGTGGTGGAATCTACGTAGAGTTTCGAAAGATTTTAAATCTGGTGAGTTTGATCTGGTTCTTGCATGCATACCAACGGTTGCTGCGGGAATTGTCGGTAAGCGAATAGCAAAGAAATTAGGTTTGCCCTTTGGATTGATTGTTCAGGACTTATCCGGAGCCGGTGCTAAGCAGTCTGGTCTTCGCGGCGGGGCTTTGATTTCTAAGGTCGCCCAGGCCGTTGAGGGAAGCGCCCTTAAAGCAGCTGATGGGCTAGTGGTTGTCTCCCCTGCGATGCGCGATGTTGTTATTGGATTAGGCGTTGAAGGATCGCGAATCAACCAGATTCTTAATTATTCTGCGCGAACGATTGTTTCAGTAAACCGAGAGCAGGCTCGAAGTCGGTTCGGTTGGATTACAGATGACTTCGTAGTGGTGCACACAGGAAATATGGGCGCCAAGCAAGACCTTGAAAATGTGATCAGGGCGGCGCATTCACTAAATGGATATTCTCGAATAAAGATTTACCTAGTGGGGCATGGAAACCAAGAGAGTAACTTGAAGGCTTTGTGCCAAGGTAAGAAAAATATCTCCGTCATGGCTGCAGTATCAGATGAGGATTATTCGGCTTTGTTATCGGCTGCAGATCTCTTGCTGGTTAATGAACGCACCACCCAGATGGAGATGAGCCTTCCGAGCAAACTGACTTCATATCTTTATAGCGAGCGCCCGGTGCTTGCCGCGGTGCCACGGGGCGGAGCCACTTGGAAGTTTTTAGATGGAGTTGCTGAATTGGTAGAAGCTGGAGATCCATCTGCCTTGGCAAAGAAAATTGAAGAGTTGAGTGGGAATCAAGAGCGGTTAACAAAACTAGCTGAATTGGGATACGAATTTGCGATCAAACATTTGGATCCGCACGTTGGGCGTGCCAAATATCGTGAATGGGTCGAAGAACTGTTGAGATCTAAGTAAAAACCGATAATTAGGTCTTATCTTCCAAAGGGTGCGCGCATAAACTGAACCCCTAACTAACGGGAGATTCATGACAACCGGATTCAGGGCGCGAGTGCTCGTCGCAGAAGATGAAGAGTTCACTCTAAATCTCCTACGCGAGGTTTTAGAGGGTGCCAATTTCCAAGTTGAGGCGGTTACCTCGGTGGCTCAGGCAATTGAGCTAGTTAAATCTTTTGATCCGCATGTTGTGATTACGGATCTGAATTTTGGAATTACTGGCCCAAGTGGGGCGGATCTTTTGCAGTACATAGAGAAAGAGCACCCATGGGTGGGAAAGGTTGTGCTTACTTCGCACGCCTCACCTACCCTGGCAATCCCCAACGGGGTGGCGATACCGGCGGGAGTTACTTACTTAGTTAAATCTGAACTTGGGTCAATCTCGGAATTAGTCACCGCCGTTGAAGAATCAATCTCGCATTCAAGTTCTGAAACTGTTAGACCTGTGATGGAGAATGATCGAATCATCATAAGCGCCACACAGGGTGAGATTTTGTTATTACTGGCCGAGGGGTACACCAATGCCGCTATCGCTAGAAAGCGTGGGACCTCACTACGCGCTGCCGAGACTTTGGTGCAACGCACCTTTTCCAGCCTCGGCATTAAAAATGATGAAGATTTCAATCCCCGAGTACTTGCTGTACGCATGTGGCAGCAAGGAAAAGTAGTCGTTAAGTGAAAGCTGCTTTTCAACGTTACCGCTTCGCCGCAACGGGGCGCTGGGCGGTGTCGATCCGCACGTACTCAACTCTGGTTTTTCCCTTTGGATTCTTAACGGCGATAGAGCGAACACAGTTTAATTTTGATGTTTCAATTTCAAAGGCAGCCACAATCGCTCTCGGTGGTGAATTGGTTTGTGCACTTTATTTATTTCTAGCGCAAGCGCTGCTCCTTGGAAATCGCCGGAAGGAATCGCAACCGCTCTGGCGCTGTGTTTTTGTCTGGTTTAGTGCCGGTCTTGTTAGAGGGTTCTTTACAGCGTGTAATGGAGCCTGGAGTTTTGGCTTTGATTACGCATTTGAGGTCCACGTCCTACCTTCTGCCTCGTACACGTGTGTAACGATGGGTTTGATCGCCTTTTATTTCGGCTCTATCGAGCGAAAGCGTATTCAAATTAAGGCTCTGGAAGCACTTGGCAACGTACTTGAGCAAGAGAAGCAAGGGCTGGCAGAGATTGAGCGTGTGAAACTTGCTCAAGCCCAAACCGTGCTTGAACAGCAGCTTTTGCCGCAAGTTAGCCAATTACAGGCAGGTATAGGTAAGGCGTTAGGCCAGGAAAATGGATTAACAAAATCTGAAGATTTGCAGAAGTTATACAAACAAAGTCTCGAGGTTGGTAATTCGTTAGAGAGCCAGAAAGTCAATTATTCGCGCGCAGAAGTTACGCAGAGTAAGAAAAGTGTTAGGGGTGATGCATTCTCGTATTGGAGCGCTCTAATTCCAAGGGTTCTCTCAATTCGAATTTCCTTTATTTTGATGCTGATTGGAAGTTTCGCCGGCCAATTCGCAAGAAATGGTTTTGAAGGGGCCCAAGCTGGATTTATAGGAGCAATATTTGTAACGCTCTATTTGCTTCCGCTTTCTTGGATTATTAAGCGAAATCTTAGATTCAAATCCATGGCTTACCTGTTTGGATACATCGGAGCATTTGCCATGCAGGCTTTTTACAATCTCCTTCAACCTAAACTCGGTTTTGATTTGAATTACCCATATGAGCCTTGGTATTCCGGGCTAAAAACTCTTTATGGGGTTTATATCGCTTCAGTAATTGCGACCCTCATAACCTCCGTTGAGGGAACCTTTAAAGGTATCGATGAATCAGGGAAAACATTGCGAGACAGTGTCGAATCAATGGCAATCCAAAACATTGCAATAGAGCGCTCCCTACTCGAAAGTCAATTTGGAACACTGCAAGGAAAGATTGCTGGAGTCACCATGGCACTCCACTTAATGAATTCTATGGGTACGGTGAGTGAAGAGAAGAAGAGTGAACTCTTATCTGGCGCCAATGAACTTCTGAAAGATAGCTTGGTAACCCTGAATAAAATGCAGGATATTTCAAAATGATTCTCAATGACAAACTTAAAGATGTCAAAATTATTATTAAATTACTTCCGAAACAATTAATAACTATGCCTGTATTTCTGTGGACTTTTCCTTTCTCTATATTCCTGCCAATTTTAATTTCTGAGGCGAGAGAGGGCGGAGCGGGAGTTATTGCCACTTGGCTATTGATTGGTTTCATTTCACACTTGGCCATGCTGCCTTTTGTTATTTATGGTTTAAAAAGTAAATCACTTTCTGAGCAAATTCTTTTAACCTTATGCATGGGTGTTGTTCGCGGCTGCGTAATTTCACTACTCCCAAACCTATTTGGTATTCAAGATTGGATATCTCTCCCCGCTCGCGTGGCGAACTCGGCAATTGCTGTTTTTTACTGGAATCAAACCGGGGCAATAATCGTGGAATATGGGAAGACGTTTCGAGCAAAGGTTAAAGAGATTTTAAACGAAATAATTGAGAAAAAGATTGTCGGTATGCCTGCGGCTGCAAAAGCCTCACCTCATGAATTGACTTCCATTATTGGGCATTTACAAGAGAAAATTGTTGCAACGGTGGGTTCATCTCCAACTCGTGATGAATTAAAAGCAGCATCAAGAGAAATTGACGTCTTGATTTCGGAATACATAAAGCCGCTATCAAAATCAAGGTGGCGCGATGGCGAGCTAATCTGGGTTAAAACAG
>JACCDW011349768.1_pt1 | contig 11078 bp, 10 predicted proteins | sample 7449781 | NCBI WGS metagenome assembly JACCDW01 (sample SAMN15323449, study PRJNA562643) | freshwater metagenome | isolation source: river surface water | place: USA:Blue River Watershed | collected 2017-08-18
GCAATTAAGAAGATTCTGGGTCTCGAACAAGGAAAGAAGTATGAGTCGGTGGCGTCTCTTCGGTACGGTCGCATTCTTATCATGAGCGATCAGGATGTTGATGGCTTCCATATTCGAGGACTTCTTATGAATCTCTTTCACACCGAGTGGCCTGAGCTCATGCATCTTGGATTTCTATGCTGTCTGATGACTCCTCTCGTGAAACTTACGAGGGGGTCTGAGCGACTTGCATTCTACTCAGAAGCCGAACTAGAAGCATGGAAGGATACTGTTGGTGCAGAAGTAGCGGCCAAGTACAAGAGCAAGTATTATAAGGGTCTGGGTACATCTACTCCTGCAGAGGCGCGCGAGTGGTTTGAGAATCTCGCAGATATTCGCTACGAGTGGGATGAGACGACGGATTCCACCATGAATCTTGCATTCAACAAGAAACTGGCCGATGACCGTAAAACGTGGCTGAGCAGTTATGACCCCAAACGATTTGCAGAGCCTGATGTTGTGGAGGGAAAACGACAGATGAAGTACTCCAAGTTCATCCATAATGAACTCATTCACTTTAGCAACGCCGATAATCTGCGCTCTCTGCCTCACATTCTAGACGGTCTGAAACCTAGCCAGCGAAAGATTCTCTATGGTTGTTTCAAACGTCGTCTCACGGGTGAAATCAAAGTCGCACAGCTTGCAGGATATGTCTCAGAACATGCCGCCTACCACCATGGCGAAGCCAGTCTCAATCAGACGATTACTGGAATGGCACAAATCTTCGTGGGCGCCAACAATATCAATCTTCTCGCCCCTGTTGGACAGTTCGGCAGCCGTCTTATGGGAGGTGAAGATGCTGCATCTCCGCGATACATTCACACCCATCTTGAAGATATTGTAGAGACGATTTACCGCAAAGAAGATGGACCGATTCTAAAGCATCTGGAGGATGATGGGTACACTGTTGAGCCTGAAACCTATCTTCCTGTTGTGCCTATGCTTGCCATCAATGGCTGCAATGGCATCGGTACTGGATTTAGTACAAAAATCCCCCCTCACAATCCGAAGGATGTTGTACATGTGCTCAAAGAGCGTCTTCATAGTACACGAGATACACTCAAAGGTCTTGAGCTGACGCCTTGGTGGATTGGCTATCGCGGCCTCGTTGAGCAAAAAGGTCCTGGACAGTATGCAACGCACGGTCTGTATGAGTGGAATGATACGAACTATTCCGTGAAAATTACGGAACTCCCAATTGGTGTTTGGACCAAGGATTACAAGGAGTTCCTAGATGGTCTTATGCAGGGCGAAGGTGATGCTGCTCAGCTCACTCCGCAGAAGCCAAAGAAGCGTGGTAAGAAGGAAGATGCGTCAGATTCTGGAAGTACAGCTACGAGTGAAGACCGTCGACAGACTAAGGCTCGCCTTGTACTCAAAGGGTTCGAGGACCTCTATAACGATGTAGATGTGAACTTCACGCTGTATCTCGATACGGAATACTATAAGGCTGCAAAGAAGGATACAGAAGAGTTTGAGCAGCGATTCCGTCTCGTTAAGACCTTCAAGACCTCCAACTTCCACGCCTTTGACAACAATCATAACATTGTAAAGTACGCCTGCATTGGAGATATCCTAGAGGATTACTTTGTAAATCGTCTTGTCAAATATGAAGAGCGTCGTCAGCACCAAATTGCAGCTCTAAAGGACCATCTGGAGGAGCTCCAAGCGAAGCGAGACTTTGTACGCGCTGTTGTGGAGAAGCGTATGCGGATTCTGAATGCATCTGACGAAGATGTCCTTACAGACCTGAAGGCACTATCGCTGCCTCCTCGCTCAAAGCCTGAGGAACCAAATTCTCTGGATGCCTATGAGTATCTCCTTCGTATGCGCGTAGACCGAATGAAAAAGAAGTCTGTGGAAGAGGCCGAGGAAGAGGTCAAGAAAACGGAAGTGTCTCTTGCAGAACTAGAAGCAAGCACTGCAACAAAGATTTGGTCAACTGAACTTGATGAGTTCCTAGAAGCATGGGAGCGGATGGAAGAAAAGATGCTGGGTGTGCTTCGTGCCTCGTCGAGTAGTAGTGATACGAAACCTGCAACGAAGAAGAAACTTATTAAGAAGGCTAAGAAGTAGAAGTAATTTACAAGAACTTTCTGAAGGGCATTGATTTAGTGCCCGCTGAAGACATACTCATGGGTTGAGGAAGTGGTGTTGGCAAAGTGGAAATATCCTTGAGATAGTACTCATACATACCAATTTCACTCATAATACGAGGAACACACCACTCAATAACCAAGTCATTTAAATCTTTAATTTGCCCGGGTATGTCAAATTCAAGGTTTTTTGCATATTGCAGATAAATACTTCTCATAACAATCTGAAGTTCATCGGCACTTTGCTCGTCAATCACCCAACGTTTCTCTCCGCTCCGGTCATAGACCGTTTTGCGAATGGCGTTTTGAAGAATTTTTGTATTTGCAGGACCAAAAAAGGTTTGGCTGAGGGTCGTGTCCATCCAGTTGCCTCGCATCAAATCTTGACCAGGATTCTCACCAACCTTTGTCCTGTATCCAAAGCCGCCTTTGGCCGGTTCCGCCAAGAACCCACCGGCACTGGGACGGGCTTGTAAATTTAGACGACCATTTTGCCCACCCACAAAATTTGGACTCGTATCCGGTAAAACAAAGGGTGGGGGTGCAACACTCGTGGGGTCCATGGGACTCTCTCTGTTGAGACAAAAGGTTTCATAAAACTTTTTTTCTCCGACCAGGGTATAGTAGAAATGACGTCCCTACAGTCTGGTCTCAAGCAGATCCCTTCCAACGCTGGTTACTACATCCCCATCGCGGATTGCCGTGCGACATTCTATGCTAACTCTGGTACGAACGCCGCCCCCACGTTCGTATCCGGTGTCTCGACGCTCTCCACGGCCGGTGCGCGTATCTCCACGCTCATCGCCTCTGCGGGTGCGGGTGTTCTCCGTGACCAAGGCCTGACGCTCGTCTCCGCCACACGTGTCTTCCGCAAGGTTCAGCTCCTCATCAGCTCGAACAGCCTCGTCAACGGTGGTACGGATGGTGTCGGCGGTTCTTCTTATGAGGCCGTTACATCCCTCCAGGAGCCGTACCTCACGGGTTTTATCGAGCTCCCTGGCACGGGTGGCTACAGCAGTGGCACGGGCTCTTTCACGCCTGTCGCCCGCCTCGGTTAAATCTCCGGTTTGGTAGGATTTAAGCCTCTAGTTTTAAACAAAGTCTCCGAGAGGGTTTGTTTAACTATCGACCCTAAGAATATTTTTTTCTAACGTCAAGGTATAGAAGATGACATCTCTGCAGACTACTGTCAAGCAAATCCCTGCTCGCCTCGGTTACTATGTAAACGTAGGTTCCCTCAATACGACGTTCTACGTCAACGGTGGTACGGATGCCGCGCCGTTTCTGAGCACAAGCGGTCTCGCGGGCGCGGGCACGGCTTGGAACTTCAGAATCAACAACGCGACCACATTCTCTACCCTCTCCACGGCTATGTTCAATCCTGGTAACATAGTCCTTCGTGACCACGGCAAGACGCTCCTGTCCTCCAGCCGCGTCTTCCGCAAGGTCCAGATCCTCCTCTCAACGAACAGCCTGGTCAATGGTGGCACGGATGGCGTTGCGGGTCAATCCTATGAGGCGAATGCCACGCAACCATACCTCACCGGCTACATCGAGCTCCCTGGCACGGGTGGCTACAGCACTGGCATCCCCAACTTCTCCCCCGTCGCCCGCCTCGGTTAAGTATAGGAAGCAATTCCTTGCTCAAGAATACTTTCTTCTACACTCTATGGAAAAAGAGTCTAGAAGACGCAACAACCTGTAGATTCGTCAAGTCTTTCTGGTGTATTCAATAGAGATATTCAGGGAATGGACTGGTACTTTATAGCATATGTATTTTTCTGCATGGTTACGGGGTTGGGCCTGTATGTACTTATGTTTCGTTCCGGTCGCATGTGGTCTTTGTTGGCACTCATCATTCTCACAAGTTTGATTTTTACATTTTTTTCACTCCGTTGGTTCAGCGGAAATACAAGTTTCTTTTCGTACAAGGGTTCCTGGCCTCCCATCATCAATATGTGCCCGGATTACCTCGTCTATTATAAAAATCAAACAGTTGATTCCTGTATTGACCTTGTCGGCGTAAATAACAGCAATGGAAAGCTTCAGGCTTGGTCTAAGGATGATGTTGCAAATCCTCCTCAAGCTGCCGATAAATATTTTCCGTATGTCTACAGACCTGGAATGACAGGTGACCAACTTGCTAATCTCTGCCAGCGTGCTATGGAGGCTGGACTAACGTGGGAGGGTATCACAAATGGTGAGAGTTGTACTTACACATCGTCTCCCGCATAAACCGCTGGTCTAAACAGACTACGCTGGAAGGCAATAGTATGGATACAGACTATTGCTTTCAACCTGAAGCAGAAGCAGCACTGTTTGAATGGGTCTTTCAACGAAAAACTCCAGCTTTTTTACTTGTGGGACCCCCAGGAATCGGAAAAACCACTGTTGTACATCGTGTTATGAAAAAGATAGGATATACGCTCTGTGAATTCAATGCAAGTCACACACGGTCTGGAATTGCCTTTCGCAATACAATTCTGCCTCTCTTAAAACACGGCGGTGTTCAAGAGTGGCTTCGTGATGGAAAGCCCGATAGAATGGCAGTTCTCTTGGACGAAATGGATGGTTTGAGTGGAGGTGAACGTGGAGGTCTACAGGAGCTTCTTGGATTTCTCCGTCAGTGGCAGCCAAATGATAGGTCACATCCTCTTGTCCTTGTCTGCAATACACTGCATGGTCGCCCGATGGAACAAATTCGTCGCATTTGTACAACTATGGTTCTATCACCACCACGTCCTGAAATTATTCAGGATACGCTGAAACATACACTCCAGTTGCCCAAAGAAGTTGCGGAATGCGGTGACTTGCGTGTCATTTTCAGACATTTGGCTGGATTTCCACAGCTAGACCAAGTTGTACATATTGAAGATAGCAACTGTACATCCGCAAGTTTAGAATGGGCTCATCAGTGTCTCTTTGGAGATTATGATCCCTATTTGAATATTGCACTGGAAAACAACGAGGCAAATTTAGCTGGACTAGTATTGCACGAAAATGCACCTGCTCGTTTGAAAGCTATTGAACACTCTCTAGAAGAATACAAGCGCATTTTTAATATTTTATACATTTCAGACTGGGCTGATTTCTGGGCCTTTTTTTACCAATGCTGGCAAATTCTACCTCTTACACAACAACTCAAACTGAAAGTGACCAATCAAATCTTCTACGGCCATCCACATCCACCTAGTATTCCTGAGCCAAAGGACCTTATCTTTACACGGGTCTTGAGTCGCCAGTCAGCCTTGTTCAATGCATGGCAAGAAATGTGCCGTATTCACGATGCAACAGGTGTTCCTGTTCGTTGTATAGCGATGGTTGCTGGTGCATTCCATGAACAAAAGACTAAGAATCTAAGCTTAAGTGCACCCATGCCGACATCTGCAACTATTTAGTGTTGCAAGAATAGCACCTTATCTTACACACTCTATTCCAATAGAGTCTGTAGGATACGTTTAGTTACGATGTTTGAACTACGATGTATATACAGTTTCCCCCTCGTGTAGCAAACGAACAACTTGCAGAGGCATTGTACGCCCCAGACGATAGGCACGACCTACAACCTGCTTCTCCTCTTCAGGTGTCATAGCATGAAGCATAACAATATGTGTGGCTGTTACAAGATTGAGACCAGCTCCTGCAGTCTGGGTGGGAAGAAATAGGACTCGCTTTTCCCCTTTTTCAAATGCCTTTATTGTAGCCGCAATGGCGTCTTTATTTCCTCGAAGGGTGTGATACGCAATTCCTTCTGTGTCGCAATCAGCTTCTAAATTCGCAAAGGGATTGTCATAACGACTGAATACTAAAACGCGGGCTTCAGGATGCTCCTTCAGAAATTTCATCAACTGACGTTGTTTACTCAGCAACTTTGGCTCTTCCTTCTTTTTCTTGGTGTTTTTCTTTTCAGTATCCACAATATGAATGAGTGATTGAGGCTGAATCTCACTGCGACACATAGGACACGTCATACCACGTGTTAAACTTTGGAGAATACAGCCACCACAAAAAATACGATTGCAACAGGGTGTTAGAGTTGCAGCATTTTGTTTCGGGTCCTCATAACAAATTGGGCATTCTTCAAATGTGGTACTTGTAAGTCGCTCACGGAATGTTTTGAGCTGCTCTTCGATGTGTGAAATTTTACTTTGGAGACTTATAAGAGCATCTTCCTTTAACTTGGGTGTTGAATAGTCCAGGCTTTCCTTGAAGGCCAATGTTTTTCGTAGACGGTCAAGCTCCTTCTCGCGTTCCATCGTCGCAGCTTCTACAAGATTTCGCGTCGTATTGGCATCTACACCAAGCTCGGTAAGTGCACCCTCAATATTTCCAGCATGAATCATATTTCGAATGTGAGGATTTACAAGAGATAAGACATGTTGAAGGCTCCGTGGTTGGAGACACAACAGTGTTTGTTCCTGAATTCCTGGCATTTGCTGCGATACCTTTAAAAAGTCAGGATGGCACATGAGTACCGTTATGGCCCGCAGAGGATGGTCTGAAAAATAGTCTCGGAGCCAGTTGGTGCTGCGTACACCTAGAAGAGTGGTTCGTCCAAAATTATATCCTGCATATTGCTGAATTCCCAGTTCGGATTTTAGCCAATGTCCTAATTCAGATGTAAATCGTGTAAGATTTTGTTCATAATGCTCAAGAAGGAACGGTCGTATATATGTACCTTGAAGTACAAAATTTGTCCATGTTGCAGTAATGAACCATTTGAATGCAGCAGACGATTTTGGATTGGTGCCAGGTATATGCACACTATCAATTTCGTCTATAAACATTCGCCTCCAAACGACACCCACACGGCTAGCTTCTATCATGAGAGTATCATAGAGTGTATTCGATACAAGCACAGCGTCAGATTCATGAAAGAGACCTCGAAGCAAACTATTTCCTGAACTATCCGTAACGTTTTTTCCGTATACGTCTTTTGCCGTCTTTGCATAATACACGTTCAAAGACGTGTGCAGTTTACAATAGGTTTGCCACTGTCTGAAAAGTGTGTGAGGAACAACAATAAGATTTGCCCCCGCAGTATTCATATAATGCTTCGAATGGACTGTAAATAAATGGTTGTGGCTATAACGGTACAGAGTATTGCGAGTCTGCGGAAACTGACCCTGCTCCTTCAAGTGTGCCAGATACCCAAGAATCACAAGACTTTTTCCAGACCCAACCTCGTCTCCTAGAACACCATAGTCTGCAAATGTCTTGGTTCCATGATACGGTATTCCTTGCATAGAGCTTTGCTCGCGTTCTTTCATCGCTGCAATGAGGGCTTTTTGGTGCGGTCTCAAGGGGACTAAAATCGACTTTGGCTGTGGAATCTGTGGCGCATCTTCACGCAATGAATTTCGAAAGGCAACATCGAGTGCTTTTAAAATCGCATCACCTGTCCACGGTGCGTGGTTACTAATTCCTGGCATTTCATCATTGTCGCCCATTGCACACCTTATACACGTTCTCCAGGTGTACGCTGAAAGTTCTTTACGCTGTTGCGTAAAAATCACGAAGTTGTTTATCCTTAATAAAATCCTTAAGCTTCATTGTTGTTTTCTTAACAAAGGGATTCGGTTCCGTTCGAAGTTTTTCCTTATCAAACGTGTTCTCAGAATGACTCATCACAAGCATAACTTTCATAGGGTCGAGCTGAATCATAGGATGCTTATACTCTTCAAGAAAGCTGCGCTCTTCCGCAAAAATAACAGTTTCATCATAGAAGTGAGTCTTAGCGTATCGGCTTCGAACAGCTAGGGTTCCATTTGTTGCATGAGTGGCATGGTAGGGTCCGAGTTTCACAATAGTTGCATCACTGGAGAAATACATAAACAGCTCTGAAGAGCCCGCCAACTCGACTCCTGGATACTGAGTAAATTTGGTTACAACATGCTGTACACGTTCTGGGCTATAGTAGTCATCATCGTCCATACTGATAAGAATATCTCCTTTTGCCTCCTTATTTAAAATATTCCGTTTCGCCCCAATATTCAGTTTATCAACGAGACGAATATATCGAATATTTGGTAGTCCTCGTGTTAAAGACAGAAAGAGGTCTTCAATTGGCTCTGTTCCATCATCCAGCACAATCCATTCCATACGGTCTTTTGGATAGGTTTGAGCTTTGTAGCAGCTGACCATAGCAGGTACAAAGCGGGCTCGGTTGTAGGTTGGTGTAACTACACTTACAAATGGTTTCGACATTGTCTATCTCTCTTGATTAGTCAATGTGGTAGTTCCTTATGTGATTTTCTCAACAGACTCAATGAACTGCTTTGTCAACTGATTAGAAGCCGCATCAGGAACCCAATAAAAGGGAAATTTTAAGAGTTTTCCGAGACGCGTTTCTCCAGGTAGTATTGTGAGGGGAAGAATTCCATAATAGGGCAAGGGTCCCGTATATATTCGTCTGAATATCGTATAGAGAAGTACAAACGGCATAAAGATAGGAAGAAATCCATAGCAAAAGTACAGAATACGATACGCAGGTGCACGCCCAATTGCTGCATTTGCAGCTAGGCTACCACTGTAAATACACAATGCTATAAGGAATAATGAGCCCACTGTTATAAGAATCGTTCGCTTCATAGCATTGAGACCATCCTCAATGTGAACCTCCGCATCTCGTGCGGCTTTTGCCTTCTGATCACGTACAGCGAGCTCAGACTCAAGTGTGCTGGGTTGCTTTGTTTTAATAGCGTCTATCTTGTCCTTAAAAAACTGCACAATGTCCGGTTTCACAAGTATTTGCTGGAGCTCCGTCTGCAGAGTCAGCTCTTGTTGCTGAAAGTCCAGAGTGTTACCTTTGGCGGCATTGGCATCAAACCATTGTGTTTGCTTCGCAGCCAGCGTTTTCAACTGTGCAACTTGCTCTTTTGAAATCATGCTTTTAGCAAGAGCCTCGTCTGCAAGCACGGGAAGTGCAAGTAGAATGTTTTGAAATTCCTTTTTCGGTCTATCCACTGTAAGAATGCGTTTCACCTCTGCAGTGGTTGCATCACGATTCGCATAAATTTCAATAAGTGTTGCAGTAGGATTCTTCTGTAGCCAAGTGTAGGCTACTTGAACTCTATCCAACACAAGCTTACCAGATTCGGGAGTTAGCAATTGCTTTTGAATATCTGTCTGTACATTTGTTTGAATAGAAGATAATGTATCTTGATACTCTGTTCTAGCCGCACGAAGTGCATTGACTTCATCTGGAGTTTGTGCTTTTTGACTCCAGAACTGGCCCATCCTAGCAGAGCGGTCGAAAGAATACCCTTCGTTCAAACGCCCTAAACACTTTTTATCACACTGGAACTAGATGTATGACATCCAGTCCTAGTGTTCCGCGCAATCAAACACGAAAACGAATCCATTATCCATGGGAAGTGTGTATTTTAGCCACATCTACACCCACGAGTCTCCAACATCATACCCTTCGTGTACTTCATCAGTCTGGAATTCCAGCGTCTAAACTTACAATCTTTGTGCAGGGAAATGAAGAAAAAACAGTCTTTCAGAATATCCTTCCCAGAACAAATTATAAACAAATTGTAGCAAGTCCAGACTTTGGTCTTTCTGGACTGTTACGTTGTGTATACTCACATTATGCTCTGGGAACTCCACTTATTGTATGTCGTGACAGTATTGAACAGATTCTAGACCATACAGGGTCTTCGAAAGCCTGCCGTTTAAAATCGCTTATTCCTGTATTCCAAACTGGATTTTCCCTTTGTGCTCATGAAAAGGTAGGACTTTGGGGTATACACCCTCGGTCCCAAGCAAGTCGAACAACTCCTAAAGTGTCTGTCTCCAAAGGAATTCAGTCCATTTCAGGGGGTCTTTGGGGCATACACAATCCTGGTATTCAGCCGCAGTGCATGCCAACGTATAATACAATTCCTGAATATCAGTCTGTTCTTCAATTCTCTAAGCTCTATGGGACAATCCTACGTCTCAATTCACTGACTGTACTCTGGAAATCTGATAAAGGGTCCAAACAACGTGAATATGAACTTGAAAGACTTGAACATCAATATCCAGAGAGTGTAGTACTCTTTACAGGTTCCAGTGGTTGTCTGGAAGTACGGTTTATCCAGGATAAAGACGAAGCACAAGGTCCTATCTAGATGCGGATTGCCCTGTGCTTCTGGGGACTTTGCAGGTCCACCCAGTTTACTGTTAAAAGTATTGAAACCCAAATTCTATCTGTGTTTACATCAAAAGGGTATACAATTCATACGTATGTGCATACCTACAGTCTGTATCGACCGTATACGAATCCGCGAGCAGGAGAGTACAACCTACAGCTTCGAAATACAAATTGGAAACTGTTAAACCCTAACAGCGTTCAAGTTGATGACCAAGATGACATCGATAGACAACTAAAAGTAAGCCAGTATAGGTCCAAAGGAAATCCCTGGGCTAGTGAACGTACACAAGACCAGCTCCCTTGGCACACATTGGACAACCATATTCGTGCTCTTTGGAGTCTTAACCAGGTTACGACACTCTGGGAACGCTCCAATGAAGAGTATGATTGGATACTCTATTTGAGACCCGATGTTCGGTTCTTGACACCCTTTGATATTCGCTGGTTTGAACGTGTGGGATCCGCAAAGCTGGGATGTCCAGACTTTCAAACCATTTCAGGATGCAATGACCGATTTGCGCTTTGCAAGCCTGCTGTGGCCCGCATCTATGGACATCGATATCATCTTGCACTGAATTACAGTCGAACGAAACCCTTGCATGCCGAGACATTTTTGTCTGATACTCTGCAGGACGCAGGATGTATTCCTGAACTTCTTCCCATTCGATTTGCTCGGATTCGTGCAGATGGTCAAACCTGTCCAGCCGATGCAGAACTTACAAGTTATACTTAACACCGCCATATCCAGACTCGACAACGAAGAAATTGAGATTTTCAGCATAGACACGGAGTTCGTACATGTA
>JACCDW010975042.1_pt1 | contig 11077 bp, 10 predicted proteins | sample 7449781 | NCBI WGS metagenome assembly JACCDW01 (sample SAMN15323449, study PRJNA562643) | freshwater metagenome | isolation source: river surface water | place: USA:Blue River Watershed | collected 2017-08-18
CTTTACAAGTTATGCCTGATGACAATAGCAAGTTGGTACCACCCCTTCCCATCCCGAACAGGACCGTGAAACGACTTCGCGCCGATGATAGTGCTGCAACCAGTGTGAAAGTAGGTCATCGTCAGGCACCCTAACGAAAACCCTCAGTCGAAAGACTGGGGGTTTTTTCTTTTTGCAGTCGTAAATCAGCGCATTACCGCAAATCTGGGACGACATTCGGGTGGCATTCCATACCCGGCTGAACGGACCTTGTCGTCAGCACTAAACTCAATTTGAAACCACCGGCACAGCGCATTCTCGTAACGATAATTCCAGACATAGCCACGGCCTCGCCCGAGCACGAAAGTGTCGGTAGAAACGCCGATCTGATCGATCACTGCACGAACATCCATGCCCGAGACAATCGTCCCGAAATTTTTCTCTGTGAGCAGCTGGCGATAACTACTGACTTTCCCAGTGTCATCAAACTCAATCGCATACGTGTGCTTACCCCTCGGGCCACGCGGAAAATCAAGACGCCGAGCAGAGTCAAGGGAAGTGGGCGCAGGTCGCGGCGAACCCAGCTCGGCAATCACCTGCTCACGGGGCATACCAATGAAGCGCTCCGAAGGCGCGTAAGTCACGCACCCAGATAAGACTAAGCCGCACACCAACACCGGTGCCAGCTTTGAGAGGGAAGTCAGAGGCATTGCGTCCACCGTCAGAAAGACAGTCAGCTGAAAAGATGGCATGGCGGTCGTCAGCGCAGCGGCGGGCGCTTAAGAAATTCCAAGGCGAGCCGCGACCAATAGCTGGCGCCCACTGGCAATAAATCATCGTTGAAATCGTAGCTCGGATTATGCAGGTTGCAGGGCCCGAGTCCGTGACCATGGTCGCGGTGCCCGCCATCGCCATTGCCGATGAACACGTAGCACCCCGGCTTGTCTAGCAGCATGAAAGCAAAATCCTCAGCGCCCATCGTGGGTTCCACATCGGCCATCACTCTTTCATGGCCCACCACGTCGCTCATCACGTCGAGCGCAAACCGGGTTTCCGGCGCATGGTTGATCAGCGCTGGATAGTTGCGCTTGAACCCGAATTCCACCCTGGCTCCGAAGGCCGCCGCCGTATGTTCGGCGATCTCTCGCATACGCGTCTCGATCATATCCAGAACAGGCATAGTGAAAGTTCGTACTGTGCCGATCATCAGTGCGGAATCGGGAACGATATTCGTTGCGCTGCCTGAATGAATCTGCGTGACGGACAGCACTGCCGAGTCCAGCGGACTGGCATTACGCGATACGATCGTCTGCCAGCTTTGTGCAATCTGAACCGCCACCATGATCGGGTCAATGCTCTTATGGGGTTGGGCGGCATGCGAGCCCTTACCATGAATGACGAGCTCGAACTCGTTCGAAGAAGCCATCATCGGCCCAACCACGGCTCCCATATGGCCCGCCGGCATACCGGGCCAGTTATGCATACCGAACACGGCTTCCATCGGGCACCGATCGAACAAGCCATCATCCATCATTCGCTTCGCACCCCCGGCGCCTTCCTCGGCCGGCTGAAAAATCACGTACACGGTACCGTCGAAATTGCGATGGCGGGACAGGTAGTACGCAGCACCCAGAAGCATGGCCGTATGGCCGTCATGTCCACAGGCATGCATACGCCCATCCAGCACCGACCTATGCGGAAAGCTATTTTTCTCCTGCAGTGCAAGCGCATCCATATCGGCACGCAAACCAACACTGCGCGCACTGGAGCCGTTGGTGATCACGCCAACCACGCCGGTCTTACCCAAGCCACGGATTACAGGAATGCCCCATTCTTCAAGCTTGCCGGCAACGAGATCCGACGTACGCTGTTCCTCGAACGCAAGCTCGGGATTGGCATGGATAGAGCGGCGGATCAGCTTCAGTTCTTCTTGAAACTGCAAAATAGGGTCGATGAGGTTCATCAGGCGTAGGTCCGCAAGTCAACGAATAGGAGTAGGCGCGGGTGGGATGGCGCCAGAATTAAGCCCATAGGTATATTACCCGGAGCCGGCCAGGGGTGCTGTTTGCAAAATCGGAAACCCTGACCAGGAAAAACCAAGATACCACTAGGCTTTCGCGTGAGAAAAGGAACTTTCTGAACCTCATCACCGTCCATCAACCAGGCTGGTTCGTGTAGCCTGAGCTGATACCGCCAGCGCGATACCACCGCAACCACAGGTCGCTGAATCAAGCTCGATACCCCAATGACCAGATACTTAAAAATAGCCGGTGCCACCCTCCTGAGCTGCATCTTTGGTGGCTGCGCACAGCTGGGTTATTACGCGCAGGCCATGCAAGGACAGATGTCCCTGCTTTCCAGCGCAAAGCCCATCGATGCGTGGCTTGTCGATCCGGGCACCAGCGACACCTTAAAAGCGCAGCTAATACGCACCCGGGAGATACGTGCCTTTGCCGTGCGCGAACTGGCGCTGCCGGATAACGGAAGCTATAAAAGCTATGCCGACCTGAAGCGGCCCTATGTGATGTGGAATGTCGTCGCAAAACCCGAGCTATCCCTGAAGCCGGTCCAGTGGTGCTTCCCGGTAGCCGGTTGTGTCGACTACCGCGGGTATTACCAGAACGGCGACGCTGAGCATTTCGCGGCAGACCTGCGAAAGCAGGCCTATGACGTCAGGGTATCCGGCGTACCCGCCTATTCGACACTAGGCTGGTTCAATGATCCGGTACTGTCGAGCTTTATCACCCTGCCGGACGCTGAAGTTGCCCGGATGGTGTTTCACGAGCTGGCACACCAGGTCGCGTATGCCCCGGGAGACTCTCCCTTCAATGAAGCCTTTGCCACCGCAGTTGAAGAAATCGGTGTCTCACAGTGGCTCGATGCGCATGGAGATCCGGCGATCCGGGAGCAATACCGGGTATATCGCCAACGCAAGCAGGATTTCCTGGAATTGCTGTCACGGTATCGCCACCAGCTCGAAGCGCTTTTTGAAGGTCCTGAAACGGTCGACGAAAAACGCGTCCGTAAAACGCTGTTATTCGAGGCGATGAAACAGGACTATCAAACCATGAAATCAGGCCCGTGGGGTGGCTATGCCGGCTACGATCGCTGGTTCAGCGGACCGATGTCGAATGCTCATTTCGCACTGATCTCGACCTATCAGGATCTCGTGCCGGCATTTCAGAACCTGTATGCCAGATCCGGTAGCCTCAGTCATTTTTATGGCAGCGTGAAAGCGCTGACAAAACTGGATAAATCTCAGCGAAGATCAGCGCTCGCGTCGATGCTACCGAGCCCGGCGCAGGCCACGCCGGTTCGCGAGGAACGCACTGTTGCAGTGCAGTAAACAGACAAGTCTGAGAGATTGAGCTAGGATCCGAGAAAGGCTACCAATAGCCTCCGGTTCCCCCACCGAAGATTCCTCGACAGAACGCGGGCGCCACAAGGGGCGCGCGACGACAATAACAGAGGCGCTGCATGGACAAAGTCTGGATCCGTTCTTACCCATCGGGCGTACCGTCGGAGATCGACTGCACGCAATATCGGTCACTCGTGCACCTGATGGAAGAATCCTTCGCAAGGTACGCAAATCGCGATGCCTATAGCTGTATGGGTCAAACCATCAGCTATGCTGAAGTCGACGCGATGTCTCTCAAACTCGCTGCCTGGCTTCAGTCACAAGGCCTGGCGCGCGGTGCACGGGTCGCGCTGATGATGCCGAATGTACTGCAGTATCCGGTCGCGATTGCTGCTGTGCTTCGCGCCGGCTACATCGTCGTCAACGTCAATCCGCTGTACACGCCGCGTGAACTCGAGCATCAGTTAAACGACTCCGGCGCAGAAGCCATCATCATTCTGGAAAATTTCGCACATACCCTCGAGCAGGTCATTGCGCGATGCAAGATCAGGGCGGTGGTTATTACCAGCATGGGCGATCTGCTCGGCAGAGTAAAGGGACCCCTCGTCAATCTCGTGGTTCGTAGGCTGAAAAAGATGGTGCCGGCCTATTCGCTACCGAACGCAACACGCTTCCGTGCCGCACTGGAAGGCGGGTCGCATAAGCCACTGCAAGCGGTCAGTCTCGGACATGACGATATCGCATTCCTGCAGTACACCGGTGGCACGACAGGCCTGTCGAAGGGCGCGATGCTCAGTCATCGCAACGTGATCGCGAACCTGCTGCAAAACGAGGCCTGGCTGCAGCCCGCAATCGATAAGCCGCCGAAGGTCGATGCCCTCGTGTTTGTCTGCGCGCTTCCGCTTTATCATATCTTCGCGCTGACCGTGTGCTGCCTGATGGGCACGCGACTCGGTGGCAAGAATATCCTGATCCCGAATCCGCGCGATATTCCGGCGCTGGTCAAAGAATTGGGAAAGCACCGGTTCAATATGCTGCCGGCAGTGAACACGCTTTATAACGCGCTTCTAAACAATCCGGATTTTGCAAAACTCGATTTCTCATCCCTCAAGCTGTGCAACGGCGGCGGTATGGCTGTGCAGAAGTCCGTGAATGACCGGTGGCGCGCCGTGACCGGCAAAAGCATCATCGAGGGCTATGGTCTGTCCGAAACCTCGCCGGTCGCCACCGCGAATCCGGTCGACGCCGATGCCTTCACCGGCACCATCGGCCTGCCGCTACCCAGCACCGATGTCGCCATCCTGGATGATCTGGGCAATGAACTGCCCGCTGGTCAGCCCGGCGAAATTGGCATTCGCGGACCACAGGTGATGGAGGGTTACTGGGAAAAGCCGGATGAAACCGCGCGCGTCATGACCCGGGAAGGCTATTTCCGATCCGGTGACATCGGCGTGATGGACGAACGCGGTTATGTCCGCATCGTCGACCGCAAGAAAGACATGGTGCTGGTCTCCGGCTTCAACGTCTATCCGAATGAAGTCGAAGCCATCGTCGCCTCCCATCCGGGCGTGCTCGAATGCGCAGTCGTCGGCGTACCCGACCCGAACACCGGAGAGGCGGTGAAGCTGTATGTGGTCAAACGCGATCCCTCGCTGACTGCCGAACAATTGATGGACTATTGTCAGGATCAGCTCACTGGCTACAAACGTCCCAAACTGATCGAATTCCGCAGCGAACTGCCGAAAACCAATGTCGGCAAGATTCTGCGCCGCGAGCTGCGTCAGAGCGCCACGGTCTGATACATCATGGGGTCGGTGGCAGCGCGCGCGGTCGCCGGTCTTCACCGACCGCGACATAAGTCAGTGTGGCTTCGGTCACTTTCACAATCTCCGCCTGCAGCCGGTTGCGTTCTGCATAGACTTCGACATTCACCGTGACAGAGGTGGTGCCGGTCTTCACGATCTTCGCGTAGAACGACAGCAGATCGCCGACGAAGACCGGGTGTTTGAAGACAAAGGAGTTTACTGCAACCGTGCCCACGCGGCCGTTCGCTCGTCTTGCGGCCGGCACCGCACCGGCAATATCGACCTGCGCCATGATCCAGCCACCGAAAACGTCGCCATGAATGTTGGCATCAGCCGGCATCGGCATCACCCGCAGGGTGGGCATGCCCGGCGGCAGGTCGGTCAGTTCTGTCGGTTCCATGATTGCTCCTGAAGCGAGTGTCCCACCGCGTTAAAATCGGGTGGCATCCCCGCCTAAAAGCATAACTCAGTCAACCTGTACCTCCCAGAAATGCATCGATCCATCAGCCGCCCTCCCGATCCGCCTGCCAACCAGGGGACCCGCAATGACTGGGCCACCCTCAAGACCTTGCTGCCCTACCTGTGGGCATGGAAATGGCGCGTCATCTTTGCCCTGGCCTGCCTGATACTGGCCAAAGTCGCCAACGTGGGCGTACCGATGGTGCTTAAGCAAGTGGTCGACAGCCTGACCATCACGCCAGAGCGCCCCGCCTCGCTGCTGGCGCTGCCGGCATCATTACTGATTGCCTACGGCTTGCTGCGTCTGTCGACGACGGCGTTCACCGAGCTGCGCGAATTCTTTTTTGCGCGCGTGACGCAGCGCGCGGTACGCAATATCGCTCTCAAAGTGTTCCGCCACCTGCACGCGCTGTCCTTGCGTTTCCATCTGAATCGTCAGACCGGCGGCGTGACGCGAGATATCGAGCGCGGCACGCGCGGCATTTCGTCGCTGGTGTCCTATACCTTGTTTTCCATTCTGCCGACCCTGGTCGAGATATCACTGGTGCTCGGCTACCTGTCGCTGAAATATGACCGGTGGTTCTCCGTGATCACCATCACGGCGCTGCTGATCTATATAACTTTCACTGTCGTTGTGACGGAATGGCGAACTCATTTTCGTCGAACGATGAATGATCTCGATTCGAAGGCGAATGTCCGCGCGATTGATTCTCTGCTAAATTATGAAACCGTCAAATATTTCGGCAACGAGGAATACGAAGCAAAACGTTATGATGAAGGCCTGCAGCGTTATGAACGTGCTGCAGTGCGTTCGCAAAACTCGCTGTCACTGCTGAACACTGGTCAATCACTGATCATCGCGACGGCCGTCACGCTGATGCTATGGCGTGCGACGCTCGGCGTGATCGATGGCAGCATGTCACTGGGTGATCTGGTGCTGGTGAATGCCTTCATGATTCAGCTGTACATTCCGCTGAATTTCCTCGGCGTGATTTATCGCGAGCTTAAGCAAAGTCTTGCCGACATGGAGCGTATGTTCGCTCTGCTGGATCAGCATCGCGAAGTCGCTGACGCACCGGCGGCGGAGCCACTGAAAGTCGCTCGTGCCGAGCTCCGGTTTTCCCATGTTGACTTCAGCTACGAATCAAACCGCCAAATCCTGTTCGATGTCGATTTCACGGTGCCCGCAGGTACCACGACCGCAGTCGTCGGTCATAGCGGATCAGGCAAATCCACGCTCGCACGGCTGATGTTTCGTTTCTATGATGTTGATACCGGCGCGATCCAGATCGATGGCCAAGATATTCGTCAGGTAACGCAGACGTCGCTGCGCAAGGCAATCGGCATCGTTCCGCAGGATACAGTCCTGTTCAATGACACGATTGAGTACAACATCGCCTACGGGCGTCCCGGCGCCAGCCACGACGAGATTGTCGCTGCTGCTCGTGCTGCCTACATTCACGATTTCATCGTCAGTCTGCCCGATGGTTATCAGACCTCCGTCGGTGAGCGCGGCTTGAAGCTGTCGGGTGGTGAGAAACAGCGCGTTGCAATTGCGCGCACCTTGTTGAAGGATCCGGCCATTCTGGTATTCGACGAGGCGACATCGGCACTGGATTCACACGCCGAGCAGGCGATACAAGCGCAATTAAAAGAGATCGCGCGCAACCGCACTTCACTGGTCATCGCGCACCGCCTGTCGACCATCGCGGATGCGCACCAGATTCTCGTGATGTCGCAGGGCCGTATCGTCGAGCGAGGCACACATGTTCAGCTGCTGGCAAAGCAAGGCTTGTACGCACAAATGTGGGAGCGGCAGCAGGCGCGTAGTGACGACGGCGAGGTGGGCTCCGCATTACTGGTTTCTGGCCAGTCCTGAGCGTCCGGTAAAATCCAGGCTTTCCTTTCACGCATTGCTCACCATGTCCGGCCTCTCTACGATCACCCTGACCCGACCCGATGACTGGCATGTGCACCTGCGCGATGGCGCAGTGCTCGCCGATGTCGTTCCTCATACAGCGCATCAGTTTGCGCGCGCGATCGTGATGCCGAACCTGAAGCCGCCGGTCACCACTACAGCCATGGCGGCGGATTACCGGCAGCGCATCATCGCCGCACTGCCTGAGGGTACAAGCTTCGAGCCGCTGATGGTGCTCTATCTGACCGACAACACCACGGCCGATGAAATCCGGCGCGCAGCGGATAGCGGTTTCGTCAAGGGGGTCAAGTTGTATCCCGCCGGTGCCACCACGAATTCCGATGCCGGAGTCACGGATCTCAAGCGCTGCATGGGCACGCTGGAAGCGATGCAGGCAGTCGGCCTGCCGCTACTGATCCACGGTGAAGTGACGGATGCCGACATCGACCTGTTTGATCGTGAGGCGGTGTTCATCGACCGCGTGTTGGAGCCGCTGCGCCAGTCATTGCCGGGTCTGCGCATCGTCTTCGAGCACATCACCACGAAAGACGCGGTCGATTATGTCCGCGATGCCGAAGGCGATATCGGCGCTACGATCACAGCGCATCATTTGCTGTACAACCGCAATGCGATCTTCAAAGGCGGCATCCGGCCGCACTATTACTGCCTGCCGGTGCTGAAGCGTGAAATCCATCGACAGGCGCTGGTCGATGCCGCCATATCGGGCCATCCGCGCTTCTTTCTCGGTACCGATTCCGCGCCGCATCCTAAGGGTTTGAAGGAACATGCCTGCGGCTGTGCCGGCTGCTACACCGCGATGCATGCGATGGAGCTGTACGCGCAGGTATTCGACGCTGCCGGCGCGCTCGACAAGCTGGAAGCCTTCGCGAGCTTCAACGGACCAGATTTCTACCGCCTGCCGCGCAATTCTGAGCAAGTCACGCTGCAGCGCCAGAGCTGGACCATTCCTCAGGAGTTGCAGATGGCTGACACCGTACTGGTGCCGCTTGATGCCGGTCAGACGCTGGACTGGAAGTTCGCCTGAGCGATTTCTTGACAGGCGATGGCCTTCCCTGAGATCGACTGGCAGCGACCCTGGCTGCGCTGTCTGCGTGAGCTTGGCGAGCCATTGGCAGCGAACCACGAATGGATAGTTGCTGCCAGCGCGCTCGCAAGCGGGCTCGGCCTGACGAATCTGAACGGACAAGCAGTCAGTTTTCTGCCGCAGGAAGCGCTGCCTGCGGACACGGGCTACGAAGCCCATATCGCTGCGACTGCGCAAATACCCACCCGGGATAATCTGCATGACTTTTTCAATGCACTAGTCTGGTTGCATTTTCCGGCAACCAAACGCGTACTGAATGCATTGCATGCCAGCGCGATGCAGCAGTCTGCCGTTGCCGGCACACGCGGCGCACAGCGCGATGCGGCCACGCTGTTCGACGAGAACGCTGCGCTGGTGGTCAGCGATGATGCTTCATGGCTGCGAGCCTTGCGTGATCACGAATGGTCGGCAGTGCTGTTGAAAGATCCGCTCGCCTTCCGGCAGCATGCCGATGTCGTTCTGTTCGGTCATGCATTGATGGAAAAGCTAGTGACACCGTACAAATCCATCACGGCCCATGTATGGACCATCGAAGTCGAATCATCATGGTTCGAGCACACGGCTGCGCAAAGGATTGCGGATCTGGATGCCCGACTGGCTGTTGAGTTGAGTCCCGGATTTGCCAGTACGCGCTTCTGCCATCTGCCGGTGCTTGGTGTGCCGGGCTGGTGGCCCGCACAGGACGCAGCTTTCTACGCCGACACGGACGTGTTTCGCCCGCGACGCAAGTCTGCACATAAGGTTTGAGAACGGGCGAACCTGTTTGCGAACGCTGAACAGGCCCGCCAACCGCTCAGAAACCTTCTCAGAAACCCTTCTGGATACCGACGATGAAGGCGTTGGACGATCCGGTCTGCACCAGGGTGGAATCGGTGGCCGCATCGTTATTTCCCGAATACGACGACGGTACGCCGTCAGTCGCGCGGTTGAATGCCGCATAGAGGTTAGTCGTTTTCGATAGCGAATACACCGCCGACACGTTGTAGATCTCCGGTGTGCTCGCACCATCATTGCGCGCGTAATTGATGCCGATGCTTGCAGAGGGAATGAGTTTCATCTCGGCGCCGACGACGAAGGTGTTGGTTGTTGCGCCACTGATCGGATTGAACCGTACCCAGTTCGCGGCAAGCTTGACCGGCCCGACCGGGGCGCTGGCACCGAGCAGATATTGCCGGTATTGCGCATCACGATCCGAAGCCGCTGCCACAATATTCAATGCCCCGAAGGCATAGCCGACGTTTCCGGAGACGAAGCGATTCTGACTGACGGATCCGGGTACGCCACCAAACGCATACATCACGCTACCGGTGACGCCCTGCAGCAGCTCGCTCGGCAGACTGTAGGTCAGCGAATTCGGAATGAAGAAGCCGCCGGTTGTCTCGAGTTCCGGATCCGCATCCGTTCCGCCAGGATAGGCTGGTGTGGTGCTGGCAGAGCCGACAAAGCCGTCACGATGCATCAGCAATGCCGGTACGTAGAAGTTGTTGCCGGCCAGTCCGAGTGTCGACGTATACGCGGCGATAAACGGAGACAGGTTCAAGCCTGCGGTGACCGAGCCAAACGGTCCGCTGATACCGGCATTGGCCATCCGGCTGAAGACGCCGGTCGTGCCGCCGTTTGCGATTGCGCCGTTTGCGGCACTGAATCCGCCTTCGAGACGGAAATGCGCCTTCAATCCATTGCCAAGGTCTTCCGTGCCTTTCAGTCCCCAGACTGACGGCGCCCAGTTACCTTCGCCAAAGCTCCAGCGGCGCTCAGACGCCGATCCGATGCCGGATGCGGTGACGAGTGATGCATCGATATTTCCATATAAAGTCAGGCCCGATTCTGCCAATGCGGGGCTGCTGGCCAGCAGCGTCAGGATCGCAGCTGCAAGAAGCTTTATTTTCATTGCATTTCTCCAGTGGTCAACAAAACTCAGACCAGTCTGGCGAGATGCAGTTTTTTGGTTAGATGCAGCCGCAATGATGATGCCGTGCGAGCTTGTGACGTCTCAAGCGTGCTGAACTTTCGATCAGGCGATGTCGTTCACCTTCATTACAGACAGAACTTTTATTGTCGCTCCAGTGGCTGAAGCCAGCCTGAGTCGACAATGCGGCGCCCCATGAACTTTGCACCTTCGACGGTGTCGTGACCGTAGTCATAGTGCAGCGGATAACCGTCATCGTTCAGAGCGAAACACTGATGATGCGCGATGTCGCACGCATAATTTTGCTTGTCGAGATAGATACCGCGATGCTTGTCGGTTTCCCTCTCCAGCACCTGATTGATGACGGCGATACCGGGCATCCAGTTATCCCGGAATGCGTTTCGTATCAGACGGTTGATAGATGAGGCCGGCGATCCCGATCAACAGAATCAGCAGCAGTAATCCCGCACCGAATACAAAGATGATTCGACGACTTAAGCCATCGCAAAAAAATAACTGGCACCATGGCGATGGCCCGTAGGCC
>JACCDW011076177.1_pt1 | contig 11077 bp, 9 predicted proteins | sample 7449781 | NCBI WGS metagenome assembly JACCDW01 (sample SAMN15323449, study PRJNA562643) | freshwater metagenome | isolation source: river surface water | place: USA:Blue River Watershed | collected 2017-08-18
GCTGAATCGGTAATTGATCTCCATCTGACCGGCAGTACCTACCTCATGGTGGGCACGTTCAACTAATAAACCAACTTTGCCAAGATTCATAACCATCTCATCACGAAGATCTGCGAATTGGTCAGTAGGTGAAACAGGGAAGTACCCACCCTTGATTCGAGTGCGATAGCCACGATTTGGTGTGCCATCTGCATCCTCTTCAATGCCAGTGTTCCAAGCACCCTCATATGAATCGATGTGGTGAAAAGCTTGATTCATGCCAGTTAAAAATCTGATGCGATCAAAGACATAAAACTCCGCCTCTGGCGCAAAGTATGCGGTGTCGGCAATGCCAGTGCTGCGCATAAATTCCACAGCCTTGGCAACAATCCCACGAGGATCTCTTGAGTATGCGGTGTTGTCATCTGGGTTATGTACGGAGAAGAGAATGATTAAAGTTTTTTCCTTGCGGAATGGATCTAGATAAGCCGATGATGGAACTGGCAACAACTTCATATCTGATTCATGAATTGATTGGAACCCTCTGATTGATGAGCCATCAAACATTAAGCCATCTTTAAATACACTCTCATCAAATGATTCCACCGGCACATTAAAGTGATGCTGAATACCTGGTAGATCGATAAATCTGACATCAATCAACTTCACATCATTTTTCTTGATGTAATCGAAGATCTCTGTGGAATTCTTAAACATCTATTCTCCTTGGATAAATTTTGCTGAAAGAAGGGCAACTTTGCTCCGCTTCAGATGGGTAAAACTTAGTAGAAATTAATGAAAAACCCGTGAAGTGCGTGTTACATCTATGTTTCGCTCACCCGAGTTGGGCTATGGTTGCCCGCATGAGTTGGGAAAACAACCCGAATTTGCTGCCAGATGCCTCCCTTGGCAGACGGCTATTGGCCTTGGTAATTGATTGGACGATGTGTCGATTAATTGCAGCCCTACTTAGCCCTTCGGTGATTCCAGATAGCACCTTCTCTACTTTGATCATTTTTTTCCTTGAGGTGTGTTTGTTTACCATCACTTTTCAGGCATCAGCAGGTCAGAGAATTATGGCAATTAAGGTAGTTACCTATCCAGATCAACGGCGGGTAAGGCCCACCAAAGTAATTTTGCGAACCGTACTTATTTGCTTAGTTCTACCTGCAGTCTTTACCAAAGATGGCAGAGCGCTACATGATCACTTTGCTAATAGCCAAACGGTAAGAGAGCGGTACTAAGCCTTATCGACGTGGCATCTTAAGATTTGTTGGCATTGGCCCCTTTGGCATAGGCAAATTCAAGCCACCAACAGATTTTAATCTAGCTCTCATCTCTCGAAGTTGAACAGTACTTAACTTCTTTGGCAATTTCTTTAAGTGTTTTTGTAATTTTCTAATTGAAACTTGGCCTGGCCCGTTGCCAACCACAACCTCTGTTACTGGTACGCCAGATAAAAATCTCTCCATCTTACGTCTTTCATCTTGCATCAAAGACTTAACCCCATGGCCACCTTCGCCAACTAAAATGATGCCCGCTTTGGCAGATACTCGATGGACCATATCCTGGTCACGGTTAACATTTACCGCAGGTGTAGTTAAAAAGCCTCGACGAATAGACATTAAAACACTAGCTCCAGCACCGACCTGACCTTCAATTGATGAGAAGGCTGCTGAGTTTGCGTAGCGGGTAAAGAGAAAAAATGCTGCAAGAAATGCGATTGGCAGGGTTAAAAAGCCAGCATAAATTGGATGTCCTAAATTGTTACCAATAATAATTCCGAAAGTTAAAACCAAAATGAAAACTACTGCACACCAAAGGATTGAAAGTGGAGAGTCCTTCTTAACTAGGCGATAAGCATCCTTTACTACAGCTAATTGGGATTGTTTCTTTGGCGCATCCGATTTACCAGCAGCAGCTGCTTCCTTCTTTTTCTTTCGTCCGAACATATCTCTCCCTTACTTAACTGCCCGAGCTGCCATTGCTTGGTTATACAGTCGGCCTGCCCGATAGCTAGAACGTACCAATGGACCACTCATAACACCAAGAAATCCTATTTCTTCCGCCTCTTTACTCAACTCCACAAACTCATTTGGCTTAACCCATCGAACCACTGGATGGTGTTTAGCCGTTGGCCTTAGGTACTGGGTAATTGTAATTAAATCACACCCAGCGCTACGCAGATCAAATAGTGCTTGGGTGATCTCTTGCCTGGTCTCACCCATTCCTAAGATTAAATTTGATTTGGTAATCAGACCAAAATCTCTAGCTTGGGTAATTACATCTAATGATCGCTCATACCTAAAGGCCGGTCTAATCTCCTTAAAAATTCTTGGCACCGTCTCTAAGTTGTGCGCAAATACCTCAGGTCTGGTTTCAAATACCTGATTTAGTAAATGAGCATGGCCACTAAAATCAGGGGCTAACATCTCAACACCTACACCTGGGTTTAATTGATGAACCTGGGAGATAGTCTCGGCATACAGCCAAGCACCCTCATCATCTAGATCATCACGGGCAACACCGGTAATAGTTGCATACTTTAGATTCATCGCCTTTACTGATTCGGCAACTCTTCTTGGTTCATCTCTATCTAGTGGCAAAGGTTTTCCGGTATCAATATTGCAAAAGTCGCACCTTCTAGTGCAAGCCTCACCACCAATGAGAAAAGTGGCCTCTCGATCTTCCCAGCACTCAAAAATGTTTGGACACGCAGCCTCTTGGCAAACAGTATGCAAACCCTCTTTAGCAACTAGGGAACGGAGCTTTGTGTACTCCGGTCCCATATTTGCGCGAGTTTTAATCCACTCCGGCTTTCGTTCAATTGGTGTTTGGGAGTTTCTAGCCTCAATTCGAAGCAGCTTGCGACCATTTGGTGCCGTGCTCATTGTGAAACCTTTTCTAATACCGGCAGTAGGTAGCGCTTTAGAACCGGCTGAACTTCACTTATCTCAATTGCTCGACCAAGCTCTTTCTCTAATGAGGTTACTTGGGCACCTGCTATCCCACATGGGATTATCTTTTCGAAGGCAGAAAGATTTGGGTTAACATTTAAAGCAAAGCCGTGCATGGTTACCCCTTTAGCTACCCGCAATCCAATGGCAGCAATTTTTCGATCACCACTTGAATCTCTTATCCAAACGCCGCTGCGCTCGCAGTATCGCTGGGCTTTGATTCCAAAATACTCACACACCTCAATCAGAGAGCTCTCTAATTCTCTAACAAATCCAACTACATCGGTAGAGTTTTTTAATCTCAATATTGGATAACCAACAATCTGACCTGGTCCATGCCAGGTGATTTTTCCGCCGCGATCAACATCAACTACAGATGTGCCATCGATTGGCCGATCTGCAAACTCTGTTCGCCGGCCTGCCGTGTAAACCGATGGATGTTGTAGTAGCAAAAGGGTATTTTTACTTTTTAATTCAATTACCTCTTGCTGAATCTGTTTTTGCAAGTTCCAAGCAGATTGATATTCGATCAAACCTAGATCTTGAATCTCCAGTTTGTTATCAACTGCTATGGCTGAATTCACATGCTAAGCCTAATTGGCTGGGTAAATTTTGGCGAAAGTTTGCCTAACAAATGCCTATCTGGTGTGATCAAAATGGCATCGCTGATAGATTTCACCCCTACAGCGGATTCTTTCGAAAGGCTTGAACCACCCATGGCAACAAAAACAAAGAGTAAAACTTCAATAAAAGGAAGAAAGCCACTTTGGATTGCGATCGTAGCAATTATTGCCTGGTTGGGCATTACTTCAATTGCTGGACCTACCTTTGGAAAGCTATCAACTGTCCAAGAAAATGATAATGCTGCTTTCTTGCCAGATAGTGCCGAATCAACCTTAGCAAGCAAAATATCAGTTAAATTCAGTGATAGTTCAAATGATCAAATTCCAACACTTCTTCTGTTTTTAGGAGATGTTAACCCGTCAACAAACCCTGCCAAGCTTGCACAAATTCAAAGTTATTTGGATTCGCTAGGAAGTAAAGTTTTAAAGGAGTCTGGTAAACCCTTAAGCACCTATTTTGTTCCTGGGCTCCCAATTGCAGCATTCCCGTCAGAGGATGGTAAAGCGGCTCTAGTAAATATTCCTCTTAACGCCGATATTGCGCAAGAACGTGTCGAAGAAAAGCCAGTCATTGGTTTAATTGTTGAATTCTTACGTGAAGACTTGAAAGAAAACTTTGAAGCACAATCTCTTACCACTCACGTGACTGGCTTCGGTGGCATATTTGCCGATTTGTTTAGTGCATTTGGTTCAATTGATACCACACTACTTTTAACCACATTAATTGTGGTTTCAATAATTCTAATTCTGGTTTATCGCTCACCATTGCTCTGGATTTTGCCACTTTTTTCAGCGATAACCGCCCTTGCTTTAGGTGGCACGGTTGTTTACTTTGCCGCTAAGGCAGACTGGCTAGATTTAAATGGTCAGTCGCAAGGAATTCTTTCTGTGCTGGTATTGGGTGCAGCCACTGATTATGCACTTTTGTTAATTGCTAGATATCGAGAAGAGTTACACCATCACGAATCTAGATATGAAGCAATGCGAATTGCACTTCGTGGTGTTTTTGAACCAATTCTGGCCTCTGGCTCAACAGTTATCGCTGGTTTACTAGTACTACTACTTAGTGATCTTTCAAGTAACCGAGGTTTAGGCCCAGTTGGAGCAATCGGTATTGCATCGGCAATGATCACTGTTTTAACATTTTTACCTGCCCTGTTGGTTGTCTTTGGCAGATGGATATTTTGGCCAAAGGTTCCTAAGTTTGATGATGTTGATGAACAGTTAAGTGGCACTTGGGCAAAGATTGGCAGCATTGTTGAGAGATATCCAAAGCGAACCTGGATCTCAACAGCAGTGTTGTTAACTATCTTCGCTGGATTCTCATTCACTTTAAAAGCTGATGGTTTGGCAAACACTGAAGCCTTCACCTCTCGAACTGACTCTGTCATTGGGTTAGAAAGGCTTGGTGAGCACTTCCCAAGTGGTGAGGGTTCACCTGTTGAAATTATTGTTAAGGAAAGTGATGTTGCAGCGGCGACTGCTGCCTTAAAGTCAGTTTCAAATGTTTCATTTGTTGAGCCTGTGTTGGCCGGGCAAAAGATTCCTGGTCAGCCAACACCTCCAATCAAAGTTGTAGATGGACAGGTATTGTTAAATGCAACTTTAAAGGTTGCCCCTGATTCAGTTGAGGCAAGAAATACTATTCCTGAGATCAGAAAAGCTGTTCATGCAGTAGATAAGGGGATTTTGGTTGGTGGTGGTACTGCAGTCCAGTATGACACCGATGTTGCATCTCGTCATGACAACCGATTAATAATTCCAGTAGTTCTCATAATTATTGGAATTATCTTGGGCTTGTTATTGAGAAGTATTTTGGCCGCTGCGCTTTTGTTATTGACTGTAGTGCTTTCATTTATGGCAACGCTGGGTGTATGTCAATTGGTGTTTGAGCATGTATTTGGTTTTGCGGGAGCGGATGCCTCATTCCCACTCTTCGCATTTATTTTCTTGGTGGCGTTAGGAATTGATTACAACATATTCTTAATGACTAGAGTTAGAGAAGAGGCTATAAAGATTGGAACTCGCAAAGGTGTAATTAAAGGGTTAACGGTAACTGGTGGGGTAATTACCTCAGCAGGAATTGTGTTGGCTGCAACATTTGCAGTTCTTGGTATCTTGCCACTGGTATTCCTTGCCCAGCTAGGTTTTGCAGTTGCATTTGGAGTATTACTAGACACCATCATTGTTCGCTCCCTATTAGTACCAGCGTTAGTGCATGCAATTGGACCAAAGATTTGGTGGCCTTCCAAACTTCAGCATGAAGGTAAGAAGTAGGATCAAATAGTGGCACCCCGCGTAGGTATCGCAGGATACGGTTTAGCGGGGCGGTACTTTCATGCCCCCCTTTTGCGGGGAGCAGGCTTTGAAGTTGCAGCAATACTTACAAATAATGCTGCACGTGTTTCAAATGCTAAAACTGATTTTCCACAAGCCAAAATTGTTCAAAGCATTGAAGAGCTATTAAATAGCAAAATAGATCTGCTTGTAGTTGCCTCTACAAATGATGTCCATGCCATTCAAGCGATTGCTGGTTTAAAAGCTGGAGTGCCAGTTGTAGTTGATAAGCCAATGGGGCGAACTTTAAAGGAAACACAAGAGATAATTGATGTGTCAAAACAGAGTGGTGTACCAGTAACAACTTACTTCAATCGTAAGTGGGATTCAGATTCTCTTACAATAAAAAAAGTCTTAGCCGAAGGTCTATTAGGCAAAGTATTTAGGCTTGAATCTAGATTTGAGGTTTTTAAGCCAAAATTAAAGGGTGATTCTTGGCGGGAAAATCAAAGCGCAGCTGAAGGTGGCGGAAACTTGCTAGATCTACAACCACATTTAATCTCAACTGCTCTTGATTGGTTTGGTCCAGCGGAGCTGATCTCAGCATCAGTTAGATCAATTCGCGGTGCATCAGATGATGACATCGTTTTAGTTCTCAAACATAAAAATGGAATTGATTCATACCTATCAGCCAGTGCTGTGATGGGAGCTGCCGGTCCAAGAATTAGATTAGTGGGGGATCAAGCAACCTTAATTATTCAAGATTTAGATCCACAGGAAAGCCTGTTGAAAGCAGGAGGTCAACCAGTAGATGGTAAGTGGCAACAGAGCACTAAATCATCAGCTTTTATTCATAAAGGCTCTGAGGTTACTTCCTATCCAAGTGTCGATGGAAATTACACTCAATTTTATTCACTAGTAAAGGCAGCACTTACCGGTGGTGCCTGGCCAGTTACGACTGATGAGGCACTTGCGGTTGCAAAGATTATTGATCAAGCACGTGAGATTAGTTTTAGATAAGAATGAGTTTTGATTGCATAGTTGTTGGTGCAGGACTTGCAGGTATTACGGCAGCACGCACAGTGCAGCAGGCAGGTAACTCAGTTTTACTACTTGAAGCAAGTGATCAAGTTGGTGGCCGAGTTAGAAGTGATGTAGTTGAAGGTTTTATCTGTGACCGTGGATTTCAAGTAATCAATCCTCGATACCCCCAAGTTGTAAAAAGTAAGGTAATTAAAGATTTAGATTTCAAGTACATCAGTGGAAAAATTAGGTTAAAAGATGAGGGTTTAAAGGTTGGCTATAGCCCTTCTACACTTTCACCAAAGCTAGGCTCAATTAGTCAAAAATTAAAATTTCTTAAATTTGTTGCAAGTTCAAGGGTTGAAAACGAGAGAAGTTTTGGGCATTACACAACAGATTTTCCAGATCTGTACCAAAAGGTATTAAAGCCTTTTCTATCAGGGGTATTTTTGACTGATCCAAATGAGATTGCTGCCGATGTTGCCCAGGAGATTTTGCGTAGTTTTGTGAGATCTTTACCTGGAGTGCCAGCAGCTGGCGTGGGGGAGTTCTCTCAAGCTCTGGCAAAGCCGATTCAAAATATAAAGTTTAATGAGAGCGTTCAAACTGTATCTAATGGTCAAGTAATCACCAACCATGGCACTTACAAATCCAGATATGTAATTGTGGCAACTGATCCGACTACTGCAGCACAGTTATTAACGGGTCTGCACCTACCTAAGATGCTTACAAGCACAACCGCTTACTTTGCAACTGATCAACCTCCCATTGATTCAAACAACCTTGTAATCTCTAATAATTCAAGACTTGTAAATTCAATTGTGATCAGCCAAGTTTCAGGAAAGTATGCACCAGCTGGAAAACATTTAATAAGTGCTACCTCCCTCTCACCGATTACTGAGAGTGTTTTTCGTAAAGAGCTTGCCGATATTTGGCAGATCAATACCCACTCTTGGGAGTATGTAGCAAGGTATGAGATCAAGCAATCTCTGCCAGCTCACCTACCTGGAAATAGAAAAACAAAGAATGCAAAGTTTTCAGAACAAATTTATGTTGCAGGTGACCATATGGCTGTGCCATCCCAGCAAGGTGCGATGCAAAGTGGTTTTCTAGCAGGAAGTGCGATTAATCAACTAATTCGGTAAGTGCAGCAAGTAGATGCGGGTAATCAAACTCAAACTCATTGTCTAACAAAACCTTTGGTAATACTTTTTTTGAACCCAATATTTCAGTTGAAAATCCACCTAGCACTGCACGAAGTGCAAATGCTGGTGCAGGGAAAAATGCTGGTCGCTTTAATGCTCTAGCTAACGCTGCGGTGAACTCTTGATTTGTTACAGGATTTGGTGAAGTTATATTTACTGGGCCTTCAACCTTAGAGTTCATTAAAAAAATCATCGCTCGAATCTGATCATGCAAGGTAATCCAAGACCACCACTGCTTTCCTGAACCCAACTTTCCGCCTAAGCCAAATTTAAATATGGGAAGCATCCTGCCAAGTGCGCCTCCTGTTGGATCTAAAACTAAACCTGTTCTTAACTTAACTGTTCTCACACTAGGAGCTTGGTTTGCAACTAACTCCCACTCACGGCAAACAATTGATAAGAAATCTTCACCACCACGATCTGTTTCAGTAACTGATCTATCGCCTGTTTCACCGTAGTAACCAATTGCACTAGCTGAGATAAATACCTCTGGCTGTATTTGCTCACATGCATTAGCGATTGTGGTTGTGCCAAGCAATCTTGAGTTCAAAATCTCTGATCGATAAGCAGCAGACCAACGCTTATCTCCAACTCCAGCACCGGCAAGGTGAAATACTGCGTCGGTTCCCTCCAGGCCAGCTAAATCAATTTCACCCTTAAGTGGATTCCAACTAACCTCATCAGAGACTCGAGCAGCTCTTCTTACAATTTTGATTACTTGATGCCCATCACTTTTGAGTTGAGCACAAAGAGCGCTACCAATTAATCCAGATGCGCCGGTTACGGCAATTTTTTTCTGCTTAGCCAAGTTAGAGACCTAAATCAGATTCGAATCGACCCTCTTCTAATCTTTCTTTTAACGTAACTAGGAATCTTGCTGCATCAGCTCCATCAACTACTCGGTGGTCATAGGAGAGGGCAAGGTAGACCATGGAACGAATTGCGATTGTTTCTCCGCCATCTGCACCTTTGACAACCATAGGTCGTTTAACAACTGCACCAATACCCAAAATTGCAACTTGTGGCTGGTTAATAATTGGTGTGTCAAACAATGCCCCACGTGATCCAGTGTTTGTAATTGTGAATGTGCCACCGCCTAATTCATCTGGCGTGATCTTGTTTTCACGAGTTCTAGCAGCCACATCAGAGATCTTTCGCGCAATTCCACCCATGTTTAGATCCCCAGCATCTTTAACTACTGGAACAAGCAGGCCGCGATCGGTATCAACCGCCACACCTAAGTGCTCAGCACCATGATAGGTAATTTGATCACCCTCAACTGATGAATTTAAAACAGGGTGTTGCTTTAATGCCTCACAGACGGAAACCGCAAAAAATGGAAGGAAGGTTAACTTCACGCCTTCACGTGTTTCAAAGGCTGCTTTTGCTGCATTTCGCAACCGATCAATCTTTGTTACATCCACTTCAATAACAGTTGTAAGTTGGGCAGATATCTTTAACGATTCAACCATTCGATCTGCAATAACTTTTCGCAATCTTGACATGCTTACAGTTGTGCCACGCAGTGGTGAGACGGCAATTGGTCCACGCGGTGCTACCGCTGTTGATGCCATCACTGTTGCAGTTGGTGTTGCTGCCGCTCGTGGTGTGGCTGCCAAAATATCCTCTTTACGAATTCGCCCACCAACGCCGGTACCTTTAATAGTTGCCAGATTTACACCAGCCTCAGCTGCTAATTTCCTAACGATCGGGGTTACATAAGCATCATCAGGTCTTGAAGTTGCAGCTTGTGTGCTAACTGCTGGTGCAGCAATCACTGGGGTAGAGATAACTGGCGCAGCAACAACAGGTGGGGTAACAACTGGAGGAGCAGGTGGAGTTGGTACAGCTGCAACGGGGGCGGTAGCTACTGGTTTTGCAGCAGGTGCTGCAGATCCTGAAACACCTATTGATGCTAAGCGCGCACCTACAGCAACTGTTGAATCTACCGGCACATCAATACTTAAAACTGTTCCAGAAACTGGTGATGGAATCTCAGTATCTACTTTGTCAGTTGATACTTCAAGCAGTGCCTCATCTGCTGCAACTGCATCACCAACCTTCTTAAGCCACCTAGTCACAGTTCCTTCAGTTACAGATTCACCAAGTGCTGGCATTGAAACAATTGTTGCCCCACTACTTGCTACCGGCGCAGCGGCAACCACTGGAGTAGGTGTTGGGGTTGCAGGTGGAGTTGGTGCAGGTGTTGGAGTTGAAACTGGTGCAGCTGTTGGTGCTGGCGCAGCAGCTTTTGTTGCACCATTGGATTCAGCGATAATCGCTAACTCTGCTCCGACTGCAACTGTGGAATCTACTTGCACAACAATTTTTTGTAATACTCCCGCTACCGGGGATGGAATCTCAGTATCTACTTTGTCGGTTGAAACCTCTAGTAATGGTTCATCAACTGCAATCTGGTCACCCTCTTTTTTTAACCAACGAGTTACGGTTCCCTCAGTCACAGATTCGCCAAGTGCTGGCATGGTTACTGAAAAAGTCATTTAGATTTCAACCTCTCTATCAACCATTTTAACTCTAACCGTGTGCATGCAGTGGCTTACCGGCCAGGGCTAAGTGTGCCTCACCCATAGCCTCAGACAAGGTTGGATGGGCATGAATATGTTGGGCAACATCTACTGCATCAGCCTCCCAGTTATAGATCAGTTGAGCCTCAGCTAATAACTCGCCAACTCGAGATCCAACCATATGTATGCCAAGTATTGGCCCATTCTTTTTGGCAACTAACTTAACTGAACCCGCGGTCTTTAAAATATTTGCCTTACCATTTCCAGCCAGATCATAATTTAACTCCACTACATCATGGCCAGCTGCTTTAGCTGCTGCAGTAGTTAATCCAACTGATGCAACCTCAGGTTCTGAGTAAGTAACACGTGGCACGCCATCATAATTAATTGCTCTTGGATTTAAACCTGCAATCTCCTCCGCCACCATAATTCCCTCAGCAAATCCGACATGTGCTAATTGCAGTGTTGGAATTAGATCACCAACTGCC
>JACCDW011145089.1_pt1 | contig 11076 bp, 9 predicted proteins | sample 7449781 | NCBI WGS metagenome assembly JACCDW01 (sample SAMN15323449, study PRJNA562643) | freshwater metagenome | isolation source: river surface water | place: USA:Blue River Watershed | collected 2017-08-18
GTTGCAACTTATGCAGCACTGATTATTTTCTTCACTTACTTCTATGTAGCAATCACATTTAATCCAGAAGAAGTTGCGGATAACATGAAGAAGTACGGTGGATTCATTCCTGGTATTCGTGCCGGTCGTCCAACCTCTGAGTACCTGTCATATGTTCTTTCACGCGTGACAGCAGCAGGCGCGCTCTACCTTTCACTTGTTGCGATTATTCCAATCATCGCGCTCGTATCATTTGGTGCTTCACAGAACTTCCCATTCGGCGGAACAGCAATTCTCATCGTCGTTGGTGTTGGTCTTGATACTGCCAAGCAGATTGAGTCGCAGCTACAGCAGCGTTCATACGAAGGCTTCCTGAAGTAATGCGCCTCGTCCTGGTAGGTCCACCAGGTGCGGGCAAGGGCACACAAGCTCAATTCCTTGCTGCGCACTATTCAATTCCACATATTTCTACCGGCGATATCTTCCGTGCAAATCTCAAAGAGAAGACAGCACTTGGCCAAGAGGCCAAGGGGTATATGGATGCCGGCCAACTAGTTCCAGACTCTGTTACAAATGCAATGGTTAAGGATCGCCTTACTTGGGAAGATGTTGCCAATGGCTTTCTTCTCGATGGTTATCCTCGAAATGTTGCACAAGCAGAAGTTCTTAGAGCGATACTTGCAGAGAAGCGCACTCCACTCGATGCAGTACTCGAACTTTCAATCCCTAACGCATTAATCATTGGCCGCCTCTCTTCACGTCGCACTTGTCGTGCATGTGGCGCACCTTCAGGTCCAGAAGCGACAGCGTGTAGCGCTTGTGGGGGAGCAGATCTCTACCAACGTGAAGACGATAAGGCAGAGGTAATTTCCAAGCGCCTCGATGTGTATGAAGAGCAGACTGCGCCGATAATTCATTTCTACCGTACTGAAGGCTTACTCATCACAATCGATGCCGACGGTGAAATTTCTGAAATTACTGAGCGCGCTACATCTGCTCTCGCCCGCGTTAAAGCATAATCAGCGAGAGATTAATCGATGGCAATCCAAATAAAAAACCTTGAAGAGATCAAGGTTATGCGCCGTGCCGGCCTATTGGTTGCTCAGATACATCAATCTATTAGAGAAAATATTAAAATTGGCATGACAACAGATGCGCTCGATGCAATTGCTGTTGCAACCATCAAGCGTGGGGGCGGAACAGCAAACTTTCTCAATTACCATGGCTATCCAAAATCGATCTGCGTCTCAGTCAATGACGAGATTGTCCACGGAATCCCAGGTCCTAGAATTCTCAACGATGGCGATGTCGTTTCCGTAGATTGCGGAGCAATCATTGATGGCTGGCACGGCGATGCAGCTTTCTCGATTGGTCTCGGAACGGTTGACCCAGAAGATCAGAAGATGATGGATGTCTGCGAAGAGTCGATGTGGCGAGGTATTGCAGCTGGCTCACTCAATGCTCGCCTTTCTGATATCGGGCATGCAATCGAGCAGTACATTAATTCTCAAGGTAAGTACGGAATCCTGCGCGAATACGGTGGCCATGGCATTGGTACTGAGATGCATCAAGAGCCTCATGTACTTAACTTTGGACGTAAAGGTTTTGGACCAAAAATTATTCCTGGCATGTCACTTGCAATCGAACCGATGATTACTCGTGGTAGTGAGAAGACAAAAGTGTTAGGTGATGATTGGACCGTTGTCTCAACTGATGGCTCTCGCGGCGCGCATTTTGAACATTCCTACGTCATCTGCCCCGACGGGAAGCCGTTTGTCCTCACCTCAGTTGACGGTGGGCGTGAGAAACTTGGCACACTCGGTATTGAAATTTCCGAACTGCTATAGCCTTTTTGATATCAAAACGTTACCTAAAATCCTTCTCTGACCTCTCTTTTGCACATAGCCTCTGTGGATGGCCCTGGTTTTCAGGGTACTACCCGTGATCATGGAGGATTTATGTTGAAGAAGAAAGTTGCCCTAGTGGCGACAGCTGCAATCGCAGCGCTCTTAGTGGGAACAACTGGCCCAGCGCAGGCTGCGCTCAAGCCAGATTTTAAAGCAGTTGTAGGCGATGAATGTCTTCGCATAGGTAAGAAGGCTGTTGGCCGTGGAGTCAACGGTACTGACCTCACATGTACAAAGGTGACTACAGGTTCATTCGCAGGATCACTTCGCTGGTGGTACCCAGAAGTGAAGCCTTACGGTTCACTTGAGTGGGTCTCATCTTCAAATATTGGTGGTGGCTACGGAACAACAGCTATCGCAATTGGTGATGCAATGAAGAAGGAAGGCCTTCTTAAGGATTACACCGTTACATACCGTTCAAATGCACCACTCGGTCTCGGATACTTCTACGACCAGAAGGATCGCAAAGACCTTCTCCTCATTACAGGTTTTGCGATGCCAGGTGGACTTGCAACAAACGGTTCAAAACTTTCAATCACAACTGCAAAGGCAGTAGCTGGCGTAATGCGCGAAGCAGAAGCGTTTGTAGTCCCAACAGGATCTAAGTACCGCACAATCGGCGACTTGCTCGCTGATATCAAGGCTAATCCAAAGGCGGTCGCAATCGGTGGCGGTAACTACGGAGGAGTCGATCACGTAACAGTCGCAACACTTGCTGCAACTGTTGGAGTGAAGGCGACAGACCTTAACTACATCCCTTACTCAGGCGGCGGTTCACTTGTGCCTGACGTTATTGGTGGACGCGTGGCAGTGGGTATTTCAGGAACATCTGAGTTTGCTTCATATGTAGCTGCAGGAAAGATGCGCACACTTGCTGTGACATCTCCTAAGCCACTTAAGGTAATCAAGGGCAAGACTCTTGTTCAGCAGGGTGTGAACCTCACATTCGGTAACTGGCGCGGAATCTTGGCTCCAGCAGATCTCTCAGCTGCTGATTACCTGAACACTCTGAAGATTATCGACATTCTTCACTCATCACCTTCATGGAAGGACACATTGGTCGCTAAGTCATGGATTGATGAGTACCGTGTGGGAGATGCATTCTCTTCATGGATCAAGCAGGAGAACACAGCAATTATCAACGTTCTCACCGACTTCAAGCTCGTTAAGTAATCTGTCGAGAATCGATTACATATTAACAAAATGAAGTTACCTCAAGGTGGGAAGAGTGAGCTCACATTTGTGGGCTCACTCTTTCTCCTTGGATTTATTGTTTTCTGGGATACCTGGCGCACAGAACTCCCAGCGTTTAACCTGACGATTAGTCCAAAGGCCTTTCCATACGCAATCGCTGCTCTCTTGATGACGCTGAGCGCACTCTTATTTATCGCAATTCTTCGTGGCGATGTGGCTACTCCTGAAGGCGTTGGGCCAGGCGAGGCGATTGAAAAAACAGATTACAAAACTTTCGGGATAGTTCTCGGATCACTTCTCACCTTTTTACTTCTCATCGAGCGCGCTGGATTTATTATCGCCGCTTCACTTACATTTTTTGGCATCACTGTTGCATTTGGAAATAAGAGGCACGGCCGCGCCGCAGTATTTGGTACTCTCTTTATTACCGTTGTTTATCTCTCATTTACTCGTTTTCTCAATGTGCAGTTGCCTGCCGGAATCTTTAAAGGTCTCTCATGAGCAGTTTTAACTCTTTGATGGATGGCTTTGCTAGCGCACTGACTTTGAGCAATTTAGGGTTCGGACTCCTCGGAACATTCTTAGGTACACTGGTCGGAGTTCTTCCTGGCATCGGTCCCGCACTCGCGATTGCACTTCTCTTGCCAATTACTTACACCGTTAGTCCTGCATCTGCTCTGATCATGTTTGCAGCAATTTACTACGGTGCGATGTACGGCGGCTCCACAACATCCATTCTGCTTAATACTCCTGGAGAATCTGGCTCTGTAATCACGGCTCTTGAAGGCAACAAGATGGCTCGCCGCGGTCAAGCAGGTGCAGCTTTAGCAACTGCTGCAATCGGTTCTTTCGTTGCCGGAACTATCGCAACTGGAATATTGGCATTTACCGCGCCAACCATCGCTGACTTAGCGATCAAAGTTGGAGCAGCCGAGTATGTCGCTCTCATGCTCGTTGCATTCACAACTGTCTCATCATTATTAGGAGCGTCGCAGATCCGTGGATTTATTGCGCTATCCATTGGCCTCGTACTTGGACTTGTAGGCGCAGATCTTCAATCAGGACTTTCTCGTCTCACCTTTGGCAATGAATCCGCACTCGAGGGTATCGAAACAGTTCCAGTAATCGTTTCCATTTTTGCACTCGGTGAAGCGCTCTACATAGCAAGCCGATTTAAGAATGAGGGTTGGAAGGTAATTCCAATGAAAGGCAAGGCTCTCATGTCTCGCCAAGATTGGAAGAGATCCTGGAAGCCATGGATTCGCGGAACATTTCTTGGATTTCCGCTTGGCGTCGTACCTGCCGGTGGTTCTGAGGTGCCGACATTCTTAAGTTATTCACTTGAGAAAAAATTAACGAAACATCCTGAAGAATTTGGCCACGGTGCCATCGAAGGTGTTGCCGGCCCAGAAGCGGCAAATAATGCCAATGCTGCTGGTGCGCTTGTGCCGCTCTTAGCTCTGGGTTTGCCGACATCTGCAACTGCTGCAGTCATTCTTGTCGCCTTTCAGACTTACCAGATTCAGCCAGGACCAACGCTCTTCCTCACCAATGGTGCTTTGATCTGGACTCTCATCGCATCTCTCTTTATTGGAAATGCTCTACTACTTATTCTCAATCTACCGCTCGTGAGATTCTGGGTTAAGTTGCTTAATATTCCTCGTCCATATCTCTTTGCTGGAATTGTGACTTTTGCACTCTTGGGTGCTTATGCAATCAATACCTCGATATTCGACGTTCAAGTAGCGATTGTTATTGGGTTGGTGGGCTTCCTCTTTAGACGTTTTGGAATGCCTATCACTCCACTTATTTTGGGCTTAATCCTCGGCCCAAATTTAGAGCTTCAATTTAGAAGAGCTCTTCAGATTAGCGGTGGCGATTATTCAACTCTGATTGCATCACCACTTTCAAAAATTCTCTACCTTGTCCTCTTCTTCGCTCTCTTCACTCCTGTGATCACACGAATCATGAAGAAGGTTCGTAAAGACGTCACCGTCTAAATCCTGATGGCTCAGCCGCTTTGGATACGTAAACTCCTGTGGAGTTCTGCCATAACCCAAGGCGTCATTTACATAGTTCGCCCGATGATCACCTATCGAGCTCTTGAACTTGATGCATCGCCTGCAGTAATCGGCTTCATCGCTGCGCTCTACGCGCTCTTGCCAGTTTTGATGGCTCTCACCTTCGGTCGCTGGGTTGGGGCAATCGGTGAAGGTCGATTCGTAATTTTTGGCACTCTCGGAATGGTTTTATCGACTTCAATCTTGTTAATTGCGAATTCGATTGCGGTTTTAGCTCTTGCCGCATCACTTGCCGGCTTGGCGCATTTAGCTTGTATGGTCGGTGGCCAGACGATGGTCTCGCTTCGTAGCGACTCAGATAAATATGAAGCAAACTTCGGTTACTACACCTTTAGTGCATCGCTCGGTCAAATGATTGGTCCAATCTTAGGTGTGGTCGTTGCAGGAACTTCAGGCGCGATTCCAGAGTCAACAGCGAATGCATTTCTAGTCGCTCTGCTTTTCTCACTCATCGCACTTCTTCCGGCGATTGGTTGGAGAAATCAACAGCCTACTGTTGCGGCCATCAAGAGCGATGACGGTGCGATGAAGAGTGCCGGAAACCTGCTCAAGAATAAACGTGTCTTTGCAGCGATTTACACTTCTCTTGCAATCAGTTCTGTTGGAGATATTCTCGTTGTCTTTTTGCCACTCTATGGTACAGAGAAGTCTTTCTCGCCATTTGCTATCGGAACGATTCTTGCATTGCGCGCTGGGGCTTCGATGCTTTCTCGCCTTTCTCTCGGTTCCCTGAGTGCTAAATTCTCGACAAAAAATATTTTGATCTATAGCAATGTCATCTCCATCTTTGCGTGTGCGGCAATTGCATTTGCTCCCAATCCATGGGTGCTTGCGGTCATTATCGTGATTGCTGGATTTTCACTAGGAGTTGGACAGCCGCTGACCATGTCACTGGTCTCTCAAGCTTCTCAACCTGAGGAGCGAGCACTCGCTGTATCCACGAGATTGATGGGGAATAGGTTCGGCCAGTTCATATTGCCAGCTGGGGCAGGATTGCTAGCAGCGGGGGCCGGCACAAGCGGTGTTTTCTTTGCGCTCTCTATCCTGCTGCTGACCACCTTTATTCCTCCGCAAAATTAGAGGGGCTGGGTTAAAGGGGCTGGGTTACCCTTACGCCATGAGAGAGATGCGATGAGCCACCAAGATCAGGTGGAGTTCACTCTCTGGCTCCGTGAGAACCAGAAGGCTTTTCTTAAAGCTGCAAAGGTAATCTGTTTCGACACCCAGAATGCCGAAGATGTGCTGCAAGAGGCTCTCGCTGATGTTTATAAGCGTTGGTCAAAGATTCGCGAACATGAAAATCCAGAGGGATATTTGATGCGCGTATTAGTCAGTAAGCATGCGGATATGCGCCGCAAGTGGCTTCGAAAGCAGCAAGAGTTAGAGACATCATGGGATTTGGCAGAGAACATTCGCGATATCGCGGATCAAACAGATGATGTTACTCAGCGCCTTTTGGTACAGGCAGCACTGAAATCGCTTTCAGCAATTCAACGTGCAGTTCTCGTTTTGATTTATGAACATGGAATGGTGCTTCGTGAGGTTGCAGAAATCTTGCAGATTCCCATGGGTACAGCTGCTTCACATTTAGCCAGAGGTAAAGCAGCGGTTGCTGCATATATTGAGCTACTTCCCGAACTTGAGAAATCCGCCAATAAAGAACTTAACTCTCCTTTCCATGGCGGTAACAACGTTCGCGAGATAGAGATAATTAATGCAGAGGTGGTGGATTCTCATGAGTGATATTGATCCGCTGATTAAGCGCGAAATGCAATGGATGGCTGTAAGTGTCAACGAGAATCGAGACCTTGCTCCAGTCATTATCGCCAAAGTTCGTCGTCAAAGAATTCGCCGTGCAATTTTCGCTACCTTTGCAGTTATCGTAATAAGCGCAGGAAGTATCGGAATCTACGAAGCACTCAAGAGCGAACCAATTCAAATTGTTGGCGGAGTCACAGGAGAAAACGCTGCTACTCAACCCGAGATTAGAGGACTCACCTCAGATTACCCAGTGAGCTGGGAGCAGAGCGTTGGCGATGTGGCAGCAATTAGTGCAGCCGGGGGGCTAGGCGACACTCTGGGTGGATTGACTGCGGTGGGGCTCAAGATTTCATGGGAGCGCTGCGGGACAGAGCAATGCCCAACTACCTGGATTCTCTCGGTTGAGAACAACACCGCTGATCTGGTCAGCACTTCGCCTTCTCTAGGAATCTTCAACAATCACACCCCTGTGGTGAGCGATTCACGCCCAACGACTGTGCTGCCCGGCGGAAAGGCGCTCCTTGTCTTCACCTTCCCAGAATTTAAGGATGATTTCGACTTCTCACCCGATGTGAGCTGGCAATGGAACTGGTATCTCGCTCAATTGCGGTAGAGAGATGACCATCCCTGACCGCTTTCGCTGCATAAAAAGTGGGTTCTCCTGCGGTGTTCGAGATGAAGTTCGATATTTCTTGGGGGAAGCATGAAGAAGGTATTAGTCACCGGGACAACGGCGCTCGCTCTTTTAGCTGGCCTCTTTATCACTGCACCAACCGCTGCCAATGCGGCCCTTAACGTTCCTAAGAACCCTTGGCCGATCTGCTCACCCGCTCGAACAACGTATTGCGTCGAAGCTGTCACTGTAACAACTCCAACTGGAGTGCCAATTAATCTCACCTGGGTTCCAACTGGAAGCGAACTTCAAAGCTCAGAGAGCACAACTGTGACAGATTCGAGCACTGTTGTAGCGAAGAGTATTTCTTCAGTTGTTGCAGGACGTGCCGTATCTGGTCGGTGGACAACACTTGATTGGTCGGTAAACGATCTTGATTTACTGGGCTATACAGGGCTATATGTTGAGGCAAAAACTGCCAATGAGTTTGTAAACCACCTCTATGTAGATGTATTGCCCACAATAATGGATTCAGCTAAGAACATCACATTGGCAAATCAACCAAGTAATCCAAGATATGCAACAAACCTTGATGGCGACCTGACAATCTCGGTAACGGTAAAGACTGGTGAGATTAAACCTGGCGTGTTGGTAGGAGTCGGTACAAACTTCACCGGTGATTACACCAAATCAAATGGTCAATCAATTATTAAATTTACAGGTAACCCTGTCATGGTTCCATTAGCAGCAAAATCTGCTGATTGTTCTGGCGAAACAGGTATTGCCAAGGCGAATGTTCGACAGTTACAGGCGATGCTCTTCATTAATAATGATGGGCAATCTGCTTTCGGTGTAGATGGCACCAGTGGGGATATGGTCGTATCTTCCAATGGAGTCTGCGATCTTGGTACTCCAGTATGGAATCCAGAAGCTAAGGAATTCACTTGGACTGCCGCAGCACCACACTTTGCGCCTGATGGAGTTACTGAGAATTTTGGATTCTATAAGGCCATCATTCCAGCTGCTGATGCAAAGCTCTTGTGGGGTCTTGAAAACGCTAACGATGCAGTCAAGGCTCTATCAGTTCAAGTCTTAACAACTGAGGGTGGAACAAGCGCAGCTGTTGCAACCATCGGTGTATCAAGCGGAAAGATCATCATCGATATCTCGGGCTTCAAATACTCGCGCCCAAAGTTGAAGATTGCCCTTAAGAAGGGTTGGAAGCCCGCGACATCTATGGCAAATAAGATTACGATTACCTGCACCCTTGGTAAGTCGGTAAGGAAAATCACCGCCACCAAGCCAAAGTGTCCAAAGGGATATGTGAAGAAGAAGTAATTAATGAAACGGTTATTGGCAGTAATAATGGGAGGAGTGGTCCTAATCGGGCCACTCTCTTCTATTAGTGCCGCCGAAACCCCAGACGAACATTGGACGCCCATTGCTGCTCCGCAAGGTGAAGGATGGCGATCACTCTTTATTGGAGATAACACCACACTTAATCGGGAACCATCAACGCTCTATGCCGAAGAAGATCGAGCAGGAAATACAAACCCGACCTCTTACCACTGTGCGACAGTAGATTCAGAGAAATGTGTCGAGCTTAAGAGAATTCAGGCGAGTGCATTTCTTCAACCTTGTTCGATTGAGATTCCGACCAACTGCATCGAAAGTTTCTATGCCCTCGATGTATCGGGGAATCGAATAGACGCCGTCACACCGATTAACTATCCAACCGCCTCAAAGTGGGATTACAAAGGCAACGACTCGCTTAATCTGCCAACCGGCGGCACTCCAACTGTCTGGAACCTTCCGGGGATTAATCATGGCGGTGGCAATAACAATTACATGGTGCAGGCATTCACTGTCAGCGGTCTCAGCAAGCCTGCAAAGAGTCAAATCACAACCGAACAATTTAATTTAGAGCGCTTGGTGGTAAATGTTGTACCCGTTACATTAGTAACAGGTCAGTATGCTGAGAATGTTGCAGTTGATTACACTGAATCGCCAGAGAAGACTCCGCGCGGAGTGATTCATAATTCAATAGATGAGTGGCGCTACTGCGCAATGGTAGGCAATGGCACTTGCCAGAAGCGTCAAGCTTTCCCCGAAGGTGTGAAATTCGGCGTAAAATTGAAATTACAGAAGAAGATTTCAGGATGGTTACATGGACGTATCTATAATCCGGATGCAACCATTACTACCTCTCCTTCGAATTCTCAGACGATCGAAGTCGTCGCCTTACCTATCAGAGTCCCAGTCATTGGTGAATGGTTTAGGTGGAGTGAACTGACGCCCGAAATACAGAAATATGTACTCGATGGCAAGATCATTGGCGGGCAGGGTTACTTTGTTTCTAAGAATCAGGCTAATGGAAATTTCCAAGAGATGGTCGGAACATCGGGTGAACAATCCTTCGATGCGCTATCGCTATGGTTGCCACAAATTAAAGACCGAGCCAGCGCCAATCCTTCAACTTGGACTTTCTATAACTTAGGAGAATGGGAACTCGCCGAAGCAAGTCGATGTATCAGTGGCGCAACCGATTTAGTTGGCTTAGTTACAACAAACGCCTCCGTCTATGCAGCGGGTACTCCGACTTTCAACGCCGAAAATCAGTCGCTTGATTACAAAGTAATGGCGCCACACTTCACATCTAAAGGCGAGGTCTTTCAAGGTACCTATGATCTGCGTATCCGCTCAGAAGTTGCTCGATGTATCTACGGATTTACCTCAGCGCCTATTCAGGCATCAATCTCGGTTCTCTCTGAAGATGGCACGATGCAGCGAGCCACTCAGACGGTAAATGAAGATAAAGGCTGGCTCAGCCTCTCTGCCAATGGATTCACATATTCAGCGCCAACAATCCAAGTACTTCTAACCCAGAGCGAGACCGCGCCAACCCCAGTACCGGAGATGACCACTCAGGCCACGCCCTCTCCGGTTGCCGCACCGGTGGTGAAGAAGCGTTCGATTACTTGCACGAAAGGGAGCGGCAAAGGAAAGACCACAAAGAAGGTGGTTGCCGTGAAGCCAACCTGCCCAAAGGGGTATAAGAAGGTGGCGGCCTAGGCAGCTTGGTGGAGGAGAGTGGGTTGGGCCACGCTCACTCGGCGTGTCGCCTGCCCTCAATGAAGGGGGAGGCCATGGATTTCCCTTATAAGGGGGCTCTCCCATAGAATCACCCTTCTGTCCCGCTTGAAATCCACAGGTTTTTAGCGGGGCTAAACCGTGTTCGTTTAAAACTGATACAGAAATTAGGTGGCGTTACTTGGCTAGCAAAGATGGTGCGATCGAAATCGAAGGCACTGTAGCTGAAGCACTCCCTAATGCAATGTTCCGTGTTGAACTAACCAATGGACATAAAGTCTTGGCTCACATCTCAGGAAAGATGCGTAAGAACTACATCCGTATCTTGCCTGCAGACCGTGTAATCGTAGAACTAAGTCCATATGACCTTACAAAGGGTCGAATTATTTACCGTTACAAGTAAATGGTTCGCTCCCACTAGAAAAAGGAATACGCGTGAAGGTTAATCCAA